>Ga0206925_1031_pt1 | contig 17730 bp, 14 predicted proteins | sample Alteio_BWOrgHeat_62_FD_152944 | JGI IMG/M metagenome (GOLD analysis project Ga0206925, IMG submission 152944) | Enriched cells from forest soil in Barre Woods Harvard Forest LTER site, Petersham, Massachusetts, United States -... | ecosystem: Environmental > Terrestrial > Soil > Temperate forest >...
GAAAGAACTGCCGCCCACATAAACGACGATGGTGTTGGCGTTGATGGTAGGATTGTTAATGTTCAAGGTTTGACTGGTATTGGCAGGATTAAAGGTCATTGCCGTCCAGGAATCCGTGCCGTCATCACGGATGGAAGCCGCCGCCGGATCAATGGCCGCAAAATTGTTGCTGAGAATTGACTCATAGAACGACGCCGCATCGTTCATCAAAACCTCGGCCTGGGGGTTATTGGCAAAGAAATTGTTGGTATCGTAGGTATAATCAATGTCAATGGTCAGATTGCCCGCCGAAGCAGGCACCGCCATCAATACCACAGCCAGCAAAACCACACTCGCGCGCTTAATAAAGGTTCCGTGCATTAAGCCGGACCTTATAGCCAGTTTTGGGCTGTTTCTCAAGATTTATGCGGGCGAAAATTGCTTAAAGGGGGTGAAAACATCCAACCTTAGGCCATAATAACGCTGTATAAATTAGCGCTGTCGCTCGGCCTACCGATGACCGGGCCGGGCCAGATCGGAGCCAAATGGATTGAGGACGCCGTGGCCCGAGTGTTCCGCGAATTTCCGGCACATGAGCGAAAGGCTTTCGCGCACGAGTTCGCCCATCGAGGCGGCCCGAGCCAGGGCCGGCTCCTGATGATACTCGGCGAGTTCGGCACCGAGGCGGGCGACTTTTTCCGGCGTGGCGAGCTCGGTGCACTCCATGGCGGCGAGGAGTTCGCTGATGCGGGCGCGCTCGGTCTCAGCGCGACGGAAAATGAGGGCCTGTTCCTCGCGCTGGTATTGGAGGGCGGTTTGGGGGTTGAGCTGCTTCTGGCAGTATTCGACGAGCGGGAAGTTGTCCTTAAAAAACTGGGGCAAATAAAAACGCAGGCGCCCATTGTAAGACTGCTGGTCGAAATCCATCGCGCGGATGCGGACCTGCACGCCCTCGAAGTCCGGCACGAGCACGACGACGAAATTGTACGCGCGCATGTCACCCAGCAGGCGCACAAAACAGCGTTCGTTGAATTTCACCAGCTCCTTGGCGAGGCGCACGGAGGAGACATTGGGGTCGTGCAGCCAGCGTTGGACAAAGACGTCGCCGGGAATGCCCGCGATATGCTCCTCGACGAGCGTTTCACCGCAGGTCAAAAAGTGCAGCCGGTTGGGCGAGAGCAAATGCTCCAGCTCCAGCCCGTACACGCGCGAGGCATCGGCCTTTTTGACATAAAAGTGGTCGAAGTTATCGTTGTAGGAATTGACGATGCGGATGCGAAAGGGGTTGCTGTTGCCAAAGGTGCAGAAATCAATCCGGTCCACGTAGAGGTGGTCCATGACGGAGACGCTGCCCTCGGCCTGCATGAGGGCGTAGATTTCCTTGAGGCCGTGGTGGAGCGCCGTCATCTGCTCCCGCGGGTAGATGACAGATTCCCAGAGGGTGTCGCGCCCGGCGGAATCGTGCAGCGGGGCAGCCTCGGTAAAACCAACGAGCTCTTTATAAGTGACGGGCAGCGGGGCCTCGCGCCCCCAGCGCACCAAGTATTCCCGCAGTGGCGCGCCAATGGCGTAGGCGGGCTTTTTGTTGGTGGGCGGGATGGACAAACCGTCGTCAGCCATGGGCCCAACTTATCCGAAACCTCACCAAAGGCAAAAGGAAAGGCGGGGCTACTACGGCCCCGGCGATACGACGACGTGCATGTACGCCGCGCCATTGGCGGGCAAAGGATAACTGGCGGTCACTTGGTTGCCGTTAGCTTGCACCGTCACGCCGTTCGCACTCCAAGTGACCATGTCGGGACTTGCCTCGACAGTGTAAGTGATATCAGCGCGGAGGGCGGTGAAGGTTAAAACCAAATTACCATCCACAATTGTGGGCTGCGGCAAGGAGGCCTGATCATTGACCAGCGGGTTCAGGTTGAAGGCATACTTGACGATATTCGTAATGCCGTCACCCGCAGGCTTGGCCATATCGCCAACCAAGGCAGGATTTCCCAACTGAGCAGCAGAAAAATTATTTTGCAGCCAGGCAAGTTTGGTGGCGGAGGAACCGATCAACAACACGGCTGGAGCGGTCGTGGTCGTTCCGATGGCATTGGTCAAAACAGCCCGATACTGGTAACCTAGGAGCGACATCGTGGCATTGATGACGGTCAAGGTCGAGGTCGTCGCGCCCGAGTAGACGCTCCCGCTGACATTATTCCAAGTATGGCCGCCATCGGTGGAGACCTGCCATTGATAGGAGAGCGACACGCCGCTGGCGGCGACAGTAAAGGTGGCGTTAACACCGGTCACAACCGCAGCGCGGGCGGGCGAAGAAATAATGGTGGGCGAAGTCAACCCACAGCCTAGAAATGCTTCGAACCCGATGCTGTTAACGCTGGCGGGGATATTGATACTCACCAGATTGATGCATTTCAAAAAGGCCTCACCTTGGATGGTGGTGACGCCATCAGGAAGTGTAATACTGGTAAGATAGTCGGCCAACATGAACGCCTCTGCCGCAATCGTGGTGACCCCGTTGGGGATGACGTAACTGGTGCCAGGGTTGCCGATTGGATACTGGATGAGGGTGGTCTGGCTCTTGTCGAACAAAACGCCCGTGGCGTCGCTCATGTAGGCGGTATTAGCCGGATCCACCGTGATGCTGCCAAGGCGATAACACGTGAAAAATGCTTCGAACCCGATGGAGGTGACGCCGCTGCCAATGGCGACGCTGGTTATATTTTCGCAATCACGAAATGCGCTGGCGCCGATGCTGGTGATACCGTTGGGAATTATAACGCTGGTAATGGCATGATTGTTAGCGAACGCTGATCCAATGGAGGTAACTGGCACGTCAACGCCATTGACCGGAAGGGTGTCCGGGATGGTCACCGCACCGCCAGCGCCAGTGTAAGCTACGATGGTGACCGCCGAGCTGTCGATATTTGCGTTGTATTGAAACGAGCCCGACGTCAAGAGTGGGGAGACTACGGTGAGTGTATCACTCATCGTGGTGACTGTTCCCTGACTGTTGGTCACGATGGCTTGATACTGATACCCCGACATGCTGTAGGTGACGCTGTGAGCGGTAAGCGTTGCAGTCCCCGAACCTGAATAGACAGAATTATCACTAACATTATTCCAGGTGGCGCCGCCATCGGTGGACACTTGCCACTGATAAGTTGGCGCAGGGTTGCCGTTGGCTATAACCATGATGATGGCGTTGCGGCTAACCGGCAGTGACGTATTGCCAGGCTGGGAGGTGATGGTAGGCGCGGAGAGTGGAATCGTCATGCCCGCGCTGGCAGAGGTTGCAGTTCCCTGGCTGTTGGTAAGCACCGCTCGATACTGATAGTCGGACATGGCGGAAAAGACACTGGAAATGGTGAGGGTGGAAGTCTTCGTTCCTGAGTAGGGATTGCCGTTGCTAAGGTTACTCCAGGAAGTGCCACCATTCGTGGAAATTTGCCATTGATAGGTCGGCGCCGGCAATCCACTGCCCGCGACGCTGAAAGTGGTACTGGCACCCACTGCCGCAGTTGTACTGACTGGCTGGGTGCTGATGACGGGCGCCGAGGATGGCGTGGCTACTGTCAATCCACCACTGGTCGAGTTGGTAATTCCCGCACTATTGGTCAGTACTACTCGATACATAAAGCCTGAGAGGCTGGTGGTGGCATTGGTGATGGTGAGCGTGGAAGTTGTCGCACCCGAGTACACGCTGCCGCTGACGTTATTCCAAGTGGTGCCGCCATTCGTCGAAACCTGCCACTGATAGGTGGGCGCAGGCGTGCCGCTGGCAACGACACTAAAGGTGGCGTTGGCACCAGAAGTCACGGTCGCGCTGGCTGGCTGTGAGCTAATGGCAGATAAGATTGGCGGTGCGGTTACCGTTAATCCCGCACCATTAGAGGTAGTTGTTCCCCCGCTGTTGGCCAGCAGAACTCGATACTGGTAACCGGAAAAGTTGGCAGGGGCATTGGTGATGGTGAGTGTGGCCGTCTGGGATCCGGAATAGGTAATATTGTCGCCGATGTAGCCCCAGGCATTGCCGCCATCCATCGAAACCTCCCATTGGAAAGTCGGCGCCGGCGTGCCAGTAGCCGAGAGGCTAAAGGCGGCGTTGGCACCTATGACCACGCTTGTACTGGTTGGCTGGGAAGTGATGGCGGGGGGTGATGGGGAGGTTACCGTTAATCCTGCACTGGCAGTGGTGGCTGTTCCCGCGCTATTGGTCACAATGGCTTGGTAATCGTAACCCGAAAGGTCAACAGTCGCATTGTCGATCGTGAGCGTGGCCGTCGCTGACCCGGCATAGGTAGAATTGTCATTGAGGATGCCCCACGTTGCGCCGCCATCGCTGGAAACTTGCCACTGATAGGTTGGAGGCAGTGTGCTGGTGGCCGAAATAGTGAAAGTGGCACTGGTGCCTGCCAGTACAGTCGTGTTGGCCGGCTGGGTACTGATGGTCGGCGGGGACGCAACTGGGCAGTTTAAAAAGGCCGTACTGGCAATACTGGTCAAGCTGCCTGGAAAATTAATGCTGGTGAGGCTGGCGCACTCGTAGAATGCGTGATCCCCGATACTGGTAATACCTGCGGGTAAAGTGACGCTGGCCAGATTAGTACACCATTCGAAGGAATAATTCCCGATGCTGGTAACCCCGCTGGGGATGGTGATGCTGGTCAGATTAATGCAACTATCAAACGCATTATTTCCGATACTGGTAACGCTGGCGGGAAGGCTGACGCTGGTCAGACCGTTACAAGCAAAAAATGTTTTATTGGCGATAGTGGTAACGTTACCGAGGATAGTGATGCTCCGCAGTATTGTGCAGCCCGAAAATGCCCCTGTGCCAATGTTGGTTACACCTGCGGGAAGAGTGACAACGGCCAGTTTGATACATTGTTGAAAAGCATTATTTCCAATGCTGGTAAGGCTTTCTGGGAGGAAAATTTCGTTAAGTCCCTCGCAATTTAAAAAGGCCGAGGCTCCGATGCTGGTAACGCCTTCGGGAATCGTGATTCTGGTTATGCCAGATTGGTTCATGAAAGCATTGGCTCCGATGCTGGTCACCGACCGATTAACACCGTTGACCAAAATGGTGCTGGGGATGGTGATCGCGGGGACTACTCCACTAACACCAGTGATGGTGAGCGAGCCATCGCTATTGGTCGTGTGATTAAATGTTTGGGCCTGCGCGGTAACTGCCAAAACAGTGAGGGCCGCCATCCATGCAAATGCACGCCGACCTAACCAATAAAAAAGCGCGCGCATAGCAGAACTGATGGGGTTGATTAGGAATGTACCCTACATTAGGCAATGCGCAAGGGCCAATATTGGATGTTTTTTAGGGGTAATTATAGCTATTCGCCCGAGCCAGGGCAGCGAGAACCAGCTAAAATACGAGGGGAAGCCTTTATTCGCCAGGGGTTCGGCTGGCATGCGGTATTTTCGACGTGATTGCCGATTTGCTTCTGTCGTCAATTAACATCATGATGCGCTTTCCTGCTCAAAATGAATTGGGGGCCCAGGTTTTTCCTCTTTGCGTTTTGGGCGGGGGATGCGGTAAAAGACGGCATGGCCGAAATCATCGAAATGCCCAAGCTCAGCGATACCATGACGGTGGGAACGCTCGTCAAATGGTTGAAAAAGGAAGGCGACAAGGTCGCGTCCGGCGAAATGCTGTGCGAAGTGGAGACGGACAAGGCGACGATGGAAGTCGAAAACTTTGTCGCGGGTGTGGTGCTGAAACACTATGTGCCCGCAGGCGGGCAGGTACCCGTCGGCGCGCCAATGTGCGCCATTGGCCAACCCGGCGAAGCCATCCCGGCGGCCCCGACCGTGGCCCCGGTGAAAGCAGCGGCCCCGGCCAAGGCGGTCGCGCCGACACCGGCTCCGGCGGCTGCGCCCGTGGCGAAACCGGCACCCGTTGCAGCCCAACCCGCCACACCTGGAGCCCGCATCAAGGCCTCGCCGCTCGCCAAAAAACTCGCCGAAGAAAAAGGTGTTTCACTTGGCGGCGTCACCGGCAGTGGCCCGGGTGGGCGCATTGTGCGAGCCGATGTTTTAACTGCCGCGAGCCAACCGAAACCCGTCGCAGCGGCGAGTGGCGGTGCGACGATTACTTCCCTTTCCGGACCGATTGGGGAAGACCAGGCGGTGCCGGTGTCCAATATGCGTGCGACGATCGCGCGCCGGCTGTTGGAATCCACCAATGGCATCCCGCATTTTTACGTCGAAATTGAAATTGATGCCGGACCACTGACGGATTTGCGCGAGGGATTAAATAATGCGCTGGGCACTCTGCCGCCGGAAAAAGGCGGCGGCAAATTCACCGTCAATGATTTCATTTTGAAGGCGGCGGTGGAAGCGCTGCGCCGCGTGCCAAATGTCAACAGTTCCTGGCAGGGTGAAACCATCCAGCGCCACGGGAGCGTGCACCTGGCTTTTGGCGTGGCAATTGAAGACGGGCTGCTGACGCCGGTGATTCGCAATGCGGACAGCAAGAGCCTGCGCCAGATTGCGGCGGAGGCGAAGGAACTCATCGGCAAAGCCCGCGCGAAAAAACTTACCCCGGCGGAAATGAGCGGCTCGACGTTCACGGTGACGAACCTCGGCATGTTTGGTGTTACTGGATTTTACGGCATCATCAATCCGCCGAACGCGGGAATTCTCTCGGTCGGTGCAACGCTGGTGAAGCCGGTGGTGAATGCCGAGGGGCAGATTGTCGCCGGCAAGCGCATGACGGTGGGGATTTCGGGCGACCACCGGGTGATTGACGGCGCGGCGGCGGCGCAATTTCTGGCGGCGCTTAAATCGGTGCTGGAAACCCCGGCGCTGTTGTTACTGAGTTAGCGGCTTGGCACCGGCGGCGCTTTTCTTGAGGGTGTCCGGGCTGTCCACCATGGCCTGCAAGCTGCGCATATTGTGATCCAGTTGGCTATCGGGGTCGGGCTGCAACGAAGCCCGGGCGGCCTGCAAGGCTTCATCGGCGTGGGCGCTTTCCCCGACGGCGAAGAGCGCGAGAACTAAAGGCTCCGTGATTTTGTTATAAAAACTGGCGCCAGCTTTGCGGCCCATGGCGTTCAACTGATCGGCGTGCTCCTTGATGGCCGCGGGCCAGTTCTTGGCCTTGATGAGGGCGGAAATTTTTTGCGCTTCGGTGGCGATGACGATGTCCGTGCGGCCAGTCTGGTTTTGGTCGGCGATTTGGTGCGTGAGCGAGTTGGCCTGGGTGGTGTCGCCCTGGGCGAGTTCCAGCGCGGCGAGCGCGCTTTGGTGGGCGGCCTTCACGTCCGGCAGGCTGGCAAATTGCTGAATGGCCGATTGATGCAGCGCCTGCAACAAATCCACGGGAGCGCCGGTGCGGGTGAGGTAGGCAGCCTTGGCGTCCCACGCGTCGGTGTTCCGCGCGCAAACGGCGATGGCACTGTCGTAGGCCTTGGCGGCTTGCGCGGTGTTGCCCTGTGACTCCAGGAGGCCTGCGAGCACCACATCATCGCGGGAAGCCGCGTATTCCGGCCGGCTGTGGAAGCGTTCGGTTAGGTAGGCCAATTGGTGATCGCTGATTTCGCGCCAGGTCTGAGGGTCGAGCGCCTTTCCGACCACGTAGTTTTGGTTTTCGTAGCGACCGCAATCGAGCTCCCAGCGATCGAGGCCCTTCAGATAACCAAACCAAGCGTGGCCACCGTCGGTGCCCTGGCCGGTGAAAAACAAGGTGGGCAGGCCGCGGGCCTTGCCGGCAATCATGCCAAAGTAGGCCTGGTCCACACAGATGCCGCCCTGCTTTTTAATGTTGGCCAAAGTATAGTCCAGGTCCGTCCAATCCACCTGGTTCTGGTTATAGCGATAAACCGAGTAAGTGATGTCACTGAAGGTTTTCGCAAAATCCTCGCGCACGTGATGGATGTTTTTGCGCGCCCAGTCGAACTCGGATTCGTCCACCGGAGCATCCACGACGAATTTGAGTTCTTCGGGATTGAGCGTGCGGAGGTCCACATAGGTGGCGGCGGACTCATTGGTTTTTACCCAATAGGCAAACCAGTCGGCGGCGGGCTGTTCCTTGACGGGCACGAGCGCCGGCGTCACCTGACGATGCGGCCAATAGTTGGGAATTTTTTGGTCGTAAACCACCGCAATGGCAACGGCCAGCGCTTTGTAGTTATGAAACTGCGTGGGTTGCGCCTGGCGCATTGCCGCAAGGTTGCGTAGCACTTCCGGCGTGTAATCCTCGGGCGAAAGTGTGTCGAAAAGGGTTTGCAAAAAATACTCATCGGTCGTCCATTCGCGCTGGAGTTCCGGCGGCACCAGACTGGCGAGGGGTTGGTCTTGGGGCGCAGGAGCATCGGCCGGAAGCAAATTTTTTAAGGGTGAGACCAAAATGCGCGGGTTGCTGAATGTTTTTTCGACAAATTCAACCGGGGCTGGAGTGGAATCCGTCGGCGGTTCGACGCCAGAATAAAAAAGCGTGGGCCGGGTATTGTTGGGCCGCACATAAAAATGGTGGGTGAGAAACCGGCGGGCCTCATCGGTCTCGGTGCGCGAAAGCAAGTCACTCCATTTCCACAGGAGGAGCCACGATTTATAAACGGTTTGGCCCGTCGAGCCGGGACTGGTGGTGCTGCCGGGACGATAAAAATTGGCGAGGGCTACCGCGATGGCGTCGCGGGATTGCGCCAGATGATTGATGACGATTGTCCGGTCAACGGCCGTAGGTGCCTGGGACAAATTCGGCCAGGCATTACCCGACGCGGCGCGGGCATCAAATGCCACGGCCAGAACCAACGCAACGATCAGGGCAAGTCGGCGGGGCACGGCTGTATCTATAGTGAGTACATCCCGGCAGAAATCAACTGCAGAGGGGCGCCCGACAGCTTGACCACCCCGGCGGGTAGCGCCATGCTTTGGCCGAAATCATGGAAGCCACCGCCCAGACCAATCTCCCCGCCGGCACCGGCACGGCGCGCCATCTGGTCAAGCAGGACACGGACCTGCATATTTTAAGTGACTGGATAGCGCCGGGCAGCCGCGTGCTCGACCTGGGTTGCGGGCGCGGGCTGTTGCTGGAACATCTTTTGCAGGAAAGAAAAGCCCAGGTAGTCGGCGTGGACAGTGATTTGCAATCCGTCATCGGCTGCGTGGAGCGGGGCGTGCCGGCGTATCAGGGCGATATTCTGGAGGTGCTGAATTTTTACCCGGCGGGCAGTTTTGACTGGGTCGTGTGTTCGCGCACGGTGCAGGAACTCGACCAACCGTGGAAAGTGCTGGAGCGCGCGATGGTCGTGGGAAAGCATGTCGCGGTCGGATTTGTGAATCACGGGTTTTGGCTGAACCGCTGGAATATGTTCCGGCACGGTCATCGCATCCGCAACGAGGTGTACCCGGATCCGTGGTTTAAAAGCCGGCCGAGCAACCCGGTGGAAATCGGCGATTTTGAGGATTTCTGCCAAACCGTAGGCGCCAAAGTGACGCGCCGGGCGTTTCTCGCGGGCGACTGGCGCACGCCCTGTTCGTTCTGCCCGAAGCTGCTGGCGGGGTATGCGGTGTATGAGTTCAGCCGCGCGGATTAAATATTGCCGCGCATTTTGAGGTTGCGCGGGGGTTGGGGGAGGAACTTAAGAAGAAGCATGAACTGGTTTTATTGGGCGCTGGGTTCCGCCGGATTTGCCGCGTTGACCGCCTTGCTCGCCAAGGTGGGAGTCGCGGAAGTGAACCCGAATTTGGCCACGGCCGTGCGCACCAGCGTGGTCGTGTTGTTTTCCTGGGCTTTCGCGTGGGCCACCATTCCGGCGGGTGGCTGGAGCATGCCGACCACGCGCAGTTTAATATTTCTCGTGCTGTCCGGCGGCGCGACGGGGCTGTCCTGGGTGTGTTATTTTCATGCGCTGCGCCTCGGCCCAGTATCGCGGGTGGCCGCAGTAGATAAATTAAGCGTGGCACTGGCGGCGATACTGGCGGTGACATTTCTGGGCGAACACCTGGATGCGCGCAGCGTGGCCGGACTGGGGTTAATCGTGGCCGGGGCGGCGCTGATGGCGTGGAAATAAACTTACGCTGACCGAGCAGAGCATTTCGGACACACGCCGTAGAATTGTAATTCGTGATAGACTTCACGAAAGCCGGTGCGCCGACCGACCTCGTTTTCCAGTTTTTCCACCGGGCAATCCATTTTCAACGTGGCGACGTCACCACATTCGCGACACACGACGTAATCGTGGTGGTGGGCGCGGTGGAGCGTAAAATGCGCGGCGCGTTCGTGCAGGCCAATGCGGCGAACCAGGCCTTTGGTTTCCAGCCGTTGCAAAAGACGGTACAGCGTGGCGGGGTCGCAGGTGCCGCGGATGCCGCGGGCCTGGAGCAAGCCGCTGATTTTAACGGGCTCGGCATGGGTGCGCAAAACCTCGAGCACATTTTCGAGCAACTGCGTGCGGCGCAAACCAGCGGCGCGGCAAGCCGCCAGCAACTCCGCCGGCGTTTCCTGTCCGCATTGCTGACAGCTTGAATTCTGGTGTTTCGGGTGCCCCGCCATGAAGCCATGCTAGCACAAGCGGCGACCCGGCAAAGAAAATTCAGTTGCCGCGCGTCTGCCCGGCACCGCGGTTGTTCCCGGCTCCACGCCGGCCGCGCGCCGCTGAGGGCGGCGGCGGCCACAGGGAATCCCAAGAATTGTCCTTCATGAGCTCCTTGGTTGAAGCCCATTCCTGGAGCACGTTGTTGCTCTCGTCGTAAACCCGCACCCAGATGCCCTGGAGTTTGTCGGCAACTTTGGTGGGCGCGCCATTTGCGTAGGTTGAGCCCGGCGAAAGGGAAACTTCCACGAGGTCAATTTTATCGGAGACGACAGTTTTGTCCTGAAGGCCCGGGAGATCGTCGAGGGCGACGATACCGGTGGCGTGGGTGGGTGTATAATCAGCGGGAGGGATTCCGCCGGGGACGCCCGCCTGACGGAAAATAATGTAGCGAAGATGCAGGGCCGTCCAGTGTACCTGGGTTTGATTGGTGACCTTGATCTTGTAACTTTCACTCCACGTTGACGTAAGCCGGATTTTATCGGCGCTCACGCCCGGCTTGGCGTCGGTCTTGACTGAGGAGGCACTAAACTTGAGTACATCGTCATTGTGCGACTGGGCCAGCTTGATGACCCATTGACGGATAAAACTTTGATCGTCCTTGCTCAGAGTGGTCACAGCGACCTTGAAGGACTGCCCGTCCTCCCTTTTTAAATTCACATCATCCTGGGCCACACTGGAAATTTCCGCCTTGATGGTCCGTCCATCCTGGTTCGTAAAAACATGCAAATCGGGCGATGAAGGCGGCACTGCATCCGCCGCCGGGGCCAGACTCATTCCTGCGAGCAGACTTAGCACCATTAAAAGCGACCGGAAAATGCAACCCGTTGGACGGGATCCGTGCGCATAAGCTGTCACGGGCGTCGGGGTTCGCATAAATCCCATACTATTCCCGGTTCGAACCGGGTAAAGGCCAAAAGGCCCGAACAAAATTAATGGCCAAGTCCGTGGCTCGCAGCGGCGTGGTCAGCCGCTTCACCCGTCGCGCGGGTTTCGCCGGAAACTAGCGAATGGGTCGGACCGTGGCTGCCGTGATCCGCGCCGTTATCGTCATTCGAGTTATCATCCCACTGCTCGTCCTTCGTTATGTCCGGCGCCGATGACCATTCCTGCAAAAGATTACCCCGGGAATCATAGACGCGCACCCAAATGGCAACGTGGCTGCCCTTTGATTGGATTCGATCGGACTGAAAAATGTTTTCTTTGTTCTTGGGAATGGAAACGACCTTGGTGGTGCCACTGATGCGCGGCAATGGCGCCAAGGTGGTGGGCGTCGGCTGGCGCAACACCACATAGTCAACGCGCAGATTCACGAGGTCTTTGCTGCTCGAATTTTTCAGCGTAACTTCGAACCCTTGCTGGGGAATGCTGCCGTCCGGGCTATCCACGGAATTGCGCACTGCGGAAATGGCAAAGGTTTCCGCGGCTTTTTGGTGAGCGGTGCCCCATTGCTGGACATAGGCCTGATCCTTGGCGCTGAGCACGCTGATTTTTACCGGATAGGGCTGACCATTGTCCGACTGCAAATAAACATCGGGCGCCGCCACGCGTACGATTTGCGCCGTGAGGGTGCGTCCCTGCTGATCAGTAAATTTGTGGTCGGACGAATCAGCAGCGGATGCAAACGCCGAGGTGAAAAACAGCGCCAAAGCGAAACTCCCGCATTGGAAAAAAATGCGTAGCAACCACCGTAACCGGGGGTTCAAACAATTGGGGAAGAAGGCCGTCATCGGGGCGTCTGTAGGCAAATATGGAAAGATACGCAGAACGTGTCAACTATCCGTCATGTTTAAATCGCTACTTTTACATAAAAATCAATGTTTTGGGAGGTACTCCCAGTCATGGGTACGGGGTTGCTATATCTAATCTAGGGGGCTTACCCTAGGCGGCGCTCGCGCTTGCCTTTCATTCCAAAATATGTTTTTCTGATTCTTCCGCGAAATCGTTTCTGCTCCACAGAGCTGTGCGAGCGACTCGCTTTCTCACTAAACATACCGTATCATCCTCTCGTTCAAGTCTCCCGCCATGAAAACCGCCGCCAAGGCCAAACCGATCGTGTCGTTCCCGCCCCAAGATGAAGTGGGCCCCGAAATGCGCGGAGCGGATGTCGTCGTGCGCTGCCTCGAGCGCGAGGGCGTGGACGTGGTGTTTGCCTATCCCGGCGGCGCTTCGATGGAGTTGCACCAGGCCCTGACGCGGACGAAGAAAATTCGGACCATCCTGCCGCGCTTTGAACAAGGTGGAGGCTTTATGGCGCACGGCTACGCCCGCGCGACCGGCAAAGTGGGCGTGTGCATGGCCACCAGCGGCCCTGGCGCGACGAACCTCGTGACCTGCATTGCCGATGCGTACATGGATTCGATTCCCCTTGTGGCCATCACCGGCCAGGTGTACCAGCAATTTATCGGCAAAGGCGCGTTCCAAGAGACTGACTTTTTCGGGATGACACTCCCAATTACCAAGCATAGCTTTCTCGTCCTCAAGGCCGAGGACTTGCCGCGCGTGATTAAGGAAGCCTTCCACATCGCTTCGACCGGCCGCCCGGGCCCGGTGGTGATTGATATTCCGAAAGACGTGCAGCAAAAGATGTTCAAGCCCACTTTCCCGGGGGCGATTAACATCCCGGGTTATCCAGACGCACCCGAAGCCAGCGATGAAGAGCTAAAGAAGGTGCTAGACCTTATTTCGAAGGCCAAAAAGCCCGTCCTCTACATCGGCGGCGGCATATTGAGCGCCCATGCGTCGGATGACCTGCGCAAGTTTGCGGAAACGACCGGCATCCCGGTGGCTTCGACCTTGATGGGACTCGGCGCTTTCCCGGCGGAGCATCCGCAAAGCCTGTACTGGTTCGGCATGCACGGCACGGTGGCCGGCAACTGGGCCGTGTGCGAAAGCGATTTACTCATCACGGCGGGCGCGCGGTTTGACGACCGCATCACCGGCGTGGTGTCCAAATTCGCGCCCAACGCGACGATTGTGCACTTCGACATCGACCGCTCGGAGCACAACAAAAACAAATTTGCGCACCTGCCCATCACCTCGGACATCAAGTACGCCCTCGTGCGCTTGAACCAGTTGATCAAGGAAACGCACTGGAAGAACGCTGACATCACGGCGTGGACGAAGCAAATTGCGGAATGGAAAAAACAGCATCCGTTCCCGTTCAATTACGCCAAAGGCTCGAAGCACATCCTGCCGCAGGAAGTGATTGAGACGCTCTTCAAGGAAACAAAGGGCGAAGCCATCATCACCACGGGCGTGGGCCAGCACCAGATGTGGACGCCGCAGTATTATTTATTCAAAGAGCCGCGTACATTTATCAGTTCGCTCGGTCTCGGCACGATGGGCTTTGGTTATCCGGCGGCGCTCGGCGCAAAAGTGGCCTGCCCCGACAAACAAGTGGTGGACGTGGACGGCGACGGCTCGTTCCTGATGAACATTCAAGAACTGGCCACGGCGAAGATTGAAAAAATCAACGCGAAGTGCCTGCTCCTGAACAACCAGCACTTGGGCATGGTAGTGCAGTGGGAGGATAATTTCTACGCCGGCGTGCGCGGGCACACTATTTTGGGTGACCCGCAGAATATCGGCGGGCCGGACAATCCGAGCGCGATTTACCCGGACTTTGTGACCATTGCCCAAGGCTTTGGCGTAAAGGCCCGACGCATCATCAAACGGGAAGACCTGCTCGACGGTATTCGGGAAATGCTGGCGCACGATGGCCCGTATGTGCTCGACGTGATCGTGCCGTACACAGAACACGTGCTGCCGTTTATCCCGCAAGGGAAGTCGGCGATGGAAATCATCACCGAGCGGGTGAAGAAGTAGGGGTTGCGGAAATTGTTGCGCTACACAGGAATACTGGCGACAGTTTTCCTGCATTGGAAATGCCTGCCATGAAATTCCCCATCTTGCTTTGCGCGCTGGCGCTGGGATTAATTTCCTGCCGGACGGCTCCGATGGCGGCCGTTGCAGAAGTTGCCCCACTGGGTTCGCCGACCATCGTCATCGTCGGCGATTCCACCGTGTGCAATTGGCCGCTGAACGATAATTTGCACCGCGAAGGCTGGGGCATGCACATCCGGGATTATTTCAAGGACAACCTGGAAGTCCTCAACCTCGCGGCGTCGGGTCGCAGCACGAAAACATTCATCACTGAAGGCCGGTGGGCGGCGGCGCTCGAGCGCGTGCCGGGCGTAGTGCTGATTCAATTTGGCCACAACGATTCGCATGCACCGACGAATCCGGAAGCCACAAACGCCGCCACGGACTTCCGAACTTATTTGCGTCAGTACATTGACGAAACCCGCGCGGAGGGTGCGATCCCCGTGCTCATCACGCCGATGTGCCGGCGGACGGCGACGGATAATTTACAGCCCTATGCCGATGCGATGAAGGCGGTGGCCGCGGAGAAAAAAGTCGCGTTGATTGATTTGCATGCATCGAGCGCAAAACTCTACGCGCAACTCGGTCCCGAAGGCGTGAAGGCGCTGGAGGCAAAATTAGCCAACGGCGATTACGACTCGACGCATTTCAATGCCGCCGGCGCCAAAGCGATGGCGAAGCTCGTGATGGACGAACTGCCTGCTGCCGTGCCGCAGTTGAAGCCGTATTTGAAGTGAGTGACTTACACCGTAATCACCTGCAGGCCCAAAATGGCAGGGTGGTTGCGGATTTCTTTGAGGGCTTCGTCGGAGGGGCGGCTGTCGAGTTGGTAAATGGCCAGCGCTTCCTTTTGGTCGCTGCGGCTAAGGGACATGTTCGCAATGTTGACCTGGTGCTTGCCGAGGACAGTGCCCAACATGCCGACGATGCCGGGGACGTCGCGGTTGCGCAGGACGAGGAGAAAGCCGACGGGTGTGACTTCCACGCTGTGCCCGAGGAGGCCGACGAGGCGCGGGTTTTGCGCGGTGCCGATGAGTGTGCCGGAAACGGCAAATTCCTTGCCGCTCGAATCCGTGGCTGTCAGCTGAATCAAATCCGTGTAATCGGCGGGCGTCGAAGACTTGATGGTTTCGACATGGATGCCGAGTGAGTGAATCCGCATCGGCGCATTGACGTCGGTGACATCCGCACCGCTGATGCGGCGGAGATAGCCGCGCAGAATGGCGCGCGTGAGCGGGTTCGAATCCAGCTCGTTGATTTTGCCGAAATAAGTAATGCGGAGTTTTTCAATTTTATCGGGAGCGACTTGCTGGAGAATTGCGCCGAGTTTTTCGCCGAGGGTGAAATAGGGCTTCAACACGCTGAGCGTGTGGGCATCCACCGAGGGCATGTTGACCGCATTGCGCACCACGCCGCCATTGAGAACTTCAGCGAGGGCTTCAGCGACTTCGATGCCGACGCTTTCCTGCGCTTCCTTGGTCGAAGCGCCGAGGTGGGGCGAGAGCACGACATTGGGCAGTTTGCGTAATGGATGGTCGGCGGCGAGGGGTTCTTCCTCAAACACGTCCAAGCCAGCGGCGGCGACATGGCCCGATTGCAGGGCGGCGAGCAAGGCGCTCTCTTTAATAATGCCACCACGCGCGCAATTGAAGATGCGCACGCCTTTTTTCATTTTCGCAAATGCGGCTTCGTCCACCATGTACTTGGTGTCGTCGGTCAGGGGCATGTGGACGGTGATATAGTCCGATTTTTTGAAAAGGTCTTCGGTGGTGACGGTCTGGACATTGAGCGCCTTGGCCTTGGCGTCAGTGAGGTAGGGGTCGTAAGCGAGCACCTTCATGCCGAAGGCTTGGGCGCGCTTGGCGACTTCGGCGCCGATGCGGCCGAGCCCGAGGATGCCGAGGGTTTTCTGGAAAAGCTCGCTGCCCGAAAAGCTTTTGCGGTCCCACTGGCCGGCCTTCATCGAGGCACCAGCCTGGACGACCGGACGCGCGCCGCAGAGCATGTGCGTGAAGGTAAGCTCGGCGGTGGCGATGGTGTTGCCGGTGGGCGTGTTCATGACGATGACGCCCCGCTCGGTGGCGGCCTCGACATCAATATTGTCCACCCCCACCCCGGCGCGGCCGACAGCCTTGAGCTTGGGGGCGGCGGCAATGACCTCGCGCGTGATTTGCGTCTCGCTGCGGACGGCGATGGCATCCACATCCCTGACCAGGGCCAGAATCTGCTCGGGCTTGGAACCGTAGGCTTCGATGACTTCGAAACCGGGTTGCTGCTTCAAGAAGGCCACGCCCGTGGGCGAGATGCGGTCGGCGACGAGAATTTTCATGAGAATGGGAGCGGTGAGGAGATAAAAGCGGGAGGCAGAGCCGGGCCGAAACGCACCCGGGAAAAGGAAGAATTAAACACCCCGCACCGGCAAAGGCAAGCCCACCCCACCCCTAAATTGGCTTGTCAGGGGAAACAAATAACGGCAACTTATGTCCTCCATTTAGGTTTATCCCCATTAATATGCACAAGAAATTACCCCTCCTCCTCACCGGCTCCCTGGCAGGCGTAGCCATTCTGATTAGCAGCCTGAGCGCTGCCGATGCTCCGGCCGCTCCGGCTTCGACCTCCACCCCGGCCCCGGCTCCCGCTGCGGCGAGTGCTTCTGCCGCCCCCGCGGCCCCGGCGGCCAGTTCCGCCCCGGCCATGGCTCCCTCCGCTCCGGCCGTCAAAGCCGACATGAGCAAGGTGCCAGCGGCTTCCGACAAGAAGGATCTGACTTTTGACAAGGACATCGCGCCGATTTTCAAAGCTTCGTGCGTCGGTTGCCACGGTGGCGCCCGGCCCCGCAGTGGTCTGGATTTGAGCACCAAGGATACCGCCCTCAAGGGTGGTCGGGGCAAATCAGACATCGTCGCCGGCCATGGTGACCAAAGCAATGTCCTGCTCTTTGCCGCGGACGCGGTGACGAAATCCGAAATGCCCCCGCTGAGCGCCCGCACCCGGGCCACGAACCCGGAACCGGCGTTGACGAAAGACCAACTCGCGGATCTCCGCGCGTGGATTGACCAAGGCGCGAAATAGCCGACGCTTCATTTTATAACGCAACAGGCCCGGCTTCCCGCCGGGCCTGTTTTTTTGAGGGACCCTCTATCATGCCGGTAGCCGCTGCTCATAGTAATGTCTCCGGGAGCACGGCTAACTCTCGCGGCGCACGATACATTTTCCTGGCGGCGCTGGCCTTGGCGATTGGTGTGCTGGCGGCGTATCAAAATATTTTTGCTGAGCCGTTTGTGTTTGATGACGCTCCGGCCATCCTGGA
>Ga0206925_1064_pt2 | contig 17529 bp, 16 predicted proteins | sample Alteio_BWOrgHeat_62_FD_152944 | JGI IMG/M metagenome (GOLD analysis project Ga0206925, IMG submission 152944) | Enriched cells from forest soil in Barre Woods Harvard Forest LTER site, Petersham, Massachusetts, United States -... | ecosystem: Environmental > Terrestrial > Soil > Temperate forest >...
GCCCCAGGCCAGACGCTCTACCGGCCGCGAAATGCAGAGGTCGTTGAGCGGCTCTTTGAGAAATTCCAAAACTTGCTTTTGGCGATACGCCGGGAAAATCCATTCCGGATTGGCGACGAGATATTCGTGCAGCCAGTCCTGGTGTTGCGCCAGTTTGAAGAAATAGTTCTTTTCCACCACCTCGACGACCTCGCCATAAATCTCGGGCCACTGGCCGTTGACCTTGTCCTTCTCCAATAAAAACTGTTCCTGCCGGGCGCTGTAAAAACCCCGGTACTCGCCCTGGTAGATGTCGCCCTGGTCAAAAAGTTTTTGCAACACGGCCCGCACGTCCTGTTTATGCCGCGGTTCGGTGGTGCGCAGGTAGTCGTCGTTGGAGATATGAAGGGTTTGGAGCAGCGCCTTGAACTCCACCGCGATTTGGTCGCACAACACCTGCGGGGCAATCTGGCGGGCCTGGGCGGATTGCTGGACCTTCTGGCCATGTTCATCCAACCCGGTCAGGAAGTGCACCGGGGTGCCGCGCAACCGCTGAGTGCGCGCAATCACATCGGCCAGCACCTTTTCATAGGCATGGCCGAGGTGGGGCGACCCGTTGGCGTAGTCGATCGCGGTAGTAAGGTAAAATTGCTTCATGGCAGACAGGGCCGGAACCGGCGGAAACGGTGAGTAGAGCGTAAAAGCCGCCGGGCCGCAAGCCGGGGATGACCCAACCGGTCTGGCCGGTCAAAAAGCCCGATTTTGCTATTGCGCGGCGTCCAGCAGTTTGGTTAGAGTCATCGTTTAACCACACTATTTCGCCATGTCCCAACATCCCAGTTTCCGTCTCGGCGCCGGCTCCACCGGCAAGAAGCGCAACGTGCTCAAGCGTTTCGAACGCATCGAATTGATGAAGAAGCGCGGAGTCTGGAAAGAAGGCCGCCGCGTCATCGGGCTGCCCAAGACCCGCGTCGAAGCCTAAAGGCTTTTCGGTGGTTTAGTGCTTGGTGTTCTGGTGCTTGGTCAAAGCACGAGTTTTTCCGTTATCTGGCAAAACGATGTCCACTGCTGCTCAACCTGTGAGCAGGTGACTGTTAATCACTTGGTCAGCGACCAAGTTTTCTTTTACGCCGGCATACCGGCTGGAGCCGGGCCGGGCCCGAGTTCCTCACCCTTGCGCTTGGACTTGTCCGGCGCAGGTTCCACCACCGGCGGTACTGCGGGCTTGCGCGGCGGGTTGCTGATTACCGGGGAGCTGATGGCGCCGGTCTCCAGAATCTCGTGCACGTGCTTGCCGTCAATCGTTTCAAATTCGAGCAAAGCGCCCGCGACTTTGTCCAGATTTTCGCGATGCTTCGTCAAAATCTCTTTCGCGCGCTGGTATTGCTCATCCACGATGCGGTGAATTTCAAAGTCAATCCGGCGGGCGGTCTCTTCGCTGTAGCTGTGGGTACGATTGATTTCTTTCGCGAGGAAAATTTGATCCTGCGGGTCGCCATAGGCCACCGGGCCGAGCGGGCTCATGCCCCAGTCACAGACCATCTTGCGCGCGTACTTGGTGGCGGTTTTGATATCGCCCACGGCGCCGCTGGTGATGTTGGCCTCGCCGAATTGGAGTTCCTCGGCGATGCGTCCACCCATACTGCAGCAAATATCGTTGAGGAGGCGTTTCTGCCCCCAGTTGAGCATGTCCTTGGTCGGGGACATCATCGTGCTGCCGAGGCTCTGACCGCGGGGGATGATGGTGACCTTGTGCAATGGCATTTTGCCGTCGTCAATGACCGCCTGGACGATGGCGTGGCCGGCTTCGTGGTAGGCGACGATTTTCTTGTCCTCGTCGTCCATCAACTTGCGGCGTTCGCGGCCATAGGAAATTTTATCGCGGGCTTCGTTGATGTCCGTCTGCTGCACTTCCCCTTTGTTGTAACGGGCGGCGATAAGGGCGGATTCGTTCAGGAGGTTGGCCAGGTCGGCACCGGAAAAACCGGGTGTATTGCGCGCGGCCACCTGCAAGTCCACCGTCTTGTCCAATTTGATTTTCTTGGCGTGGACGCGGAGGATTTCGGCGCGACCGTTGAGGTCGGGCAAATCAATGATGATCTGGCGGTCAAAGCGGCCCGGACGCAACAGTGCGTTGTCCAGCACGTCGGGGCGGTTGGTCGCGGCGATGATGATAACGCCTTCGTGACCGTCGAAGCCGTCCATCTCCACCAGAAGGGAATTGAGGGTCTGCTCGCGTTCGTCGTTACCCCCACCCCAGCCTGCGCCACGCTGGCGGCCCACGGCGTCAATTTCGTCAATAAAGATGATGCACGGCGCATTTTTGCGACCCTGCTCAAACATGTCGCGCACGCGCGCGGCGCCGACGCCAACGAACATTTCCACAAAGTCCGAGCCGGAAATGCTGAAGAACGGCACTTCGGCCTCGCCCGCGACGGCCTTGGCCAGCAGGGTTTTGCCCGTGCCGGGAGGGCCCACCATCAACACGCCCTTGGGAATGCGACCGCCGATGCGTTGAAATTTTTTCGGGTCCTTGAGGAATTCCACGACTTCCTGCACTTCCTCCTTGGCCTCATCGCAACCGGCGACATCGGCAAAGGTCATGCGCTCGCGGTCCCGCGTCAACATGCGGGCTCGGCTTTTGCCAAAGGCCATCGCGCCTCGACCGGCCATCTTGAACTGGCGCATCAAGACATAATACAGCACCAGGACGATGACGAACCACGGCAGGAGGCTGATCAAAATGTTGATGAAAATATTATTGCCCGCCGTTTCCTCGACCTTGACGCCGGTGTTGGGCGCGGTGAGCTTCGTGTAGAGCAATTCCGTGACGCGCCCGCTGGCGGTAAATTTTACGGTCGCGGGTTCGTTTGCTTTGGCCGCATCCGGATTCGGGTTATCCATTTCCCCGGTGATGACATACCACTCGTCCCCGCCGCCGCTGGTGGGGTCGCTCCGCAATTTCATATTATGGATCTTGTTGTCGCCAAACTTCTCCTCCATGTCCTGCATCGTCAAAACCGTCGGATGGCTGGACAGGGACGGATTGGCCGCCGACCACAGCGCGATAAGCAAAACAAAGATGCCCAACCAGATCAGCAGTACTTTGGGCTGGAAACGGTCGGGCTGGCCGCCTGGTAGCGGCAATTTCTTTCGCGGATTGGAGTTATCACTCATGTTTGCGCTGGATTGTTGATAATGCCGAATTAGGGGCGGTAAGTCAACTCTAGAGCAGCCTTGGTGCCAGCCAACACGCGCAGGGCGTGCGCCGGCGGCAGACCCGGAACCCAGAGTGGCTCATCGCCTTCATTACAGACAACGGGAAGCCGGTGTCGTTCCTTCAAAGGGATTTTTTTATCAGTAAATAAATCCTGCAATTTCTTGCGGCCCGGCGCACCCAATGGACGGTACTTGTCGCCCGGCTGCCAGGGACGTACGCACCAGACTCCATTGGAAGGTTTCTTCGGCGGTACCAGGTATGTTTTTTTGGCTGGATCAATTTTGCCGCCTTTCAATTCTTTGTGAAGTTTTGGACTAACCGCAACGATGCGCGCCGTCAGCGTGGCTCCATCTAATAAAGTCAGGGTCTGGCCGGATTTTAAAACATGCGGCCCCCAGGCAGTCGGCGTAGCCGACCCGGTGCCACCGCTCAAAGACAATCCATTGGCGTCCAATACCAGCCAGCGGCCCGGCCCGGCGCTCCACCGGCCCGGCGCTGCCTTCGCCAGAGCGTCGAGCAAAGTATCAAAGGCTTGGGCATTGAGATTTTTATCCAGCTTATTGTGGAGCAACCACCACCACAGCGCCCGGCGGACAATCGCGCGCGGCTGATTGGATAAACGGGAGAGCGGCAATGGTTCACCCTCGGGTAAATCCCGCATCAAGGCGGTAGTCATATTCTCTAACGCATCGCCGTCATCCTCAATCATTGCCCGCGAGCGCGCCACCCCGGCGTCCAAATCCCGCGCTCCGATGGCTTCCTGCCACGCTGGAACAACCTGGTGGCGGATGCGGTTGCGCAAATAAATATCCTTGGCGTTGCTGGCGTCTTCGCGCCATAGCGTTTCTTTGGCTCCTTCCTTGGCCATGGTTACCAACGTGCCCATGATGGCCGACCGCAATTCCTTCTTGGACAATTCCAGCAATGGCCGCAGCGCGACCGCCCCGTCCGGAAACTCCCGCACCGGCCTAGGTGCGCACAAGCCGCCGGCCCCACTGCCGCTGGCGAGTCGCATAAGCATTGTTTCGGCAATGTCGTCGCGTTGGTGGCCGAAGAAAATAATACGCGCGTTGTGCGCCTTCAATTGCTCGCGGAAAAAGTTCCAGCGGTCGTCGCGCAAGGCGGCCTCACTGAGTTTCCCACCCGGCGGTCGTCGTGCCGAAATAAAAGCCATGCCCAGTTGTTTCGCGATCGCCTGCACTTCTTCCGCATCAGCCGCAGACTCTGGCCGTGTGGCGTGATCGAAATGCAGAATGGTTAAAGTTTTTCTTTTTTTGGGAAAATGCGCCCACAACAGTAATAACAGCGCAGTAGAATCCGACCCGCCGGAAACAGCCACCGCCCACGGTTCATTATCCTTGGCGTGTTTTTCCATCCACGCCAGCACCCGTGGATGCAAGCGCCCAACGGAAATCTTCTCGCCCACGGCTGCGGCGATTTTCTTCCAGTCAATCTTTGGCGGCTTGCTCAAGCCTCGCCAATATACTCGCCGCCATACCAGCGATGCAATACTGCGGGCACGCGCACGCGACCATCCGCCTCGAGGTTGTTTTCCAAAATCGCCGCCAGCACCCGCGGCACGGCGAGGCCCGAACCATTGAGCGTGTGCACGACTTCCGTCTTGCCGCCATCGGCCGGACGATAACGGATGCCCGCGCGGCGTGCTTGGAAATCGGTAAAGTTCGAACAGCTCGAAACCTCGAGCCAGCGTTTCTGGCCCGCGGCCCAAACTTCCAAGTCGTACTGTTTTGCGTGAGGGAAGCCAATGTCACCTGCGCAAATGAGCAACACGCGATACGGCAATTCCAGCTTTTGCAACAGACGTTCGGCATCAAGGCGCAGCTTGTCGAGTTCTTCAAAACTCGAGTCCGGCTTGACCCATTTCACCAGCTCGACCTTGTCGAATTGGTGCAGGCGGTTGAGCCCGCGCACGTGCGCGCCCCAACTGCCGGCCTCGCGGCGAAAGCATGGTGTGTAGCCGCAGCGGTACAGCGGCAAATCTTTCTCTGCGATAATTTCATCGCGGAAAAAATTCGTCACCGGCACTTCGGCAGTTGGGATCAGATAAAGATTGTCCACCGTCGAGTGGTACATCTGGCCTTCCTTGTCGGGTAATTGGCCGGTGGCCGTGGCGCTGGCGGGGTTGACCATCAACGGCGCCCAGACTTCCGTGTAGCCCGCAGTGCGCGCTTCTTCGAGGAAGAAGCTCACCAACGCACGCACGAGGCGCGACATGTCGCCGACATAAAACGGAAACCCCGCGCCGGTGACTTTCACGCCGCGTTCGAAATCCACGTATTTGGAAAACCACGGAATGTCGAAGTGCGGCTTGGCATGCGGCGAAAGTTTGGCGACATCGCCCCAGGTCGAGGCGACAACGTTGTCGGCCTCCGTGCGGCCATCGGGCACACTCGTGTGCGGCAGGTTGGGCAGCGTCAGGAAAATTTTCTGCCATTCCTCATCGGTGGCATTCGCGGCGGCCTCGAGTTCCTTCACGTGCGCGGAGATTTGCTTCATCTCGGCGACCTTGGCCAGAAATTCCGGCGACCCCTTGGCGAGCTTCGCCATGTCGGCATTGGTGGCCTTTTGCTTGGCGCGGGCGTTTTCGGACTCGGCCACGGCGGCGCGGCGCTTCGCATCGGCGGCAAAAATGGCGTCGAAGTCCACGGTGAACTTCTTGCGGCCAACGGCCTGGCGCACGCGGTCGGGCTCTTCACGCAGTAGCTTGAGGTCAATCATGGGAGGAAACGGGCCATTCTGGGCAAGAGCGCGGGAATTGCCAGCCGGAAAGTGGAAAGAAACCGTGCCAAGATGCTTTGACTTTTCGAGCAAGATTAAGCAATCTTCACCCATGACTCTGCTGCAACTTAAGAAAGGTGTGGACCGGGCCTCGAAGCAAGACCGCCGGGTGCTGGCCGCTTATCTGTCGCATTTATCGAATCGTGACGACCCCGATTACCGCAGAGAAATGGAAGCCTCCGTCAGCCGGGCCACCAAAGGAGAAACTTTCACCCTGAGCAAGGTTAAGCAGCTGCATCGGAATCTGGTCAAAATGGGCCGGTGAAAGCGTACGACGCCATCTTTGCCCGCGAGGCTTTGGATACCCTCCTGCGCCTGCCCCGGCGTCAACGGCAGACTATTCTGGATTTAGTGGCCAGAATTGCTGCGGATCCGCAAAAGCCACCACAGCTTACTTTTCAACTCGCTGACGGCAAAACACTGTCCGGTTACGTCGTCGGAAGCCGGATTGTCTGGGGAATTTCCGATCACGCGGCCCGTGAATGGCGAGTGGTAAAACTGGAATTGGTCCGATAGTTTACGCCCATGAAGGCTAAAGCCCCATTGCTTGCCCTCCTTGTCGTCGTGGCGATCATCTGCGCCTGGTGGTTCCTGCGTCCAAACGTACCTGCTGCGGAGAAAACTGCTGCAGCGTCAACCGCGACCAAGGCAGAAACACCGAAGCTCGCCGCCTCATCCACTCAGGTTGCATTACCCAAGGCTCCGCCAGTTCCGGCCGACCCAGCTACTGTTCCGGCTGATCCTTCACCCGACCCCAATAACCCCCAAGCTGATTTAAAAACCGCCATCCCGTATATTGTGAATATGCTGCGGCTGGGCGATATATTCACGCTTAAGACAAATTTCACGGCACCGAATACAGTAACTCCCCAACAACATCAAGAAAGGGGAGAGCAGTTAGTGCGGAGCATGACCTATATTGCTTCAAGCACCGATCCTAAATTTCGGGCGGATATGCAAAAGCTCGATGAAGCGCAGATAAAAGAATACGAGTCCTTTGAAAATCAGACGCCAACCTATAATTCGACCGGGAATGAAGCAACGTACACCTACAAAGACGATCCAGTCCTCGACGGCGACGACTTCATACACAACGTGACCTTTGTCAAAATCAACGGCAAGTGGTATATGAAAGGTATGGACTATTAAACCACCCCTACCCCTTCAACCCCTTCACCACTTCCATCAAGACAATTTCGTGGCTGAGTAAATTGAGTTTGCCATTCGGGGCGCGGATGATGGCATGGCGGGGATTGTTTAAAGGATACGGGCCAAAGCGTTCGTGGTCGGTAGGGCCAAAGAGTCCAATCACCGGCCGGTGCATGGCGGCGGCGAGGTGCAGTGGGCCGCTGTCGTTGCAGATAACCAAACGTGCCATTTTAATCAATTCCGGCAAAGCGTCGAGTTTCGTGCGGCCCAGCAGATTCACAAACCGCGCCTCCGGCCAGTCGAGTTCCGGCTCCGGGCCGTTCGTGCCCGCCCACACAATCGTCAAATCAGGCCGGTCTTTCAGCAGGCGCACGGTCAGTTCATAAAACCCCGACCATTCCTTTTTCTTTACGCGGCTGTCGGGAAACATGACCACCGGGGTTCGTGCCGCCAAATCCGCCGGCCAGTTCATTTGAGCCGGATGCAGGAACTCCAGTGGCTCCGGCGCGAGCTCCGGCTTGCAGCCGAGCAATGGCAAAAATTGCAGCAGAATGTCCAATGCGTGCGCATGGCGACCCTTCGGCGGCAATTGGGGCTTATGGCGGCAGAGTAAACCCGCGCCTTCGCGGCTATCGGCCCGGCGGGCCTTATGGGTGGCTTTGGCCGCCGCCAGCAGCATCGCGCTCCGCGCCAGCCCCTGCATGTCCAGAGCCCAGTCATATTTCTTTTGGCGGATTTGTTGGCCCAATTTCGCGAACGAACCCACCGACCCGTGCCGGTCGAATTCATAGACATCATCCACCACGGAACACGCCTTCACGAGGGGCGCGAAGGCTTTCGCCGCCACCCAATCAATCTCGACGTCCCCCGTTTGGGCCCGTAAAGATTGGGCAACCTGGAGGGCGTGAATGATGTCACCCAGAGAAGAAGGCTTGATTATCAGGACGCGGAGCATTTCTAAGTACGCTGCACCCGGTGGTTTGCGCAAAGCAGACGATGCCCGGGTCGCGCCGTAAATCCAACTTTTTTCGTGCTCTACTCTCTACTCGCTGCACTCGGCTACACCCTGGCCCTCGTACCAGAGAGCCTCCTGGCGCTGGGCTGCCGGGGACTGGGCTGGCTGGTGGCGACCGTCCCCAGCCGCCGCCGCTACCTCCTGCGCTCGAACCTCAGCCACGCCTTTCCCGATAAAACAGAAACCTGGCGGCGGCAGATCGCCCTCGAATGTGTCCGCCGCAGTCTGGAGATGGTGCTGTTTTTATTATCCTCGCCCTACTTTTCCAAGGAGCGCATCAAACGCCAATTTTTGATCCATGCGGATTTGGAGCGCATGATCCGCGAATATACGGCGAAGCCCGGCTCGGTGGTGGTGCTGTCGCCACATTTTTCGCTGATGGAGGGTAATACGACCATCCCCATGCAGGTGCCAGGGTCATTTCCACCCATGGCGGCCTTGTACCGCCCGCTGGACTCACCCGGCATGGAAAAATGGGTCAAGCAGACGCGCGAGCGCTGGGGTTTGAAACTCATGTCGCGCCGCGAGGGCTATTATCAAGCGGTGGACTTGTTGCGCCAAAAAGGCGCCGTGGTGCTGCTCTTCGACCAAAACGCCGGCAGCAGCGGCGCGCTGACTTTGTTCATGGGCCGCGTGTGCTCGACCACGGAACTCGCCGGGCTGCTCGTGGAAAAGTGCAAAACCCGCGTGGCGTTTATATATCCCGAGCACACCGGCTTTATGCGCGCGAATATTCGCGGCGAGTATCTGGAAGATGTGGAAAGAACCGCTGAGGCCGTGACTTTTGCCGGCAACCGCTGGCTGGAGAGCAAACTCCGCAGCGATGACAATTACTGCGCCGACTGGCTGTGGCTGCATTCCCGCTGGCGGCATCAAGACAGCCCGAGCCAGCGCTTCCGGCTTTCCTCCAAACGCAACTTGCTCGCCGATCAAATGGCGAGTTTGGGTCTCACCACCCTGCCCCGCGGTACGCGGTATTTCTTCCGCATGCCGAACTGGCTGGGTGATGTGGTGATGGCGCTGCCGCTCTTGCGCGCCGTGCGCGTGGCCAGGCCGGATGCGGAAATCACTTTGCTGGTCCAACCGGCGTTTATTCCCTTGTTGGAAAAACTAAACATTGCCGACCGCCTGATTGCGCTGCCGCCGAAGGGGCCGGGCTATTTTCAGTTTTTCAAAAATCTGCACACGGCCTATCCCGACGTGCAGGTTTTATTCACCAATTCCCCGCGTGGCGACCAGGAAGCCCGGCTCATCGGCGCGCCGCAACGCTTCGGCATGAAGCGTCCGGGCCAATGGCGGCGTGGGCTGACCCACACCTGGGATGTTCCTGCCGACTTGGACGAGACCCAAATTCACCAAACCCGCGTCTGGGAAAAATACTTCCAGCATTTTGGTCTGAAGCAGGAATAGGATTTTAAGCCCATTACCTGGCCCGGTGCCAATCCCGCGTCAAAGGAAAATCCCGTTATTGGACTCATTTGCGGCACGGAAAATTCTCCCGAAAAACGCTGGCCGGTGGAACGCTGGCGGGAATTGATTCAGCAAATTTTAAAAACTCTGCCGCGTGCCACGATTTTGCTCTTTGGCACTGCCCGTGACGCGGAAATAACCCAAGCCGTTGCGGAAAGCTTCCTGCCGTACACGGTTCGGAATCTCGCCGGGAAAACGAATCTCGTTGAATTCGCCGATTCGTTATCTGCCTGCACCGTGGTCGTCTGCAACGACACCGGCGGCATGCACCTCGCCAACCTGCTCGGCGTGCCGGTCGTGGCCGTCTATGGCCCGACCAACCCTGTAAGAACTGGGCCCATTTTCGAAGCCCCGCGCACGATTTTGCAACCGACGGGATGCCCGCCCACGGGCGGCGCAGCCCTGACGAGTTTGCCCGCTGAACAAGTCATCACGGCGTTGCAGCCCTACCTCACCCGCAGTTGACGCTGGTGCTTCGTAACGTCACATTTAATTTTTTCATGCCTGCGGCCACCGAGACCACCCTTCGCCACTGCCCCCTTTGCGGGACGGACAACCGCGCCCAGCCCGCGAGTCCCTACAGCGAAAAGCCCTGGAATCTCAAAAACTGCACCAAGTGCGGGTTTGTTTATCTGGAAAATCCGCCATCTTATACCGAACTCGAAGAAGATTTCGCCTGGGAAAAAACTTCTGCTGCCGAGGAATCCCGCCGCGATGCCGAGCGTCCGTTCGCCAAGCGCGTGAGCCGGGCTTTTCAGAAATTCCGCCAGAAGGTCCTCAAACGCGATCATTTGACGGCGTTGCTCTTTAGTCATCTCCCGCGCGGAAAGGTGCTCGACATCGGTTGCGGTGGTGGCGGGGTGTTCTTGCGCCTGCCGGCGGATCGCTACGAGCCCTACGGCATCGAAATTTCAAAGGTCTTGTCCGTTCAAGCCGACGCCCTCGTCAAACCCCGGGGCGGTCGCGTCGTGCAGGCCAACGCCATCGCGGGCCTCACCCAGTTCACACCGGATTCCATGGATGCCGCCTTATTGAGCGGATTCTTGGAACATGAAGTCCAGCCCGCGTTACTTCTGAAAGAGCTGTGTCGCGTGTTAAAGCCCGACGCACCGGTCATTGTCAAAGTGCCCAACTACGGGTGCATCAACCGCAGCGTCCGCGGCGCGAAGTGGTGCGGCTTCCGCCATCCGGACCACGTCAATTACTTCACCCCGGCGAGCCTGACGAAACTGGCGACGACTTGCGGTTATCACGTGGCCCGCTGCACGCTGGGCGACCGCTGGCCGTTATCGGACAACCTTTGGATGGTTTTCAGCAAATAACATTCGGGATTGCGCCCCGGCGCGGCGCGGATTGAATAAATTTCTTTCACTTGTACAAAGTCTATCAACCATTTTTCAAGTATCTGCGGCCGCATCGGGGGATGCTGCTGCTGGCGACTTTGTGCGGCATCATCGCGGGTGTGAGCAGCGGTATCGGCCTGCCCTTCGTGCTCAATCATGTCATCGCCAAGGCCTTTGAAGGCGGCCAGAGCGGTGGTCAGGGTCCCGCGGAGTATTATCTCTCCACTCACGGCAAGGAGCCCTTGCCCACCGAGCCTAAAATTTCCCAATCGCAGGCGTTGAATGTGGCGGTGCTGCATGGCAGTGAATTGGCCCAATTTCCCGGGCTGTACAGTGTCAGTGTATTTCCCCAACCGCCGGCGCCGGAGCAGGACACCAAGCTGCCGGCGTGGTTGCACCTGCCCGCCTGGATGCACTTGCCCACCGCAGCCAAGGAGTCCGCGACCCCTGATTACGCGATTCATCTGACCTTTGATGACGCCGCCAGCGGCCAAAATCCTAAAATCCCCACCACCCTGCAAGGCGTACCCGTGGTGGTAACGGTTCATTCCGACATCTGGCGCGTGGTCTGGCTGGCGTTATCCCTGCCGTTGATCTTTCTACTGCGGGCAGTCTTTGGTTATGTGAGTGGATTGCTGTCCACGCGCGTCGCAGTGGAATTTGGCCGCAGCCTGCAGCAGGATGTCTTTGACCATGTCCAGGCCATGCCGATGGCGTTTTTTGACACCCACCAGCGCGGTGATTTGCAAACCCGGCTGACCCGCGACACGACCTACGTGCAAGGCGCGGTGATCGACACCGGTTCCGAATTGCTTAAGCAGCCGTTCCAAGCCATCGCGGCATTGTCCTCGATTGTCTACCTTTCCTGGTACTATCGGGAAATTGGTTTTGTGCTGGCCTTGGTGATTGTCGCTCCGGTCTGCCTCATTCCCGTGCGCTATTTTGGTCGCAAAGTGCGCAAACGCTCGCGCCAGTGGGCGGAACATGCCTCCACCATCGCCCAACATTTGTGGGAAAATTTCAACGGCATCCACGAAATCCGCTCGTTCAGTTTGGAAGAGGCGCAAAAGCGCGGGTTTCAGCAAAAACTGCACTCTTATCTGGAAACGGCCTATAAAATTAAGAAATACCTGCTGCTCCAGCAGCCGACGATGGAGATTATCGTGTCGCTGCTGTTGAGCGGGATAGTGGTTTACGCGTGGGCGCGGGGCATTTCTTTTGCCGTATTAACCGCCTTCAGCGCGGCGCTCTACACCGCCTTTGACCCCGTCAAGCGCATCGGCTCAGCCTTTAACACCCTGCAACAATCCGAGGCCAACGCGCTGCGCCTGCAGGAATTTTTTGCCATCAAGCCCGACATCAGCGACCCGGCCAATCCGCAGCCGCTCGAAAAAGTGCGCGGCGAAGTGGTGTTCGACAATGTGACATTTAGCTATGGCGAAACACCGGTACTGCACAACGTCTCGGTTAAAATCCCCGTCGGTTGCACCTGTGCGCTCGTCGGCCCCAGCGGCGCGGGCAAAAGCACCTTTGCCAAATTAATTCCGCGCTTTTACGACGTGCAACAAGGCCGCGTGACCATTGATGGAACTGACGTGCGCGATGTGCGCCAGGCGGATTTGCGCCGACAGGTGGCGGTGGTTTCGCAGCATCCCGTCCTCTTTGACCTTTCCATCATGGAGAACATCCGCCTCGGCCGTCCCAAAGCCAGCGACGAGGAGGTCATGGAAGCCGCCAAGCGCGCCCATGCGGACACTTTTATCCGCGGGTTTACGGATGGTTATCAGACTCTCGCCGGCGATCGCGGCGACCGCCTCTCCGGCGGCCAAAAGCAACGCATCGCCATCGCGCGCGCCTTTTTGAAAAATGCGCCGGTGCTCCTGCTCGACGAAGCCACGTCCGCTCTCGATTCAGAAAACGAACAGGCCATCCAAGCCGCCTTGGCCGAACTGACCCGTGGGCGCACGGTACTGACCATTGCGCATCGCCTTAGCACGATTCGCAACTCCGCCATGATTCTCGTCTTTGACCATGGCGAACTGGTGGCCAAGGGCACTCACAGCGAATTACTGGAAAAATCCCCGCTTTATCAGACGCTGGTCAACCGCCAACTGGACGAACCAAATTTGGGCTGAACAAGTCTGGCCGCTGTCACGACCATTGCTTTTTCCCCATGTTGTTCAACAGCTATGAGTTTTTGCTGCTGTTTCTGCCGGTGGCCTTGGCGGGTTGGTTTTTACTCGGGCGATTTGCCGGGCTGCGCACCGCCCAGTGCTGGTTGGTCGCGGTGTCCCTGTTCTACTACGGCTGGTGGAATCCGTGGTACTTGATTTTAATTATCGGCCTCACCATCGCCAATTACAGTTGGGGTCGCCTGCTGGCCCGGCGGGCGGCAGCGGGCTTATCCACCGGCCTGGCGCTGGCCCTGGGGGTGACACTGAACCTCGGCATGCTCGGCTATTTTAAGTATGCGAATTTTTTCGTGGATAATCTGGATGCGCTGTTTGGCACCAACTGGGTTTTGTACAAAGTCATTCTTCCTCTGGGCATTTCGTTTTTCACCTTTCAAAAGATCGGCTACCTGGTGGACTGCGCGCGGGGCTTGGTGCCTAAAAGTGACTTCCTCAGTTTCGCGCTCTTTGTGGTGTTTTTCCCACAATTGATTGCCGGGCCGATTGTCCATCACGGCGAAATCATGCCGCAATTTTCGCGCCCGGAAGTTACGCGCGTGCGCTGGTCGAATCTCGCCCTGGGACTCACCCTCCTGATTTTTGGCCTCGCGAAGAAAGTCCTGCTGGCCGACCCCCTCAGTGCGCGCGTGGGCGAAGTGTTCAACGCCGCGGCGACCGGGCATGCCCAACCCGTCAGCGGCGCCTGGTATGGCGCGCTCGCCTACGCCTTGCAGATTTATTTCGATTTTTCCGGTTACAGCGACATGGCCATCGGCCTCGGCCGGATGTTTAACATCACCCTTCCGCAAAATTTCAATTCCCCTTATCAATCCGCCAACATTGTGCAATTTTGGCGGCGCTGGCACATGACCTTGTCGCGCTTTCTGCGCGATTATTTGTACTTCCCGCTCGGCGGCAACCGACGCGGCCACTTGCGTCAAAAAATTAATTTAATGCTGACCATGTTTCTGGGCGGGCTCTGGCACGGGGCCAACTGGACCTTTGCGGCGTGGGGTTTGTTGCATGGCTTGTATTTGGTGCTCAACCATGGCTGGCTGGATTTGAAGGAAAGGCTGACTTGGATTGGTCGCCTGCCCGCGCTGATTCGTTTCTTTGTTCCTCGATTGATTACTCTGTCCGCGGTCATTTTCGCCTGGGTGCTGTTTCGTTCGGCTGATTTTACCTCTGCGCTGTTCATGCTGCAAACAATGCTGGGCTTGGGCCCGACTCTGGTGGCGGACGCCTCCCTCGCCATCGGCGCCATCAAGCCGGAACGCTGGCTCTGGCTGGTATTATTGTATGGCTGGGCGCTGGCGGCTCCCAATTCGCAAAGCATTTGCGCCCGCTTCGAACCCGTGCTGAGCATGGATGAAAAATCTGCGCCGACGGGCAGGATCAGTCGGCGGCTGAATTGGAATCCGACAACGGCTTGGGCGCTTGGCGCGACGGTTCTGTTAGTGGTTTGCCTGCTCTCACTTTCCGTCGTTAGCGAGTTTTTGTACTATCAATTTTAATTTTCCGGCCTCCTGATGCTCCCTCTTGATCTAGCTGCAGAATCCCAAGCGCGCCGCTACGTGCTCATCGTGGCCGCATTGGCGGGTGGCGTGCTGGTGTTGCTTGGCTTGCTCAATTACTGGGTGGATCCCAACGGTTACTTTGGCCGCAACACCCTCGGCTATTTTAGTGTAACCACCGACCACCAGTTTAAATTGCTGGCGCTCAAACGTCACCCTCACGATGCCGTGTTGCTCGGCAACAGCAAAGCGGCGATGGCCAATCTCACGCCCATCCGGCAACCCTATCCGTTTTTCAATGGCGGCGTGGGCGGCGCGATGATCGAAGATGTTTTGTCGGTACTGCAGCGCGTTCCGGCTACTTCGCCCCTGGTGGTGGTGGAGTTGGATTACCTGGAGTTTAACAATGCCTTTGCCATGGGGGCGCGCTTCCCGCAGATCGAGAGTTCCCCGAAGCTGCTGGACAATCTCCTTAGCCTGCAAATGACCAGCAGCTCGATTAAGACCCTGGCTGGCGCATTTTCGAATTCGACGCTCGGCTACCAGGAGAACGGCACCTATGTGCCCGACAAATGGTATGACCGTTATGACCACGGCGATGCCACGGAGCACACCCAAATACTGGCGGAACATCTCACCCTGCTCAGTGGCTACAAGATTATGCCCGAGCGGGTGGCGCTGCTGGAAACATTGCGGGCCGCTTTGGAAGCACGCCATCAGCCTTTTCTCGTTTATTTACATCCCATGAACACCGAAGAGATGGCGCAAATCCGCAAAGTTGGTCTTGGGCTGGCCTTCGAAGCCTGGCGCGAACGCGTCCACCAGGTTTTTCCCGAAGTCACCGACTTGACCAACAGCACGTATTCCGATCCCAAAAATTACTTCCGTCAAGATCCGGTGCACCCCTACCCCACAGTCGGTTGCGAATTGATTGAAAAAGAGGTGCTGCCCAAATTCCACGAATAGGTTTGGCCCGCTACCGCGTCAACCAACCTCGCTCAAATTCACAAGAAAGCTTGCCCTGAAGGCACACACGGCCAAGGCTGGATTTTTCGCATGAGCTCCTTACCGCCCATTCTCAACATCGGCTGCGGCCACGTCAAAATCCCGAACAGTGTCGGCGTGGATTTTGACCCTAAAAGCGTCGCGGATGTCATCCACGACCTGGATATTTTTCCGTGGCCCTTTCCCGATCAGGCTTTTGACCGCATTGTCATCTGGCACGTCATTGAGCACCTGCGCAATCCCCGCCGCGCCATGGGTGAGATCGCCCGCATGGCCCGCCCGGGCTGCAAAATTGAACTCGCCACGCCGCATTACAGCTCGGCGGACTCCTGGGGTGACATGACCCATTACATGCACTTCAGCTTGAAGACGTTTGAGGCCTTTTATATTGATGGACGCGACCCGGCGCCGTTTGACCTGATGGATCGCAAGCTCAAGTTTGGCCGCGGCCTGCCCGCGCAAATAGCGCGAGCCATCGCCGCGATATTCGGACTTTCCTTCTACGAAAAGTACTGCTGCTTTGTCTTTCGCGCCAGCAATATGGAGTATGTGTTCAAGCGCCGGTAAAAACTGTCCAGCCCCGCCCTCTTGTGAGCATGCTCTACGACTGCTTCACTTTTTTCAATGAACTGGAATTGCTGGAGTTGCGGCTGAACGAACTGGCCGGCGTGGTGGATAAGTTTGTGCTGGTGGAGTCCACCAGGACCTTCACCAATAAACCGAAGCCGTTGCACTTTCAGGAAAATCGCGCCCGTTTCAGCGCGTTCGCCGATAAAATCATCCACGTGGTCGTGGCGGACATGCCGGACAAGGATAATCCCTGGCTGCTGGAACATTTTCAACGCAACGCCATTGTGCGTGGGTTAAAGCAGGGCCGGCCCGATGACCTCGTCATGGTTTCCGACCTCGACGAAATTCCCCGGGCTACCACTGTGTCCCGGGCTAAAACCCAGATTCCCAACGAGTCCAGCCTGGCCCATGCCGTCTTGAATTCCTGGCTCATAAAATGCCTAAGTTACCCCAAGGACTTGCGCTGGCAGTTGCGCAAAAAACATCCCTACATCTGGAAGTTCCGGATGCACACCTTCAATTACTATTTAAATTGCCGGCAAATGGAGCCGGCCTTTTGCTTCGGCACCCGGCTGCTCCGTTATCGGGACTACTCCAGCGCCGAAGAAATCCGCCACAGCGGTTACCAAATTATCGAAGACGGCGGCTGGCACTTCAGCTACATGGGTGGCGCAGAACGCATCCGTCAAAAAGTGGCCGCCTACGCCCATCAGGAATACAACCAACCGCAATTCATGGAATTGTCGGCCTTGGAAGCCTCCATCAATCGCGGCGAGAATTTGTTCAACAAAGACTGGCAGCTTAAATTCGTGCCCCTGGATGATTCCTTTCCCCGCTACATCCTGGAACACCGCGACCAATTTTCCTCCTGGATTAAGCTGATCTGAACCAAGGGAATGGTGGGGAGGAAAACCGGATTACTGTTCGCTAACGAAGGCAGCGAGTCAGGCCAGCGAACCCAATGGGGTAAAATGCCCCTAGCTTTATCCAGGGGTATGCCTTAAAATACTAACGATAAGTAACGTGAATGTTGCTAACGTATTAAGATTATGCTTTATTTCAAACAATTGTTCGATTATCCAGCAGGTTATCCCCGCCATGATCCTCACCGCCTCTACGCTGGCCCCTGCTGAAAAGTCTAATCCCTCCTTCGCCGTCCGCGAGGTCTTTATCGGCGGCGCCCCACGCTCCGGCACTACCTTACTACTGGCCCTGCTCGATTCGCACCCCGAGCTGCTGGTTTTCCCGAAGGAGGTGGCGCTGTTTAATCGCGGTATCTGGCAGGCCGGGGCCA
>Ga0206925_1073_pt2 | contig 17274 bp, 17 predicted proteins | sample Alteio_BWOrgHeat_62_FD_152944 | JGI IMG/M metagenome (GOLD analysis project Ga0206925, IMG submission 152944) | Enriched cells from forest soil in Barre Woods Harvard Forest LTER site, Petersham, Massachusetts, United States -... | ecosystem: Environmental > Terrestrial > Soil > Temperate forest >...
TTTAATATAAATTCGCAAAATGTAGTTACATTTGAATGTAAATTTCTTTCAAATAATAATTAATTTATTGTATGAAAGCGAATTGATGGAAAACAATGTTGGTGATGAAAGAAAATGTAATGGAAAATGGTACGGTGCAGTGTTGGCACGAGGACGGTATTCTGTATGGGGTTTTTAAAATACCCGTATTAGATATTGATGGTGCTAAAATTGCCCTTGAAACAAGGCTGAAAGTGGCCGGAGGCGTTTCTTTTCCTTTTCTTGTAGACGCCAGGGGTGTAAAATCTATATCCAAAGAAGCCCGTGATTATCTCGCTTCAGATGACGGAACCCAAAATGTAAATGCGTCTGCCTTATTACTTGAATCTGCCCTTGGCAGGTTTTTGGGCAACTTTTTCTTACAACTAAGTAAACCCAAGGTTCCGACAAGGTTATTTACCAGTGAAAACGATGCGCTGGAGTGGCTTGGCCAATATAAGAAGACCAAATCAAAAAAATAACATTTCCTGATTTCCCAGGTTTTAATTCTGACCTTTTCTCTCCTCAATAATTTCCTTTCTTTTTTTAATCAATTTTACCTTCGAATTTTATTCGCAGGATTGTTTTATATGGGTATTTATCTGAATTATTCTGTGTTATCTCTGGTCTATATTAAAAGATTGTAATTTTTTATTACTGATATTGGAGAATATTGTTTGAAAGATGTAATTTCGGTCTTCAATAGGAATAAAACGGCAGAAATTAAGAAAAGCCTGTTGATTGTTTATATTTGTGCTTCCTGGTTGACTTCGTTTTATAATAGGGACTGATATAGTGTAATGTAATGATGAAAAGAGAATTTGTAGACGATGATTTTATTCACATCTGGTATGAGGATGGGATATTGAATGTCGTTTATAAAGTCAGCCGGCTTGACATTGAATATGCTAAAAGGGTAGTGGAAGAACACATGAAAGTGGACCTTGGGAGTGAATATCCTGTATTTATTGATATTACCTCAATTAAAAGCGCCTCAAAGGATGCCAGGGATTACTTGTCTTCTGATGCCGCGATTCAGAATGTGTCAGCATCAGCTATGCTGGCCGGTTCTGTAATCAGCAAATTGATGGGGACCTTCTTTTTAGCTTTTAATAAACCGGCAACCCCCATAAAATTATTTACCGAAAAGGATGAAGCCATAAGATGGCTAAGTAAGTATGTTAAGGATGAAAATACGCAACTTTGAAAAAGATATAAAATTGAAAATAAAATTATATTGTTTGATTAATTTTATTTTCTGAACATTGTCTGAAACCAATGGAGAAGAAGGAACAAATAGACCACATATACGACCTGATCATGCATCTTGCTGCAGGCAACCTGGGTTACAGGGCCGAAGTATCTGAAAAGAATGACGAGCTTGATGCCATTACCATGGGTATCAATATGCTGGCTGAAGAACTTCAGATAACAACGGTATCTCAAGATTACCTGAGCAGGATATATAAAGGGGTGGTTGACATGCTTATCATGTTAAACCCTGACAATTCAATCCACCAGGTAAATGCGACCGTTTGCAAACTGCTTAATTATAAGGAAGAAGAATTGATCGGGAAACCGATAAGTACAATTACCTATAAAGATGAGGACCAGTTTTTTAAAAAAATAGATGCCGAACTTGAGAAAAGGGGGCATGTTTATAATATTGAGCGCATCTTTAAAACTAAAAAAGGCAGATTAATTCCTGTCTCTATTTCATGTTCTTCGCTTTACGATACCAGTGGTAATATAGATGGTACCTTGTTTATCGCCAAGGATATCTCAAACCTAAAACGTACTACTGAGCAGTTAAAACACAAAAATGAAGAACTGAATACCTTTATTTACAGGGTTTCTCATGATATTAAAGGGCCATTAGCTTCAATCATCGGTTTATTAAACCTGGCAAAAGATGATAGCGATGATATAGATTCTTTAAAACACTATATGAGCCTTATTGAAATGAGCGCATATCGTTTGGATAAAATTATAGGTGATTTCCTCGAAATTGGCCAACTGACCCAAAGCCAGATAAGATCATCTCCTATTGATTTTAAAGAGTTTATTCATGAAATTTTAGGCACGTTGCAATATGCAGAATATTTTAAGAATATAGATTTCAGAGTGCATGTCACCCAGCATAAAGTATTTAAATCCAAAAAAATACTACTGAAAGCCATTTGTCAGAACCTTATTGAAAATGCCATCAAATATTCAAGAAGGGATATTCCTAATCCGTATGTCGATATCAGTGTTACGGATGGAGAAGGCAAAATTATTATTGAAGTAAAAGACAATGGTATAGGGATTGACAAAAATATGCAGGAACATGTCTTTAAAATGTTCTATAAAGGGGATCATATAAACAGCGGAAGTGGCCTTGGTTTATATATTGTAAAAACAAGCCTTGATTCTCTAAAAGCTACGGTAAAATTAAAAAGCGTTAAAAACGAAGGAAGTACTTTTACGGTTGAAATTCCTACCAAAGGCTCTTTGACCTGATTTAATCTGTCTGCTTAATTTACAGCATCACCTCTCAACCTCCTGAATCTCGCCCTGGCCTCAACGGTATATACGCTGCCCGGATAGGTGGTAATCACTTTTTCATACAATTCTTTGGCTTTCAATGGTTCATTCAGATATAATTCTTCCAGTTCAGCGGCTTTAAACATGGCATCATCGCCGAGGATATCTGTTCCGTATTCTTTATACACTTTTTCATAAAAGCCAAGCGTTTTGGCGTAATCTCTTTTCTTAAAAGCGATCTGTGCCCGCTCCATTAATATCTCATCATCAAGAGAATGATGCGGATAAACAGCGTTTATTGAATCCAGCTTTTTTTCCGCTTCATCAAACTGGTTTTTGTACACCAGGAAATCCGCTTCTGCATATAGCTTTAAAGGCTTGTCAGTACTATCCAGCCCAAGGTTATCTTCAATCAGGAGTGCCAATTGCATGGCATCGTTTGCAATAAGTTCTGAGGTGGAGCTTTTTAGAACATCAAGCTGCGCTTTGGCCCAGTCAAATTCTCCATTATAAAAACTCAATCTCGCATTTCTGAATTTAGCTTCATGGCCCATGGGGTCGTCTTCATACATTTTTTCTACCTGAGAATAATAGAGAGTTGCCTCCCAGATATCTCCCGTTAGGAGGCTATAATCGCCCAGGGCCAGTTTTGCTTTGGCAATATATATTTTTTGTATCCCATCTACCTCGATATATTGTTTAAGCCTGCTAATGGCGTCTACAGGTTTTTTATCATACAAAGCCTCCATTTCAGCCATACGGAGTTCAATATCGCCACTTTCCTGCCGCAAAAGGCCATACGTGTTTATGAATTTATTATAAGCATCCATCAAACTATGTACATCCGCTTCGGTATAGCTGCCGCTCTGGGTTATTTTTGTATATTTTATATCCAGCAATCCCCGAAGTGCAATAACATAATAAGGCGCTTCCTGCCCCTGGTCGGTTACCGCCGAATATATTTTTTCTGCAAGGTCAAAATCGCGGTAGTCAGCCACAATTCTTGCTAAATCTACCAATTGCCTGCCACCTTCGTGCATCCGGTTATCAACAGATTTTGTTTGGATAAAAGCGGAATTAAAATCCTTTCGTTGCACAAAAAGCCAGCTCAGCATTTCAGAATAAATGGTATTATCCGGATGTGCCTGCGCCCTTTTTAATAATATTTTTTTGAAAATATCATAAGCTTCGTCCTTCATTACGGCATCCTGCATAAAGTCCTTTACCGTTTCAAATTCATTAGGGTCGTTATCCAGGATTACCATATATTCATCGAACATATGCTGGTAGTCATTGGCATCTTTGTACAACATACCCAGTTCCATGGCATAAGCGGTGTTTTGTTTTAATAGTTTACGGCCTTTTTCAAAGGTTTTTATCTGGTATTCAAGCTGATCCCTGTGTTTAAAAGCAGCGGCTGTGGCATCAATCTGCTCAGGATAGGCCCGCAAATCGTCTATGATCTTATCATACTCCTTCTTTCTTTCGCCGTCCTGCCCGTCCAATCCATAAACATAACCGAGATCCACTTTATATTTAAGGCCGTCAATATTTCCTTTCTTTTTGGCCAGTTTTTTCAGGTCTTTTTCCGCAGTTGGGTAGTCTTTCTGGTTGATAAGGCTATTGAGGTAAGAATCATAGTATAAGGCGTTATCCGGAAAATTATCCATCAGCTTTTTATAAAGCGTGGCCGCTTTGTCAAACTCACCTTTCTGGAAATATTCTGCCGCCAGGGTTTCATCCAGGTTACTTTGTGCAAAAGTTTTAGCCGGTAAAACAAAAAGCAAAGCCATGGCCAGGCAGGTCAAGAAAGTCCTGAGTATTGCGTATTGCGTATTGAGTAGCGTAAACTGCAACTTATTATACATTAATGAATCCTTTGTTTCAGGCGTGAATGATATTATTATGCAAGCAACAAAAATAAAGCCATAATCGCTTCATTTTAATGCACGTTTTTTTGAAAAGCTAAATTGACGGCTAATATTGACTTCGTTTTTATTTAGTACAATCCAACTTCAACTTTATCCCCTTCAAAATGGTTAATTTTGAGGCCTATAATTTTTAAAGATCAGGATATGGAAATGGATTTGAATTTTCTCTCGCAACTTAATATCGCTGAGCATAATGCCGGTACATCAACCGGGTTTTATAATACCAGGAATGCTGAGGCGGAAATTATTAAAAGCATTTCTCCGGTAGATGGAAAACTTATTGCAACAGTTGCAATCACTACTTCAGAAGAATTTGAGGAGGTTGTTAAAACAGCTCAAAAGGCGTTTTTGACCTGGCGAGACATTCCTGCTCCAAAGAGGGGAGAGATTGTGCGACAAATCGGGGAAAAACTTCGGGAGAAAAAAGAAATTCTGGGGAAGTTGGTTGCCTATGAAATGGGAAAAATTCTGCCAGAAGGGCTGGGAGAAGTTCAGGAAATGATTGATATATGCGATTTTGCGGTTGGATTGTCACGTCAATTATATGGGCTTACTATTGCCAGCGAGCGTGAAGAACACAGGATGATGGAGCAATGGCATCCATTGGGGGTTGTGGGTATTATTACAGCGTTTAATTTCCCCGTTGCCGTATGGTCCTGGAATGCCATATTGGCTGCCGTATGCGGAGATGTGGTTATCTGGAAACCATCTGAGAAGGTGCCATTATGTGCCATAGCAGTACAGAATATTATAGGTGAGGTAATCAAGGAAAACAATCTGCCTGAAGGTATTTTTAATCTTGTAAATGGCGATTTTAAAATAGGCCAGCTGATGGCAGCAGATGAAAGGATTCCACTGGTTTCCGCTACAGGCTCGGTACGCATGGGCAAACAACTGGCCCCGGTAGTGGCAGGCAGGCTGGGGCGCAGTTTATTAGAACTGGGTGGCAATAATGCCGTTATAGTTACAGAAAGCGCTGAAATAGATATGGCAGTGCGAGCGATCGTTTTCGGTGCAGCAGGTACTGCCGGGCAGCGCTGTACCTCTACCCGAAGGCTGATTATCCATGATAGTATTTATGAAATACTGAAGAATAAACTTGTATCCATATATAAACAACTTAATATCGGAAATCCATTAACAGATGGCACCCTGGTTGGCCCACTGATTGATGAGTTGGCGGTAAAATTATTTACAAATGCTATTGCTGAAGTAAAAGAGGAGGGAGGCAATATTTTAACTGGAGGTGAAGTGCTTTCGGGCGAGGGATATGGATCAGGCTGCTATGTAAGGCCTTGTATCGCAGAAGTGGGCGCTGATTTTGAAATAGTGCAAGAAGAAACTTTTGCGCCATTATTGTATCTTATTAAATATACCCATTTTGATGAGGCTATCCTGATACATAATGGAGTAGTGCAGGGATTGTCTTCGTCTATTTTTACCCAGAATATGCGGGAAATGGAAATCTTTTTATCGGTAAAAGGCAGTGACTGCGGTATAGCAAATGTTAATATCGGAACCTCGGGCGCAGAGATTGGCGGCGCATTTGGCGGTGAGAAAAATACTGGTGGGGGCAGGGAGTCGGGTTCAGATAGTTGGAAAGCCTATATGCGCAGGCAAACCAACACTATTAATTATGGGACTAAGTTGCCTCTGGCACAAGGGATATCGTTTGATGTGGAAAGCAATTAAAAGATTGAAGATTAAAAAATCAAAAGGTTGAATATTTAAAATTAGAATTCAATTCATAAAAAAAGCCGGATAGTGATACCCGGCTTTTTTTATGTCTGTTTTAATATGATTACATTATTCCTAACATTCCGAGAAGCCAGAGTACAAAGAACACAACAAAAAGGATATAGAAGAGAACTGCAAGAATTCCAAATAGGAAAAGGACAGCTCCTAAAATATTAAAAACAATTGCAAGAATAAGGCACACAATCCACAAATACAAATAGCTATGTGCAAATGCAGTATTGGTTTGGGTTTTAACAGATGCAGTATTGGTTTGTTTTTTCAATAAGCCGTTAATTTCCTTATTTATTTTTTGCAAGGTTACTACTTGAGCCATAGTAGTTTTAACATTCTTTAAAATGCTGGATTTAGGTTTTTGAACCGCCAGGGTATTAAGTTTCTCAGTAGCTTTGGTGTCTGCTACTTTGTTAACAATAGCATCTACATTTTCTATTGCATTAATTTTTGCAGAAGCCATTTCCTGCTTATCAGCTACTTTATTTGTTGCAAGCTCTTGTTGCGTTTGTAATTTTTGAGATTTCAAATAGCTGGTATTTGATGCATCTCTGGACATGGTGCATGATGATAAGATCAGACCGGCTGATACGATTGATAGGCATAGAATTTTTTTCATTTTCATTTAGATTTTAGTGTAAAATATATTTAGATAATACTGATTTGTATTCGATTGCAAACTAAAGAAAAATAACAGAAGGGTTGATAATATGTTCAGTATATTTATCAACCAGGCAACAAACTATTTGGTCAAAACCCATTTTTAGCGGCCAGAGCCATGCCTGAGGCCATATATTCTTCCCAGATATTTTTAACAATTTCACCTGCTGGCATAATACCTTTAATGTATCCTGATACCTGGCCTATTTCAAGCTCTCCGTTTTCGATATCCCCTTCAAACATACCTTTTTTTGCACGCCCCCTGCCTAATATCGCTTTTAGTTCATCCACTGTAGCTCCATTTTTTTCAGCTTCTGTTATTTCCTTGTAAAATTTGTTATGAAGCAGGCGTACCGGAGTCAAAGCTTTCATCGTAAGGGTCGTATCTCCTTCATTTGATTCCAGAATAGCCTTTTTAAAATTTGGATGGCCGGATGATTCTGAGCTAAGTGCAAATCGCGTCCCAACTTGTACACCATCAGCCCCGAGGGCAATAGCAGCCAGCATACTGCGACCGGATCCTATACCCCCTGCTGCAATTAATGGTATTTTTATAGCATCCCTTACCGCAGGTATCAACACCAGTGTTGTTATTTCTTCGCGGCCGTTATGTCCGCCCGCCTCAAATCCTTCTGCGACAACGGCATCTACACCCGCATCTGCACTTTTTATCGCAAATTTTACGCTTGATACCACATGCACCACTTTAATGCCATGTGATTTAAGTAAGCTGGTCCAGGTTTTGGGATTCCCTGCCGAGGTAAACACTATTTTCACGCCTTCCTCAATAATAATATCAATATGTTGATCAATATCAGGATATAATAATGGTACATTTACACCAAAAGGCTTATCTGTAGCAGCTTTGCACTTGCGGATATGTTCCCTGAGAATATCCGGATACATAGAACCAGACCCAATCAATCCTAAACCACCCGCATTGCTCACTGCAGAAGCCAGTTCCCAACCCGCACACCAAATCATACCGGCCTGGATGATGGGATATGTGATGCCGAAAAGAGAGGTTATCTGGTTAGAGAATTTTGTGCTATCAGCATCTGGTATTGAGTATTGAGTATTGTGTATTGAGTATTCTGTCATGTGGATTTTGGGCAATTAAAATTTTCAGGTGCTTATTTGGGGCCTTCTTTTAGGGATTTTTGGAGATTGAAAATCATTTATTGGATATGGTTTATTTGGGCAGTTAAATTGTCATAATCTGATTCGCTCAAAAAATTTAACGTTTTAGCTATTAGTAACTGTGTCTTGAGTTCGTAACTTGATCCGTTAGCAATAGATAAAAAATTGATGAATTCTTTGGGGGAATTTCTGCCTGCCCCTTCTGCAATATTTGATGGTATTGATACTGCTGCCCTGTTTATTTGAGAAATGAGGTTGTATTTTTCTTTTGAAGGCAGATTATCAGTTGCTTTATATATTTCGACACTCAAATCAACAGAAACCTGCCAAACCAATAGGTTTTTAAATTTATGCATTTTTGTTCGATTATTACTTTAAAAAAGGATAAATATCAATGATCTAAAGCAACTTAATTTCGGTACCTATTACTCAATACCCACTACTCAATACTATTCTTACTCAAAATTAATCTCGGTGCTGTCTCCCAAATTCAGACTCTGGCTCAGGCTACGGAGTGAAGCTTCGTTTCCGATTAATGAATCATGCAATACAGCATTCTTAATTTCAGCATCAAGGCCAATAATGGATTCTTTTACTATTGAATTCTCAACTATCGTTCCTTCGCCAATAGAGACATTCGGGCCGATGATTGAATTTTTGATCCGGCAACTTGCATGGATATTTACCGGCTGTATGATGATGGTATTCTCAAATTCAAGATTATGGGTTACAAATTCGTCTTTTTTAAGAAGGATGGCATTAGTTTCGAGCAGTGCGTCTTTTTTGCCGCAGTCAAACCAGTTCTCTACGTTATAATTCACAAATTTTATGCCTTTGTCAATCATCCGCATCATGGCATCAGTAAGCTGAAACTCGTTTTTGGTTCTGATATTGTTATCAATATTGTATTTAAGGGCCTCCATCAACGAATCCACTTCCTTTATTTTATATATCCCAACCAGGGCCATATTTGAAACCGGGATGGAAGGTTTTTCAACCAATCGGGTTATAAAACCGTCTTCACCAAGCTCTACGACTCCGAAACGACGCGGGTCTTCCACTTTTTTAGTACCTAGTGCAGAATGTGGCGTCATCATATAGTCTTTCATATTCATGTCAAAGACCGTATCACCCAACGCAATCAATAGTTCGTCTTCATTTTCTATATGTTCTTTTGCCATCCAAAGGGCATGTCCTATACCTTCCCGTACCGTTTGGGTTACATAGGTACAATTCAAATGGCTGTAATTGTCTTCTACATAGCTTTGTATCTTTTCGCCAAGGTAGCCGATAATAAATACAAAATCATTGAAGCCGGCATCCACCAGGCTGTCAACAATATGTGCCAGGATGGGTTTTCCAGCCACCGGTATTAGTGCCTTTGGCTGCGTATGGGTATGAGGTCTTAATCGGGTTCCAATGCCGGCTACGGGTATTACTGCTTTCATGTATTAAGTGCGGTTAATATATATTCTTAGTTTATTATTTACACCATTAAGGTTTCAAATTCCCCTGTAGAGAGCAACACAAGGGTGCACGCCTGAATGGTTTGAATGCCATTTTTGATGGCAAGGTCAACCATTTCCGGGTTCTCGGTTCCGGGATTAAAAATGATCCTTTTGGGTTTAAGGCTGATAATATAATCATACCATTCCACCTGGTTTTTCGGGTTAAGATAAAGTGTAACGGTATGGATATCTTTAAGATCTGGTTTGTTATTGATGATTTCCAATCCTTCAATATTCCCTTTTTTAATGCCAACAGGATAAACTTCATGCCCGTGTTTTTTGAGGCTTACGGTGGCAAGCCAGGCATATCGTGAAGGGTTTGGTGTAGCCCCAAGGACAAGGGTTTTCATAGCGAGCGCAAAATTAAGGTATTATCTCTAATTGGGAGAGGTTACTAAGTTAATGTGTTATTAAGATAGCGTTATTGAGTTATTTATAAATTAAGTTATTGGATCTGAATTTTCACGAAACACCTTTTATCATCCTGGTCAAAATTGGATGGATATTCTATTAACTAAACGTAAACAATAGATTGCCGGCAAAATTCCAGAATACGGTAACGCCTGTGGCCATCAGCTTGGCCAGGTAAAAATTTTGCTTTTTATAATGATGCACATAATACAATACACTGGTATTAATACCCAGGCCCACGAGGGCCACCACAATAAATTTACTGTATTGGATCAGAATTCCAGGATCGTTGTTATGAAAAGTCCAGGCCCGGTTGATAAAATAATTTGCTGTGGCTGAAATGATAAAGCCCATGGCGCTTGAAAGGTATTTGTGCGCTTTTAACAGCTCTTTAAAAAAGTATGTGACGCTAAAATCAATCAACATGCCGATAAAGCCTGCCACGCCAAACCGCATGAATTTAAAAATGAAATCCTGGATGTTAAAATTTTTCACGCGGCAAAGATAAATAAAGAAAGTTAGTTGATCGTTGCATTACCCGCCGAAGCCTTTGGCGAAGGAGTGATAGTTGTTGGTTGATGGTTGTAGGGGGTGGTTGATTGTTGAGCATTTTTCCGATAAGTACCGAAAAATGTCTAACCTAAATGATTAAAAAATTGAAGAATGAAACGTATATTGCTTAAATAAACTATTAATAACCGTTATTATGAAAAAGCCATTCATCTTATTTGTCATACTGGGTTTGTGTTTTTTTCTTCCAGCAAAGGCCCAATCCAACATTGAATCTAAAATTGGTGATACTGTAATTATTAATGGTTTTAGGGATCCGGGAATGATAGTTGAAAGTCAATTGGCTGGAGGCCCAAATTATGTTATTGCATCAAAGAAATCAAGCAAACTTTCAAATAAGATTAGGAAAGGCAAATTTTTATATCAAAATGTAATTGTAAATCCAAATCCGGTTGTATTTAATGCTTCTATTAAATTACCAAATTTTGCCCGTCTGCATGTGGAGATTTGGAATGATGAAGGCAAAACTGTTTTTCAAAAAGAAAATGTAAATGGCAAATCGCTTCAAAATTTAGATTTCAGCGCACTTAGGCCGGGTGATTATGAAGGAAGAGTCGTAGTTATGTTTGCAAATAGGGCTTATAGCTTTAAAATGACCAAATTGTAATGTTTAAAAGCAATTAACGATGGGAAAACATGTAAATATACTTTTTGGTTTTTGGATTGCTTTTTTTGGATATTCTAAGGCTGCACTTTCATCAATTGTAGAGATACCCCTTGATTCGAGTATAAAAAGTTCGTCATTTATTTTTGAAGGGATAATTATTAGCTCCAATGCTTTTGTGGCATCTGACAGTCAGGTTTATACTGCCAGCATTGTCAGGATTAGCAAAATATTTAAAGGCAAAATTGCTTGCGGAAATATTGAAGTAATTACCGCAGGAGGGGTTGTCGGCCAACGAGGATTACACGAATGGGTAGAAGATGCATTTACGCTTTCAGGTTCAGGATATGGAGGTATTTTTATGTGCTCGCCGTGTAGGTTTTCATATAATGTTCCAAGGGAAAACCCGGTTGCACTGTGCCCTTATGCTGGCAGGCAGAGTGTTATTTTATATGATTTAAGTTCAGGGGACACAATTCCACATTCAACTCCTGAATATATTTTCAAAAACGTATATAGCCTTTATAACCTAATTGAAATTAAGACGGGACATAAATATTCACTTTGTTTGAAGGAAAGTCAAGTAATCAAATGTTCCATTCTTAGACATAAAAATAATAGATCGAAGATACTTGGTGATCCTGACCCACCACCGTGCCTTAAAGTGGTATATACAGAAAACGAAAGGCGAAAAATACTAGACAGTTTACAAAATATTTATCAAACGTTTTACTGGTATTGCTGGGTTTCCCCCAATCCTGTAATAACCACAACGACAATAACATTTCCAACGCATGATCGTATAGATATTAGGATCCGTGATAGTTCGAGGCGTGTTGTTTTTCATAAGAAAAATGTGGATGGCCCTGTTTTAAAGGATATTGACCTTACAAATTTAAAGCCAGGAATATATTATGGTAAGGCAATAACTTTAAACGGGGATGTCGCGTTTTTATTTGAATTTAGAAAGTTGTAGAATTACAAAAAACATATGGTAATAAATATAACAACTTTAAAATTAATAAATTGTAAAAATTATTTACTGAAAATTACCTCATCCGCATTTTAGATTCAAATATATGACCGTTGGTTTTGGCAAATTGTTTAGCCTGGTCTGCTACCGGACCTTCAAAATTTTCTGAAACGGCTTCAATAAATAATCGTACCCATTCATCAAAATGGGTTTTATCAATCGGTAGGTTGGCATGCCCAGAAAAAGGACTGCCGTGATAGCTCATTTCACTGATTAATAATGTTCCCCAAAAACTGTACATCCGGGGCAAATGCGTTTCCCAATGGATGCCTGATGCATTAAAAATGGGCGCAAGGGTTTCATTTTGCATCACCTTTTTGTAAAAACTATCCACAAGGGTTTTTATATCGTCCTGATTAAGGATATCATTCATGGCATTGAGTATTGAGAATTGGGTATTGAGTAGTGGGTATTGAGAATTGAGTATTGAGTATTGAGAAATGAGAATTGGGTAGTTGGGAGATATACTTCGTTTAGGTTTGTCTGCACAAATTTACCGGTTTGTTTTTCAAAAATCATTTGAATGTTTTTTGGCACGTTGATATGAGGAGATTGTGTGTCGCAGTTTTTCGTCCTTCAAAACTTTGCACGCAATGACGTGCTTTTTGGCTCCACAGGGATCAACGTGTCATTTCCCAAACCAACAACTAATAACTATCAACCAACAACTATCTTAACCATTATCTTTGCAGGATGAAAACATATCTCCGGATCATTGGTTATGCCTCGGGGTATAAAGGCAAAATTGCATTTTATACCCTTTTTACTTTGCTTTCGGTGTTGTTTTCCACCATGGCATTGTACATGCTTATCCCGGTTCTCAATTGCTTATTTTACCCTGAACAACAGGCTGAAGCGCTGAAACATATTCCCGTATTTGCATGGGATTCTGCTTTGTCTTTTCTAACCAAATGGGTCCAATATCATGCAGCCGACCTGACTCTCCACCAAAGTAAAAGTGTTGCATTATTGTATGTTACTGCATTTGTAGTTGGTCTTAACCTGGCAGGCAATGTGTTTAAATTCCTGAGTTCACGCTATCTTGGTACTATCAGGACCCGTGTGGTAGAGCATTTGAGAAAGGCGGTGTATGACAAACTTATTTATCAGGAGGTTGGCTTTCTTGAAAACCAGAGGAAAGGGGATATTGTGAGCAGGGTGACTTCGGATGTTTCTGAAGTAGAAAATTCTGTCGTAGTAACATTTGAATCCGTAATCCGCGACCCTTTTTCAGTGTTGTGGGCCTTTGGCATTATGGTTTCCCTTTCCTGGCAATTGACGGTTTTTATTTTAATTGTGTTGCCGGTATCGGCCACATTAATCGGCCGGATCAGCAAAGCCCTGAAACAAAATGCAAATGAAACGCAAAACATTTATGGCCGCATCATGAGTATTGTAGATGAAACCATATCAGGCATCCGAATCATAAAAGCCTTTAATGCAGAAACCTATACCCGAAAAATATTTGATGGTTTTAATCAACGTTACAGCAGGCTTACCCGCATACAATGGCACAAAAAAGCATTGGTTCCTATTTTTTCTGAATCTGCTATGGTGGCCGTTGTAGGTGTTACACTGTGGTATGGCGGCAACCGGGTGTATGACGGCCAGTTAAGCGCCGGTGCGTTTATCGTATATCTCAGCATGTTCTTCCTGTTAATCGCACCGCTAAAATCATTATCCCAGGCATTTGGGAATATTAACAAAGGACTGGCCTCGGGCGAACGTATTTTTAGCCTGATGGATGCGCCTGTTATAATTAAAGATAGTGAGGACAGCGTTGAAGTGAATACTTTCAATATTAGTCTTCAAATTAAAGGACTATCATTTAGCTACCTGAATGACCCTGTATTGAATGACATTAACCTGGATATTGAAAAAGGAAAAATATATGCACTTGTAGGCCCTTCAGGCGGGGGAAAATCAACCCTGGCTGAACTGATGCTACGGTTTTATGATCCGACTAAAGGGCAGGTTTTACTGGATGGCATAGACATGAGGCATATAAAACTTGAAAGCCTTCGGAAATTAACGGCTGTAGTAACCCAGGAAGCCATATTGTTTAACGACACCATTTATAATAATATCGCATTTGGGATGCCTGGTATTACAATGAAAGAAGTTGAAGAAGCAGCCCATGCCGCTAATGCCCATGATTTTATAATGGAAACAGAAAACGGCTATGAGACCAATATCGGTGATCGTGGCGGCCTTCTTTCAGGCGGACAGCGGCAAAGGCTCAGCATTGCCCGTGCTATTCTTAAAAACCCTGCCATCCTTATTTTGGACGAGGCAACATCAGCCCTTGATACATCTTCAGAAAAAATAGTTCAGGATGCCTTGTACCGACTGATGGAACATCGAACATCCATTGTTATTGCACACAGGCTTAGCACCATACAGGATGCTGATGCCATAATAGTTATGGATAAAGGCAGGATAGTAGAGCAAGGCACCCACCAGGAATTAATGGGCAAAAATGGCTTATATGCTTCACTATCCCAGCTTCAACAATTGGGTAACAGGGAAGTAGAACTACAGGCCTGAAATTTTTCTCGCTAAAAATATTTTCCTCGACTTAATTAACCGTAATGTTCTTACTGGTATAATTGGTGATTTTAGAATTGTTGGTTACCGTAAAAAACAAAGCGATCTTATCTCCAACAGCTGATGAATTAGGAATTTGATATTTATAAGTTGTATTAACCAAAGAAAGATTGCTATAGGCAAATCCTGCTATTTTGGTAAATACGCTGCTATTTATGGATTGTGAAATAGATAAACTGTCAATATTGGCTTCCGTTGATTTCATGGTTATTGTGAAAATAACAGAATCACCCGCATGTCCTGTAGTATTGTTTTGAGATACTGTAATCCTGGGCCGGCTGGATGTTACGTTAACGGTCGCTTGTTTAGAGGTAGTTTTGCCTGCCGTATCGGTAACCGTAAAAGTTAAAACAGATTTTTGGCCTGCTGCTGCAGAATCAGGGATGGTATAATTAAAATTCAAGTCTTCAACTTTTGGTTTGGAAGTGAAAAATGTGTCTTTAAGAACTATACTGGCATTTCCATTAAATGCTGCTTCAATCTTAATATCCTTCATTCCCACTGCTGAACCACTGGTATAATCAATGCTTACGATATCACCCGCGATACCAGAAATAGAACTGGGGGTAAGAACCAACGTTGGCCCGGGAATTGCCGTATTAATATTTGGAGGTGTAACCTTTGAACAGGCATTGAAAAGAAGCCCGAAAGAAAGGACAAGTAGAAGCACAGAAACAAGAGATTTTGACATGGAAATATTTTTTATGATTTCTTATTAATTAAAGGAATACAAAATTATCAAAGATTTGTGCAAATATAGAAGCCTTCTTTTTTAATTCGAAAGGTTTATCTTTGTTTCCATTTGGGAAGTGTAGAAATAATAGATATTGTGTTAAACGAAACCAAAGCGATATGTTAAGAAATTTATTAATTGTTTCATTTGTAGTTGTTTGTATAAGTCCTGTATTTTGGGCATGCCAAAAAGAAGATCTGGGCAATATTGATTCCATTTTTTCGGATACTACGCAGGCTGTGCCTGTGGCTAAAATGGTTGCCAAAATAAACGATACATCCTGGTCTGCCGTATCTACAGATGCTATTTTTAGCAATGGACAAATTAATCTTACCGGCCTAAGCAGTGATGGCCAAAAAATTGTACTTAATGTTTATAGTAGTACAGAAGGAGATTATCTATTAAGACTTGGTGCTACCAGTTCAGGAAAATATTATCCGGATTCTGTGACCACGCTTGCATATTCTTCGAATATTGAAAATACTACGGGCGGTATTATCAATATTGCGACACTGGATACAGTTAACGAAGTGATGAGCGGATTTTTTAATTTTATTTCTGCTCGATCTGCTACCAGCAAGGTTTATAAAACGGTGACACAGGGTGTGTTTAATAATATCAGCTATACCAATACCAATGTTACTTTCCCGTTTAGTGTAAAAAAGAACGGTAAACTTTGGGTTCCTGCCACCAAAGTAGCCTCAGTTTCAGGATCAACGCTAACAATAAGGGCTAGTAATTTGAGTACGGATACAACTGTTATTTTGACCATGCCAGCTAATATTATGGCATCAGGAACTCCAATAATACTTGCAGCAACCGGGTCTTATACTGCTTCGGTGCAAGAAAAAACCTATTCTTTGACATTAGATACTTCATCAGTCATTGCCAAGAAATATAAAATATTGCCAAGATTAACCATTTTGTCTAATGATGGCACCTATATCAAGGGCACTTTCTCATTTGTGGCGGATTATCAAAAACCTAAGGCGCAGATTGTAACCACCTTTAATGGGGGATCATTTTATTTAAAATATAAATAAGCCTTCCGGATTATTTCTTCAAACTCAGGTGCAGTTCATGCAATTGCTTCTCTGATATATAAGAAGGTGCATCCAGCATCAGGTCCTTCCCTGCATTGTTTTTCGGAAAGGCGATTACATCCCGGATAGAATCTGTTCCGGCCATTATCGCACACAACCTGTCAAAACCAAAAGCACAGCCGCCATGCGGTGGGGCACCATATTCAAGGGCACCAAGCAGGAAACCGAATTTTTCCTGGGCTTCTTCATGCGTTAACCCAATGGCTTTGAATATTTTTTCCTGGATGTCCCGGTCATGAATTCGAATTGAACCGCTGCAACATTCAGAACCATTTAGAACAAAATCGTAAGCATTGGCCAGTACCTCACCCGGGTTGGTGAAAATCATATCCATATGCTCAGGTTTTGGAGAAGTAAATGGGTGATGTTCAAAAGTCCAGCTGTTGTTTTCTTCATCAAATGAGAACATTGGGAAATCGAGTACCCAAAGCGCAGCAAATTTATTTTTATCCTTGAGCCCCTGCATTGTGCCAACTTCAAGCCTCAGGTCGCCCATGGCTTTTTGTACTTTTTTGGCAGGGCCTGTACTTATCAATATCATATCGCCTTGTTTCCCGCCAAAATGGGTAAACCAGTTTTTGAGTTGTGCCTCTTCAAAGAATTTATTAACTGAAGACGCAATGGTACCATCCTCATTCCATTTGGCGTAGATCAGGCCTTTCATGCCTCGGTTTGGCTCTT
>Ga0206925_1107_pt1 | contig 17182 bp, 17 predicted proteins | sample Alteio_BWOrgHeat_62_FD_152944 | JGI IMG/M metagenome (GOLD analysis project Ga0206925, IMG submission 152944) | Enriched cells from forest soil in Barre Woods Harvard Forest LTER site, Petersham, Massachusetts, United States -... | ecosystem: Environmental > Terrestrial > Soil > Temperate forest >...
CCGCCTGTGAGAAGTCATGGTCTGATGCAGCCCATGCTGCTGCACACTCTGAATGGTTAAAGTCACGCACAGCACATTTGAATCCAAAAATATGCAAATGCGAACACTGCGGCCATGTCAGCAGCATTGATGCCCTCAAGTATAGATTCACCACCGTTTTTGCTTCTCTGGGTCTGACCTTCTGGAATTGGCCAGCTGAGTTTCGGGAAACCATGATGAACTCAGTCGTCAACGCGCCGCCTTCTTCAAAAGCACCGTTTTGCTTCTCTGGGTCTGACCTTCTGGAATTGGCCAGCTGAGTTTCGGGAAACCATGGTTGATGCACTGTCAATACAACTCAAGGCCAAGCCACAAGTGGTCCACATACATATTTGAATGATCTGGATCGGAGTCCGTTCCCGTCAGTTCATTATACTCGACTGCGGCGAGCCAGCGTCCCGCTTGTCGATGTATTCGGCCACGGCCTCGGCGACCACATCGGTGGCAGGGCGATGGTGCGCTGGGCGTGGAAGAGCTGCGAATGCATGACGTCGCGCTCAATGTAGAAGGGATCGCAGTGCTTTTGAAGAAGGCGGCGCGTTGACGACTGAGTTCATCATGGTTGAGAAGGATAAGGCGGTCGCACCGCTATCGCCCGAATCGAAGAAGCTGAAAGTGCGGAGAAAATAGGCTTTCACGAGGCCCAAACAGAGCGCATTCCTCGTGTTGTGACTCGGAAGAACCAGGTCTGGCGACCAGGCGGAATTTTATCGACTTGACCCAGCCGCGATGTTGCCATCATGAACTTGCTCATGCGCAGCCACGGTCACAGTATTGGAATCGCGTCCTCGCTGCTCGCGCGACTTATGTTGGGGTTCTTGGCCCTTCCATAACGGAAGTCGTGCCTCGACCCCCGCGCCCCCCACGGCGCAGCCAGTCGCTCCATCCAACCAACCCTTTATTCGCCAGACGGTGCCTCCAGTTATTGGTGGCCCGCCGAGAAAGCTCACATGTACCATTCCACTAACGACCCCAACCGGGTCATCATTTTCGACACCACCATGCGCGACGGCGAGCAGTCTCCCGGCGCTTCAATGAACCTGCACGAGAAACTGGAGATCGCGCGCACGCTTGAAGCACTCGGCGTCGATGTCATCGAGGCCGGTTTCCCCATCGCCAGCCCCGACGACTTCGCTGCAGTCAAGGCTATCGCCGCCCAATGCGAACGCGCAACGGTCTGTGGCCTGGCGCGCAGCCTCAAGGGCGATATCGATCGCACTGCTGAGGCGGTCAAACCCGCGGGCAAGCGCTCGAGAGTGCACATCGTCCTGGGGACCAGCGCCATCCACCGCCAATTCAAATTCAACAAGGCCAAGGAGGAAATCGTCAAGCAGGCGCGCGACTCAGTCGCCTATGCGCGCACCCTGTGCGACGACATCGAGTTCTCGGCCGAGGACTCGTCGCGCACCGAACCTGATTTCCTTGCCGAAGTGATCGAGGCCGTTATCGCCGCAGGTGCACGCACGGTCAATATCCCGGACACCCTGGGCTACGCCTACCCGAGCGACTACGCTGACCTCGTGACCTACCTGCGCAAGAATGTGCGTGGCATCGACGGTGTGGTGATCAGCGTTCACTGCCATGATGACCTCGGCTTGGCGGTGGCGAACTCGCTGGCTGGGGTGCAAGCAGGTGCCCGTCAAATCGAATGCACGATCAACGGCATCGGTGAGCGTGCGGGCAACTGCGCGCTGGAAGAGGTCGTGATGGCTATGCGCGTGCGCAAGGACCAGTTCAAGGGCATCACCACCGGCATCGTTAGCGAACACCTCTTCGGCACATCGCGCTTGGTACAGTCGATCACTGGTCTGCCGCTCCAACGCAACAAGGCGATAGTTGGCGACAACGCCTTCGCGCACGAGAGCGGCATCCACCAGGACGGGATCATTAAAAATCCAGAGAACTACGAGATCATGACGCCCAAGTCCGTGGGCGTCTCTGGTACCACGCTCGTCCTGGGCAAGCACTCGGGCAAGGCGGCGCTGAGCAAGCGCCTGACCGATCTCGGCCTACCGATGCAGGACAGCGACATGGCCAAACTGATGGACGCCTTCAAGTCGCTCGCCGACCGCAAGAAGGAGATCTATGACGGCGACCTTATCGCTCTGGTCGAGGACGTCATTCGCGGCACCACGCTCTCCGCATGGAAGCTCGACTACCTGCATACGTCCGCCGGTACCGGAGCGGTCGCAACCGCAACGGTCACGCTATCGAAGGATGGCCTACAAGTCACCGACGCGGCCACTGGTGACGGTCCGGTCGACGCTGTGGTCAAGGTGCTCAATCGCATTTGCGGTGTTGACGGTTCAGTCGAGGACTTCCGCCTGCGCGCAGTGACCAAGGGAGGTGATGCGCTCGGTGAAGTCTCTATTCGAGCCAAGGTCCGGGAGGTGGTAATCGGCGGCAAGGGGCTGTCGACCGACATCGTCCATGCTAGCGCGTTAGCTTACCTCGACGCGGTCAACCGCGCTGGGGTGCAGAGTCGCAAGATTGATTATCATGCCGAGGGCTCGGTTCCCTGATGTGCCTCTTGGGAGGCAAGGGCGAGCCCGACAAGGCCATCTAACGCCTGGGAGAGGGTCTCTGTGGCCCCTGTCCTCGGACCCTGGTACCCAGGAGGGTCAGCAGCTCGGCATCCGAGCTGGCTTCGACTCCGATCCACGCCTAGTCCGAAATGAACTCGGGGCGTGGATCGGGCGGGCGATGGCGACCTTACCCAGCCACGGCATCGGCATAGGGCTGGGTCTGGGCCTCCGCCTGGCGGTCGAGATACTGGGCCACGGCCTCGGCGACCACATCGGTGGTTGGGCGACCGATATGCCGGGAATAGGCGCGGGCGCTATGGAGCACGTCGCGCTCGATGTGGCAAGGAAGGGTACGACGACGGTGATGGGTGATAGACATGGAGAATCCTCCTTGGGGTTGATGACGTTGGGACGTCGAGCGGTTGGGCGCCAACAGGGGCTGCCTGTTGACGCGAGGTGAACCCGGTCAGGTTAAATTGAGATCAAGGACATAGACGACGCGCATCTTGTTTGAGAGGAGAATCGACCGACGCTCTACTATATGATGAAGCGATTCAACTGGTACGGCATCAAGCAGCTATACGAATGGCGATCTCGTCAGCGGTCAAAGACGACGGTCATCGAGGAACGGATAGTGGTGGTCGCTGCCAAGGACTGGGATTCAGCATTCCGCAAAGTAACAGATGAGGGACGACGGTATTGCGAAAATGACCCTACTGCGAACTTCCGCATCTTCCCACTATCAACAAAATTATCAGGCTATCTCATGGACCCGCTGGACCTTGATCCATCCGAAGTTGTCGAGGTCTACAGCTTGCTGCATAGAAATGTGCCCGTGGATAAGAAGCGAGAATTCGTCAAATACCATCTGAAGACGACGGACTGGTGACCTTGACCTACAAATGTACTCAGCTCTCGCCCTTGCACCGGTCCCGGAACGCGCAGCTCCCGCAATGCCACCCTCGCACAGCGTACCGGATGCCTGCCCGCATCGCCAAGAACACCTCCCGGTAATGCAGCACAAGCCTACCCCGCGGCCACGGCGTCACCGCGACTGTCGAGATCGACGGCTTCACCTGTTTCGTCAGCAGGATGACCTCGTGCCGCGCCGCCGGGTACGCCTCCTGGTAGAGCGCCAACTGCGCCTCCACTGCTGACGGCTCGGCGATTCTCTTCGAGGCCGACGTCTTCAGGTCCACCAGGATCAGGTCCCCTTCCTCCCCGCGCCGGATCAGGTCGATGCGGCCATGGATGGGCGGCAGCTCCGGGTCCAAGCTGACTTCGATGGCCTCTTCGACCCCGACGATGCCTGACGGCGGCTGGTAGGCGGCAAGGAGTGCGAGTCCCTTGGCCAGGAGATCGTCGGCGTCGTCCTTGCCGAAGTGGAGGGGCGCCGCCTGGTTCTCCAGCGCCTCCCCCCAGCGACGAAGGAAGACCGCCTTGGGGTCTGCTACGACGCCGAGAAGGGCCGCCTCATTCATCACCGCCAGGGCCTCGTGGAGGGCGGAGCCGAAGGCGAGGGCGGCTCCAGTTCGTTCTGGAGCGACATTGAGCACCTTGTCGTAGTGCCATTTCCTCGGGCATCCCACGAATGAAGCTATCTGCGAGTGGGATAGGTGATCGATTGCTGCCGCAGTCATCGGGCGGCCCCCTTCAAAGCGTCGATCGCCTCACTCCCCTGCTTGCAGGTCAGGTGCTCGAGCACCTGGGCCTGGCAGTGGGCAAGGATGGCATCGCGCTGGCCAGGCTGGTCGCTGAGCAGCCGCTCCAGCAGCCGGATCTGACTGGCCGTTATGGGGGCGGGCCCTCTGGACCGACCCTGACGGGGCGGAGCTGGAGCAGTGGCAGGCGGCGGATTCGAGCTGGGACGAGCCGGACCTGCCGGCGCCTGTGGCACGGGGACCGCCGAGGCAGGAGTGGTCTGGCGCTGGAGCTCGATCTCCAGTGCCTGGTCGAGCTGACGGAAGAGACGCTGGGACTCGAGGACGGGATCTTGGCCTGAGGCACATTCCACCTCAAGGCTGAATGAGGCACCGATGGAACCGAATTCGAAAGCTGGATGCGGGATCTTCTTGGTCAATACGGCTGTAAGGCGGATCATTGGAATCCTTTCGATTGGTGGTGACCGTGGGTCGTGAAGACCTGATGGCGCTGATCCAGTAGGATCAGGCCGCGCTCAGGACATCTCTGGAAAAGTCGTCTGGAGTCGAAATTACGATCGTGTTGCCGCCTAGTGACGGCTACATTCTATACGACCATCAATGGAATCGACGGGGTCCGAGGTCCAGCTCGACTATTTCGCTGGAAGAGTGATCAGCTGTCCATTGACGATAACTTGTTGCTTGGGCTGGTCGTCGGCCATCTGCTCTGCTGTCATATTGGACTTGTAACCGAGGTCGATCGCCTTCTTGAACATGGCAACGGACGTGTCCCGACTTTGCTGAACGCCTAGCCCCTTCTTGTATAAGACCCCGAGTCCGAAGAAGCCGTCGCAATCATTCTGATCGGCAGCAAGCTTGAACCACTTAGCGGACTCAAAGAAATCCTGTGGAACGCCGTCTCCATCAGCGCAACGATTGCCCATACGAACTTGAGCGACAGCGATTCCGCCATCGGCAGCTTTACGGCACCACGCTACGCACTGATCCTCAGTCAGCATACCTTCGCCGTTAAACGAAAGTGCATACTGCGCCAGACCGAATCCCTGCTGAGCTGATTTGAGATACCAAGGAAATGCCGATCCTCTACCGAGCGCACCTTGGTTGACGTCATAGCAATGGCCAGTCCAGAATTGCGCCTCGGCATTACCTGCATTTGCCGCGAGCTCGAAATTGGCCGCTCCACGCTGGATATTCTGAGGCACCCCCTTGCCATCGTAAAAGCGATGCCCCATCTCTAGCTCCGCTAGAGGATTTTTTGCCAACGCCGATTTCTCGAACCAGATGATGGCGGTGGCTTCATTCTTCGGCGTTCCGCTGCCAGTAGCGTAGCACTGGGCCACATCGTATTGGGCCTGGGCATCGCCGGCCTCTGCTGACTTTTTGAGCGCCTCGAACCTGGAGAGGAGTTGATCTGCATCGACCGGAGGCGAGCTACCGACGCCCGTGCTTGTACCAGATGATCCATGGTGATGCGGCACCACATACCATGCCAGAAACCCAAAACAGGCGATTACTACCACCGCGACGATTGCGATGTGAGCCTTCGCACTGGTCGAACCGCTCACGGCCGACTCCAACCCATCTGCTTTATCAGGAGTAGATGCGTCTTCCCATCCTTCTTCGCCGTCAGTATCGTAGCGTTATAGAGCAATCCGATTGCAGCTGGTTCTGTATATCCTGGTACGGTAAGTACCCCAACCTTATCTTTCAAATCCGTGGCAACGATGCGATGATCCTTCGTATTCACAAGATAGATATAGGAACCGAATGCTGAGATCGACTCGGGCACGACGTCCTTCATCTCGTATGCCTTTGGGCGCCAATCCCCCATGGCCATGGTCCAATACACCAACTTCCTGGTGGAAGCATCGGATCCGAGCGAAGCAATGCCAAGCAGAGTTGGATTATCGAGGGAAATTGCGCACGAAACAGAGCCGCTTGAAAACTGATAATTCGTGCCCATTTCCAATGGCAACGGCATTACCTTCAGCGGGAAATCACTGCGTACTCCACCTTTCGATTGGAGTACACAAGGTACTTCATTGCTCTTATCGTCCGTGTACGAACCACCCAGAGTAAATTCATCAAATGAAGATGTAATTTTAAGGTTTTTATACTTTTCAGATTCCTCCTTGGACGAAAACAACGGCCAGCAACTCCATGGTCTAACTGGCGCAGTCGTGCTACGAGACCAAATGGCGATATCTGCCCATTCCGAGTGGTCTGCGCGTACGATGTTCCATGAACCCACGACGAGATTGGATGAGAAGAAAGTCAGAATGTCAGAAGTGGAGAGCCCACGCATTGGTGGTTCATTAAACTGAATTCCCTGCTTGAATTTTGGAAACCAATTCTGCGTGCCATCAGGATCCGCTTCGAAGGCGCGTGGAAATCCGAAATTTCCGATGGTCCGATTAGTGATACCAATGATTTCGCCATGATAGCCATTGCCCTTCACTACTGTCCGCCCAACTGCACCATCAGCAGTGTAGAGATTCTCGAGCGTGAGGTTGGGCTGCCAGACGGTCTCAGCGATCGACCCATTAGCAGCCACGGATATGAGGCGCCTGACCAAGGTTTTCGGAGGCTTGTCCCCCTCCCAGTCTGCCGTCAGGATCTGAGGGCCACTCTGCGTGTCCGTTCCGCTGACGAAGGTGCGATCGGCACCGAGATCGATCGGTGTGCAGGTGATATCCTCAGCAGCAATTGCATGTGTAATTGAGACGAGCAGGAGAGAATAAATCGATATTATCCTTTGTATTCTAGAATGCATAGAAGCCCTTAGTGAATGTGTTGTTGGTGATTCTTAGCGGGAATGCTGGGTATTATGATCGCGGGAGTTGATACCCTTGTTAATCTCATCTAGGCGACGTTTTTGAGTAATTAAATGTGCCGTAATCGCAGCTTCTAAAAATCCTGATGGAGATTCGTAAAGCGGGGCACCACGGAAGTCACGTACGTGACGTCGCATCTCTTCGACTAACGAGGCATCTAACCTCATCGAGATTGCCTTTTTCTTTGGCGATGGGCGATTCGGTGCCATTGGTATAGGAATAACCTCCAATCTGACTTGGTGGCAAGGATGAAATGCGCGTATTCAATGTATCTCATGTCATACTTCAATTACATGAATGACATGTCATCGGGATGAATCACCCGTTGGCATGACAGAATCAAAACAACGCGCCCGCCGTCATCGAGGAGGCGGGCGCGCATTGAAAATGATTTCGGCGACGGACGTAGACGTCCTAAAGCGTATCTCGACGTGGCGGTCCTGCCCGCCGCGCAGATGGCGCCTCCATGCGCAACGGCGGATGCGCGTACCTCACCGAGGCATGGTTGGGATGAGCGGCGTCATCCGCACTCACCTGGTGAAGGCGCCTGGGTTCGAGCAACTGGCCCGATTCCTCTTTCTCACTCAGAAGTCTCCCGAGCAATCTCCCAAGCTGGGACATCGGAATGATTTGGATATCAGTGTGGGAATGTTGACGCATGGTGTTCCTGTCAGTGGTTGGTGTGGTATCGAGGACGCCGACACGGCGGCCTGGCAGGGACTCCGGCTAGTTAGCCTCCCTATAGTACTTGTACCATAATAGTAACCTATCTTTTAGCTATATAGTCGCCGCCAATTGTGCCCGACCCTGCCCGCAATGACCTGTCGGACGCAGCACGCAGGTCTAGGTGCGCCACCATCGAACCGATCACAGCACCTCGGTGCCGCGGGTCACCCGCCAGGCAGTGGGTGGCGGACGGTGGCCTCCTTCCATCAGCACGCTCATGACGACAATGAAGAATGCCTGCGCCAGCTGACGTTGGACGTCGTGTGAACCGAGAACGCTCGCCACGGGATCTAAGGCGGCAGGGCCTTCGGCCTTCCAAGAATCGACATGCGGGTGATGACCCGCATTCGCCCGCAAGTACCACCCGCAGGCATAAGAAGCGACCAGCGTGAGCCTTACATTGCATCAAGGAAGTTGCGGGTTGGTGCGGGCGATTGCCTTATACATTTCATCAATTCTCATCTTGATGTGACCAACATCCTCGTCCCTCGCTATCGAATTTTTTTTTATGAACGAACGAAGGAAGAAAATCTCTACGATATAAGGAATTCACCCGCACCACCCGCAATTCGAGCCAACAAATTGTAAGATGCTTTGGCCAGCGCTCTTGGATCTTGCGGGTGAATCTGCGGGTGGCTGCGGGTCATCACCCGCAAGACATCGAATGGCTGACGCCAGGACCGGAGGAGATTCCGCGAACGAGGACTAGCGACAGATTCGATAGCTTCTCCGCGTCGACTAATTGAATACGCGCATGAGCGGCGAATTCACTTGACAGGGTTTCACACACCTCAGTTCATACGTGCTCGTCAGCACTATTGACAAGGAGAGACCATCTTGCTTATAATGTAATTCATGTCGACCTTGGTCGTATCTTCCTGCTCTACCGTCCCTTCCGCCCCTCCAGCACCGTCCTGGATGAGGCCGAGCGATATCGCCCGTCTCATCGGCGTGAGCCCACGCTGCGTGCGGCTCTGGATCGCCGCAGGGAAGGTGCGGGCATGGCGGAGCCCGTTAGGGCACCTGCTGATCGATCCGGCCACCATCAACAGCTTACTCACCGAGATGCAGGCTGCGCGCGCCGTGGCCTCTGAGGACCCACCATAATGGAAAAGGCCCGGCAGCATGTGCTGCGCGGGCCCTCTCGCTCGACATCTCATCGCCTGGCAGTGGTGAATGTAGGGCTGAACAACGTAATGCAAGTAGACGCCCTATGTCAACCTCCCCCGATCAATTCACTGATGCTGTTGTGGACTCGCTCAAGAACGAGTTCGGCTGCACCGATATCGACGGATTCGTCGATCGCTGGGCGGAGATCCGCAAGAACTTTCCTGACACGCCAGAGGCCGCGACCGTCACGTCGGCGGCATCAGTCTTCTACATGGATCAACGCCCACTCCATCAGTCGTGGGGTCAATTCGAGATCAAAGCAACGCTCCTGGCCTTCGTCGCTCGTACTGAACGAGAATCGATCGAGCGCGAGAGAGCTGCGCAATCCGCATCAGAGTCTCAGGCGAGGCGCATCGCCGAAGCTCACCTGAATGCGAATGTGGTGGAAGCGGCAGAGCGACACGTCCAGGCGCGCATGCGCCGGCGAATGGAGCGACCAGGCATGCTGGATCCGAATTTCCTGGACATCACGAACCAGGAGCATCAGAGCGATCAGGACCTTTTAAAAGCCGCTGAATTGGCAGCTTTACCGCAAATGGCGGACCCCTCTGCTGGAAATCAAGAGGGTGAATCAACTAAGCTCAATCTGACTATCGAATTCGATGCTGCCGCACTCGCTGCTCGCACGATAGCCCAGAACGTCATCAAGGCAAACGCAGTCCTCGTCGCCGCTCAACAAGCCGCATCATCCGCGGCATTGGGGCTTTCCAACGCTGAAGCCGCCCTTCAGTCCGCAAAGGCGAGCGACGCGCTCGCAGCGGATGATGCCACGACAGCTATTCATAAACGTGAAATAGCTAAAGATGCCGTGAAGTCCGTACCCAAGGGGGATAAAGCTGCAAAAGAACTGGCTAAAGCAGCAGCGACTGAAGCACGACATGCCGCTAAGGCAGCGGCAGATAAGTCTACGCTCGCAAGCGAGACATACGCAAATGCTCTATCCGGGCATCTTTATGCCACCTCTAAGAAAAATGCAGCTGATGACTTATTGAAAGCTGCGATCGACGAACTCCATGAAGCTACTGCTGCTGCCCGCGGTCGTCAGGAACTGACAGAATCCCAGTGCGAAGATCTCCGATCTTCCCATGGTGGATTGTCGGCACTAGTCTGCGAATCAATCGCAACTTTGTTTGGAGTCAAAGCGGTCGATCCGACAGGCCACCTCTTTCTGCAATATGCATCGATTTTCCATCATATTACGGGAGCACCGAAACCCGTAGATCTCACTGCCACGGACGCGGCTGGCGTTTTCCTCGCGCATACCTTCGTACCGGGGGCATGGGATACCTGGCGAGAATTCTGTGATTATCTCAGCGAAAAGGAACGGACGCAAGCAGACTCGAACAACATTTTCATGCCACAATGGTTGTCTAAGGCGCCAGATCGTCCAAATATGTTCTTGAGGTCCTTCGTCGGTGCTGAAGGTCCTGGTTCGAATCCAATCACCGAGCAGGCTTCGGATGGTGGAGTCACCATTGCCAAGTCGTTCATCACTGCCATGAACGAAATCCTGCGTCCATACAGTGAGGTAACATGCGATAAAAAGGTAGTACCACAACCAGATAGCCAATTGACGATGCATGAATTCACGGCATCGATTTCCTCAGTATCTAATATCTTCCCAGCACCCATGGGAGACACAGATATAGTCGATGGGACCTTCCGCCATTCAGTTATGATCTGTCTCATCGGAGGACTAGGCACTGATACATTACGTCAATACGCAAAACTATAGACCAATGACAGTGACTGGACTGCAATCGCAGCCATGAACGATGAAGAGATCCTTAAATCTATCGTCGATGCACATGGAATCTGCGGATTCCCCTGCAGTCTCCTGCTCGCTGAACCGCTGGCTCTCATCGCCCTCTGCCACCGATATGACATCGCCCCAGCTTGGCTGCGAGCAGTGGTCGCATGTCACATTCTCAAGCATTCCCGACGTGGTGAAGGTCTCATCTACGTTGCCTATGATGGTCGACACGCAGAGCTTCCATTTGATGAATCGAATCATGGTACCGATCTCAATTCATCTGAAAACGAAGATGTTCAGTCATCTATATGCCGTGTACTGGGTCTGAATGTCAAGGTCGGCAGTGGAAGGAATCCGCCTATCGTACCGCAGCTTGTACGATCAGTTTTCAACTACATGCATTTGAGCACAATCACTCAAGTCCGGCGTATGCCCCTCTACTTCGGCTTGAATCGCGCAGTACGTTATGAAGCGTTCCACTGGAAAATCACTGGATCTCAGTCTGGTATTCGTGCCCCTTGGATCAATCCCGGTTTGCGAATCAGTAAATTCGCGCGCCTCAATATCCAAACTGGTAAAATTGAACATGACGCCGAAGCGATTGGGATAGAGGTGGTAGCCTACCAATGGCCCCGTGGAATGTTCAATTACTTCCATCATGAAACATGGGTGGCAACGCTCCCAAGTGAAGTAGAGGCGATGCTACCCTCTGTTTTCGAGCAGAAGTATGCTCCTAACATAGAAGATCTGGGACATCAGACCGGATATGCCGCCCTCCGAAATGCAAAAGCATTCATCGACCTGCACCGAGAGGATCTGTATGGTACCAAAATGGGAGCCGGACTTCGGGTGGAGTTCCCTATAGACATGACGATCCCATTCGGAAGCAAGCGGGAAAACACGACCAATCAGAACAAGACTGGTCTACTGCGTATACGCGCCGGGGCGATCATTCCAAACATTCAGACCAGACTCTACGTCACGACGACTGGCATCCCCGGAGCCCGTCAATTTGGAGATCCAATTCGGTTCGATGGCAGCATTATCCTCGATGAAGTGAACAAGCTGCCGCCGAACGGTGAGTGGTTCCTTGATCAAAGCGGAATCCAAGGGTCTGCAACAGGTTCACTCTCACTGCCCGGTGGCGTCGCGGAAAAATCTTCACGCGAGTACTTTGAGCTTCGCATGGGACTCAGCATGACCTCGAAGTCTCCATGGATCTTCCCCATGGACGTGCTCAATCGGAGCCAGATCACTGTACTCGGCGATATCACACCCGAAAGAACACTCTCGGGCGATGACCTGAATGACATCACGACCGGTAAAGCAGCTCTCTTGCTTCGGTTCTCGATGATCCGGTACTCCGTCATGCATGGAATCCTCGAAAAATTGCGAGGTCTGATGCATCCAGAGCGCGGGTCAGGATCACGGTTCCCATGGCACCTGGCCGCATGCCGCCTCTTCACTCCCGATGGTCAATTGGGAGATGTGGCAGCATACACCAAATCAGTCCTACAATTGATTGAGAGCAACAAGATCGGAGCGAAGGAGTCAGGATTATCAGATGATCTCGGCCTCATAGACAAGTCGTGGGATGTGGTCACGGCGTTCAAGGATTGTTCAGATGTTGATCTAGAAGGAGCCCTGACCCCGCCCGCTCCTGAGGGGGATCGTCGACCCGTCTACGGATGGCGAGCGCGTGAGTTCGTCGAATTCCTGCGGTCTCGCACGAACGGGCCAATCCATATCAACAATCAGAAAACCTCATCGAAGTTGATGGAGGCAATCCGTTCCGGGTATATGGTGCGCGATGATGGCATCCGATTAGAAATTGTTGTTGATAAGGGTCGCAAGATCGACGTTATCAAGATCATCACCAAGTCAGATCATCCTACGCATCCTACAAATCGTCTGCAGTCTATCGAGACGCATCAAACAGAAAATGAGATTCAGCCTACTCCAGGTAGGACCATTACGCTGTCAGATAATTCGTTATTCGAATCATGGGACCAGATCAAAGCTATTGCTGAGCAGGTCGCATGCGCCGAGGTCAATAGACAGCAATTGGATCACAAGGCCGCGGTGCTCGCCAAAGATCATCTGGTCAACGTCGTGCGCAATACTATCCATACACATTGCCATTCACCTGTTTCAGCCCAGCATTCTGTGAGCGATCTGCTGCTGAAGAGAACCTATGATTTACTGCGTGAATGGGAACATCATTCAATAGATGAAGCGGCATTCGAAACTGTATCTCTATTGGTGAGATCTCGTGATAAGCACGAGGCCATGTCAATAACTCACGAGGCAGTGATGCGCGTCCTACGCACTGTCGTTAATACTGCAGTGCACAGTAACAATGTGCAGAATGCGATCGCAGAAGAGCTGGCGGACTACGCTCAATCGTATATTCAGGCGATGATGAATGATGATAAAGTCGATGAAGCTCGGGAATCATACGATCTCTGGATGAAGATCATCCCCTGCATAGCTAATCGAGAGGTTCTATGCAAATCTACTCGATATTCGTCATTGATGATAGGGACGAACCATGGACTTGTGACATCTAAGGCTGGATGCGGATGCCCAAATTGTGGTAATCCCTGTTTCGATTTCTGCGATGACAAATGCCGAAATGAATTCGCAAAGTATCTCGAGGAGGAAAACATCGAAAGTCAGGAGTGCACGCCATGAACCATCCTCTGACTTCCGAAACTGAATACGATGTGCGCGATATCGTGGGGTTGATGTGGGATTCCGAGCATGAACTGATGCCTGAGCGGCATTGTTTAATGCGCGCCCTGACCATCACTGCCGTTCATGATGCATATGAGTTTGCTCACCATGTCATAATAGCACTGAGCGGAACGCCACCGAGGGGCCTGATCATCGTCAATGTCGCTGACGAATATCCGTCAGGGTATGATATGATCGGTCAATGCCAAATTTCATGGAAAGACGCGCAACTTCTGAGGGAATTCGTGACTGAAGTCAGCGGTATGGCCTCAAACCAGCTTCGTACAAACTTCTCTTGGTCCAGCCCAATCAGATAGAAAGCCCTTGCTATGCAATATAATTCGAAAAACAACGAATCCGAAAAACAACCGCTTGTAACATTCATGCCCGTAACCCCAATGGAGCGCGCTGTCAGGGATATCGTTGGGTCCTACTATGACTTGGTAAATAAGCAAACAATAGGGCGATTCAATCCATGTAGAAAGCTGACAGTTATGGCAATGCCGACTGGTTATCAATATGCGAAATTTGTATCGATTGCCCTGACTGGTTCTACTCCTCGTGGTCTGATCATCATGTCAATCGCGCATCATCCCAACGAAGGACATGACCTTCTGGCCAATCGCGGTATTCCCCAGAGGGATTATGATGTTTTACTAAACTTCATCGAAGCAGTAAGTGAATGGCCGTTTTTCATGGTGCCTTGCGACTTCTTCTGGTCGAGTTCCCCTGATCGCCTTCAGTGATCCAGCCGTAACCACTCTGATTCTTGTTTAAGGAGCACGATAATGCCTGCACGGCTCATCCCCCCTGCCACCTTGTCTTCCACGATCGTCCGCCGCAAGCGGCCCCGTGTCCAAACTACCGACACTCAGCCCACGAGTTCGAACCATCCCAAGCCAGGTGAAGTCGGCGCACCTCCGCGCCTGAATGCACTCGAGAGGCTGAGGGCGGCGGCGGCGGCGGACATGGCCAAGCAGTCCGCGGTCGCTGCTGCCATGTCGTCGCAGCACCACGGCTCCATGGCCGTCACCCTGTCCAGCCACGGCGTGACCATCTCCATCCCGGCTCTGCTGGTGGGCAGCTGCCTGCCCGTCGCCATCCGTCTGCTGCGGCGCTAACTGACTCATCCCTGCGTCTCCACATCCAGCCTCCAGCGATGTGTATATTCACGCACTACCACATCCCGGAGAGGAATTTCCCATGACTGAACACACGCCCACCACCCCTGATCCCAACGATATCGACCGCAACCTCGCACGTGTCGCACGAGGTCGCGCCATCCTTCGCGCCTATGCTGCCATACAACCCGGCATCAATATGCAGGAGGCCCTCGATGATGTGCAGAGCGATCTGATGCACTGCGCCTACCGGGACCTCCTGGACTTCCAAGGTGCGCTCAAGCGAGGTCACGTCAATTTCATGGAGGAGACCGATGCCGACGGCATCGAGTAGAGCTGCATGTTGGTAAGTCGGAGAGGCGCCTCCAGTTCGCCCCGGCGTCCTGCGCAGCCAAGGCAAGAGGTCAGACACCAGACGCGAGCCCAGCCGGGGGTTATGCCGCCTGGGCTCTTATGACGTAAGTCGGGCCGGCGCCTCGCTACCGGTAAACAACACGACTACCGACGGGGCTTCTTCCGTTTGGGTTCGAGATAGTCAGCGAGGTGCGACCCCACCTCCTTCGAACCGGAACAGCGGCCGAGCACCGAGAGGATGCGCCGCACCAGGTCCTTCAGTCCCGCGGCATGCGGATCTGCCAGCTTGATCAGGTCCATGATCGACTTCAGCACCTCATACGGGTTCACTCCAGGTTCGAAGACATCGAGCGGGACATCACTGGGCCGACGACGGCGCTGAGCGCTATCCTCCTGCTCATCCTGATTGTAGGCCGTCCCATAGTAGCCATGTGGCCTGACACAATGCGGCCAGTGCTTGCTCTTGGGCTCATTCCGGCTTCTGTCTGAATTTACTCGCGGCAGATGCAAGAGGTCGCCGATGCGATTGCATTCATCCGTAAATGCCTGTTGGTGACGCGCCTGGCGCTCGTCATTGATGAGGTCGAGATACGCATGGACAAGCTCATGCAACAGTACGTCATCGATGAGCCGCAGGAATCCCTCGCCGTCTTCGGGATTCGTCCATCTGACTCCACCATTGAACATGGTGATGTTCAGTCGAATCTCACCACGGATGCCATGATCCCAATAGGTGGTGTACTGACCCATGACAGCGGCTCCAGTGAGAGTTCCGACGGCAACGTGGATCATTGGGAGTTTGCTTTTGAAGTAGGTAGCGTTCAGTTCATTCCGTTTCTGAACGAGATGAGCTTCATAAGCTACCACATCGCTTGAGCTGATAGTCAGGATGTAAGTGTCGACACCACTGATGACGGGATTCTGCTGGTGGAGGTCGATTTCCTTCTGTTCATCGGGATTGACGGGGATGAGCGAGTCAGGTTTGAAGGGGGGATCCTGGGCGACCGGGTCTGGGTTGACCGGTGCGACCTGGTCTGGGCTTCTTGGGATGAGAGGGTCGGGGTTGAGTGGGTCAGGGACGTCGTCGTCGTGGAGTTCTGGTGTGGGAATGGACATGGAGGCACCGTGTACTGTGCCACCGGACAGAGCAGGCTCGTCTACAGCAATGAGGTCAGGAACACCGAACTCTTGGCGTATCGCTGGAGCCACGTCATGGGACGTGGAGGGTCGCTGAGCGTAGCCCACCTTGGCAGGTGGCTGAGGGTTACGTCTGGAGCGGAAACACGGCTGCTGAGGCTTGGATACCCGCCGACTCGGGCTTCTTGGGTGGGCGCAGAACTTTAGCGTCACCCTTCCGTCGGACCTGATGTTGTTGACCCTATGTATATCGGGTCGCCAAGAGTTATCCAGCGGTCAGTAGAGACCGCAATGGCGCGTACATAGCTATGTACGCAGCCACCAACAGATTTCGGTAGTACGCTTTGGGCATGCAACATTTCACCCGGTTTAATGACTGACCCATGCGCATCATTTTCAGCCGTAAGGGATTCGACTCCACTGCCGGAGGCTGCCCCAGCCCCATTTTCCCCGACGGCTCCATGCTGGCGCTGCCGATCCCGGGCGAGGAAACGGCGATGGTCAGGTACCGGGACCTGACCTGGAACGGTCACAACCTTGGGGACCTTCTCTCGCGCATGGCGGGCGCCGACGCGGACGCCGATAAACCTGTGCATGTCGACCCCGACCTCATCCCAACGATGCGACCACGAGCGCCAGGATGGCGACCAGCATTTGGGCAATGCGGCAGTGCCCAGAGCCATCTTCGGAACCAGGAGGTCGATGACGGGGACCTCTTCCTCTTTTTCGGCCTTTTCCGGGATGTCACTGCCGACGGCGTCTTCGTACGAGGGTCGGCGGCCCGCCATGTCCTCTGGGGTTGGCTCCAGATAGGAGAGATGCTGGCTGTCGATGCGCACCGAGATCGACTCGGCTGGGCCGGCGACCACCCGCATCTCTCGATGGACAAGGATCCCAGCAATACCTTATACGTGGCGCCTGAGAAACTGACCATGTCCGGTGGGACGGATCTTCCTGGGGCTGGCGCCTTCGGGAGGTTTTCGCCAGCTCAGCAGCTGACAGCGCCAGGGAGCACGGGGCCATCGACCTGGCTGGTGCCGGCGTGGATGCATCCCGAAGGCAGGAAGAGCCACCTCTCCTACCATGGGAAGCCGGGCCGATGGTCTCGTGATCGAGATGGAGTCAG
>Ga0206925_1108_pt1 | contig 17145 bp, 18 predicted proteins | sample Alteio_BWOrgHeat_62_FD_152944 | JGI IMG/M metagenome (GOLD analysis project Ga0206925, IMG submission 152944) | Enriched cells from forest soil in Barre Woods Harvard Forest LTER site, Petersham, Massachusetts, United States -... | ecosystem: Environmental > Terrestrial > Soil > Temperate forest >...
TTATTAAAATAAATCAATTAATTGTGCGCCGGCGCCGGTCCTGCTTTTAAGGTAGTAATCAAATTAAACCTGTTAATATTATTAGGTTTATCCTGTACTACTTTAATAACACCTCTAAAGGCGCTGAAATCTGCATCACGGTCTCCCTTTATAGCCACGCGAAGTCTTGGATTTGCCAAACGGGCGTTAAGAACCCAGTTGCTAAGTTCATTATGAGCGGAGTCATATGGAATACCTTGTTGTTTAAGGGCTTTCCTGTCAGATCCGGACATATCAAGAAAAGATTTAAACATATTTAAAGGCATACCAAAACTGGATAAATGCGAAAAAGTATTAATCTCATTATCCGTAAGCCCTAGTTTATACTGATCGTCCATCTTCTTTGCCCAAATGGCCCTGTAGCTTTCCCCGAACTGATCTTTATTACCGCTAAGGTCTAAAAATGCCTTACCATCTTTGGAAACAAAAATTTGTAATACATCCAGGTCAGGAATCTTTATTTCGGCAGAAGAAGGCGGCACATCAACCTGTACCGCATCAATCGGCTTTGCGGTTGCTGTAAGCATAAAGAAGGTTACCAGCAGGAATGCAAGATCCACCATTGGGGTCATGTCAAGCCTCGGGGTACTTCTTTTTGGTTTAATTCTTGGCATATTTCTTTGCTTAAATTAAATTATGCTGAAATTTTACCTTGTTTTTTGCTGTAATGTGAAGCAAAATTCTGTGAAATGGTGAACCCAGCTTCGTCAATCCTGTAAGTCAATTTATCAATTGAAGTAGTAAACGTATTATACAGAATGATCGCCAAGGCAGAAGTACCGATACCGAAAGCAGTATTGATAAGTGCTTCAGAAATACCTGTAGATAGTGCTGAAGCATCAGGCGCACCAGCAGAAGCAAGAGCGGAGAATGCACGGATCATACCGAGTACTGTACCTAACAGACCCATCAATGTTGCAATAGAAGCGATAGTTGCGATAATGCTTAAGTTTTTCTCGAGCATAGGCAATTCAAGAGTGGTTGCTTCTTCAAGTTCTTTTTGAATGGCAGCCAGTTTTTCGTCTTTATCCATTTCGTCATCAGCTAATACTTGTTTGTATTTTTCGAGACCTGCCTGGATAACATTACCAACAGAACCTTTTTGCTTATCGCACTCAGCTATAGCAGCATCCAGTTTATTATCATCCAAAAGTATTTTAACTCTTTTCAGGAATGAATCCATATTACCAGTTCCCGTAGCTCTTGCAATCGTAAGAACGCGCTCGATAGAGAAGGTAATAACCATAATAAGCATTGATAAAATAACCGGTACGATAATACCACCTTTATATATGGTAGCATACCAGTGGCCCATGCCTTCAGCTATTGGTTCCCTGTGACCTTTATCATCCGTGATAAAATTGCTGTCTTTGCCAAATACATAAAAATATATCAGGAACGCAACTACCAGTGCGGTAACCATGGCAAGGATGGCAAAAATTGATTTAATGAAACTTGAGCTGCCGTCTGAAGAAGTTTGAGTCTGCTGCATACTTAACTTTTTAAATTTAGAATTTTAAACTGTGGTATTAATAATTGATAAGTTACTTAATTGTTTGCCTTGTCTAACCTGAATCAAATCCTAAACTTTATCTTAATGTCTTTGATCGTTTAAAAGTAAACGATTTGACCAAGAAAAAAGTATTTGATTTAATACTTCGATAAACAGGCTTTTTTTCTTGCGTACAAAACTATTGAATAATTTGCTTAGAGCCTTGTAAAACACACAAAATTTTTAGGACTTTTTAAGAAGGTTATCGGTAAAAACACGTCAAAACAATTGTGCAAATAAGCAAAAATCGAGCCATATATGTTTGGATTCACGCACTTAGAACATTCAGGCCAAATATCGAGTATCGGCTTTATTTAATGATTTGGTAACCTGATTACCTGATGGATGGACCATATCAATCCATCAAAGTTACCAGAATATAAAAATTCAATATAAATTTGCTTTCCAGAAATAATGAGTTTCCAAATTCATTGAAAAAAGAAGAACATATTATTTATTGGCTAAAAAACGCTGAGAGTGATTTAGAAAGGGCCGAAAGATGCTTTAGAGATCAGGATTATGTTTTTGCTCTTTTCTGTCTGCATTTGGCATTGGAAAAAACAATTAAATCAGTTTGGATAAAATACAGTTCTGGTAATTTCCCTCCCTGGATACATAATTTAGTGAAACTTATTACAGAAACGCCTGTTCAATTAGAAAATGGGCAATTAATTTTCCTGAATGATTTGAACAGGTTCCAGCTGGAAGGTAGATATCCAGATTATACCGGGAGGATTTATGAAGAATGTACAAAAGAATATACGATGCATTTGTTAAATGAAGGAAAACGAATACAAAAATGGTTAGTAGAGATTATGCAGTAAAAACGGTAAAAGCTTTTATTGAAGCGTGCGCCCAAAGCAAAATATTTTTTAATAAAGTCATGATTTTTGGCTCTGTTGCATCAGGTACCAATAATAAAAATTCAGATATTGATGTTGCATTTGTCTCGGATCAGTTTAAAGGTTATCCGTTAGCAGATTGGCATTTATTATCCCCGATAAATGTCCGATTTCCGGAAATAGAACCTCATCCTTATTCTACCGAGTACTTTAATACAGGTGATCCGCTAATCGAGGAAATTATTAAAACAGGATTTGAAGTAATTTGAAATAGAGGAGCAATTATATAAATTAGCTTATTGCTTAGAGGGGATTGGATCTGCGTTTTTTCGTGCCTCAAAAACTACGTCCGCAATGACGCTCTTTGTAGCATCACCAATTACACTTCCACCGCTTCCTTCACTGGTTTTTTCTCACCCTTTTTTTTATAGGCAAGGGTAGCTTCTACAAACTTTACGAATAATGGATGTGGAACAACCACAGTACTTTTCAGCTCAGGGTGAAACTGTACACCGATAAAGAATGGATGATTTTTAATTTCGACAATTTCCACGAGCTTACTTACGGGGTTGATACCTGAAGTACTCATGCCGCTTTTTTCAAAATCCTCTTTATAACGGTTATTGAACTCATAGCGATGGCGGTGACGTTCCATAATCACGTTTTGCTCATAAATATCGAAAGCCAGGCTGGGTTTTTGTAATTCACAAGGATATGCGCCCAAGCGCATGGTACCGCCTTTGGATGAAACATCTTTTTGTTGTTCCATCAAGTCAATAACCGGGTTCTGGGTTTTGGGGTCCATTTCTGTAGAATGTGCATTGGTAAGCCCAAGGACATTTCTTGCCCATTCAATAACAGCGCATTGCATACCAAGACAGATACCAAAGAATGGAATATTATTTTCACGAACGTATTTTATGGCTGCAATTTTCCCTTCAATGCCCCGCTCCCCAAATCCGGGAGCAACGAGAATACCATCAAGGCCGCCAAGTTTTTCTTTGATATTATCTTTAGAAAGGCTCTCAGAAGGGATATAGTGTACATTTACCTTGCAGTCATTTTTGGTTCCGGCATGAAGAAATGCCTCATTGATGGATTTATAGGCATCGGGCAATTCGGTGTATTTACCAACCAGGCCAATTTCAACCGTATCCGAATAGTTTTTAAGTTTGTACAAAAATTCCTTCCAGCTTTCCATATCCGGCTCATGCCTTGGAGATAATTTTAATTTGGACAACACTACTTTATCCAAATTCTCTGCCATGATATGCATCGGAACCTCGTATATTGTGCTTACATCAATAGCTTCTATCACAGAATTGACTTTAACATTGCAGAAAAGCGCCAGTTTCTTCTTCATCTCAGGGCTAATAGGGTGCTCCGTACGGCAAACTAAAATATCAGGTTGCACCCCTGTTTCAAGCAAGGTTTTTACGGAGTGCTGGGTCGGTTTGGTTTTTAGTTCACCGGCTCCCTTTAAAAAAGGAATATAAGTAAGGTGAATAACGATACAGCTATTATGGCCTTTTTCATAAATTAATTGCCTTAGTGCTTCCACATAAGGCAAGGATTCAATATCACCAACGGTGCCACCAATTTCTGTTATAATAATATCGTATAGGCTGGTTTTAGATAATTTCTGAAACCTGTGTTTGATCTCATCAGTAATATGTGGAATAACCTGAACAGTCTTACCCAGGTAATCTCCTTTCCTTTCCTTTGAAATAACGGAAGAATATATCTGGCCGGTAGTAACATTATTTGCCTGGGAAGTGGCAATATTTAAAAATCGCTCGTAATGGCCAAGGTCAAGATCTGTCTCAGCCCCATCATCCGTTACATAGCATTCCCCATGTTCATACGGATTCAAGGTACCCGGATCAACATTAATATAAGGGTCAAATTTTTGGATGGTGACCGAATATCCTCTCGCTTGTAGCAGTTTAGCTAATGAAGCAGAGAGAATTCCTTTACCTAATGATGAGCTAACCCCACCTGTAACGAAGATATATTTTGTGGCTGACATTTCAGGGCTTAAAATTAATGATTTATATAAATACTACCGCTTATTTTAAAAAAGTTTTCTGCACGCTCTAAATCGGCGGGGGTATCCACGGAGAGCATCTTGTAATCTGTTTCTGCAACATATATACTATAACCATTTTCCAGCCAGCGAAGTTGCTCCAGGCTTTCAGCTTTTTCAAGCAGGCCGACAGGCAATTTCACTATGGCTTTTAAGGTTTCAGGCTTATAGGCATACAAACCAATATGTTTCCAGAAAATATGATAATCCATCCAGTCATTTTTATCAACTGACCGTATGAATGGAATGGGTGAACGGGAAAAGTAGAGGGCTTTCATAAACGTTGATCGTTGATCGTTAATCGTTGATCGTTGATCGTTAATCGTTGATCGTTGATCGTTAATCGTTGATCGTTGTAAAACTACCTTGGCCGTATTTTCATCAAAGATATCTGATGGGTCTTCTATTTTATGAACTAAGGTTGCAAGGCTGGCATCAGGATTATATTCAAATATTGCAAGCAACTGTTCCAGTGGTTGTTTGCTTATAAATGGCTCATCACCCTGTATATTAACTACAATGTCAAAATCATCTCCTAAAATTTCTACCACCTCTGCACAACGATCTGTTCCTGAGGGATGATTTTCACTGGTCATGATTAATTCGGCGTTCCAGCTTTCTGCAGCTTCTTTTATGCGGATATCATCTGTTGCGACAACAACCTTATCAAAAAGGCCGCTTTCTTTTACATTTTTATATACATGTTGCAGCATAGGTTTGCCGCCAATAGTGGCAAGTGGTTTGCCAGGGAAACGTGTTGACTGAAAGCGTGCCGGAATAATAGCTAATGCTTTCATACAGTAGCGGTTTCAGGAGTTAAAGCGCCTTCAATGATCTTTCCGTCACGCATCATCAGTTTACGGTTGGCCATTTCTGCCAGTTCTTCATTATGGGTAACTATAATAAAGGTCTGCTGAAAACGGTCACGAAGCTGGAAAAAGAGTTTATGCAACTCTCTTGCATTATGGGTGTCAAGGTTGCCGGATGGCTCATCCGCCAGGATAACGGAAGGCTGATTTATTAATGCCCTTGCAACTGCGACTCTTTGTTGTTCCCCGCCTGATAATTCGGAAGGTTTATGATTGAGCCTGTCGGCCAGGCCAAGTTCAGTTAGAATTTCTTTTGCTCTCGGCTGAATGGCGGAATTGGATTTGCCTGCAATATAGCCCGGGATACAAACATTTTCCAGGGCCGTAAATTCAGGCAGCAAATGATGAAACTGGAATATAAAACCGATATGCTTGTTTCGGAAAGCAGCCAGGGCCTTACTACTTAATTTTGTTGGGTTTATGCCCTCTATACTCAAATTTCCTTTATCCGGATTATCGAGGGTGCCGATGATATGCAGGAGGGTACTCTTCCCTGCACCGCTGGGCCCGACAATGGCCACGATTTCACCTTTCTGAACCTCGAAATCCACGCCTTTAAGGACGTGCAGGCTCCCGTAACTTTTCTCAATACTTGTTCCGAAAATCATGGGCTTTGAAAGCACAAAGGTAGCATGTAATTTTGAATTTTGAATGTTTAATTTTGAATGAGATAAGGATAAAAATAAGTAAATTTAATATTTCATTATAATCGCAAAACACTTACTTTCAAAAGTAATTTGTAATTTTACCTCATGAAAAAATGCGTTAAAATATTTACATTATTTAGTATATACATTTTTCTATTCATTGGTTGTGCCAAAAAAACAACTACCCCAATTGACCCACATTATCAAGTACCTGAAAATATTAAAGAGTACTTTGTAAATTATGATGTTGGTACCTGCTGGGTTTATAAGGATACTTTGCAGAAGGACAGGTATGATACTATTGAACTAGTTGATAATCACCCTATAACTTATGGAGCTGATGGTGGAATATGGGAGGATGGATTTTTTCTTGAATTTAAACCAAAGAAGACCAAAGGTTTCTGGATGACGGTAATGGAAATGAAAAACAATCAATGTAATATCGATATATACCCTGAAAACCCAAATGCTAGTGGAGACTTTTATTTTCGAAAACAAGACTCTGTTTGGATTACTGGAGTAGTTTTTTATGATAGTTTACGGGTGGGTATCAAAACTTATCATAATGTATTAAGTCCGCGTGATGGTGGTAGTTCAAATTTTTCCAATTTTATATTTTCCCAAAAAATAGGGTTGGTTGCTTATCAAAGCCAGGGATTACCCGGAGTGCCGGGAGGTAGCTATGTTTTTGTGAAAACCTTTAAAAAATAATTATTGAGCGACGGTTCAAAACTAAATTACTCAATACAAATTTGAAGATCACTGTAAATACCCGGCTGCTTCTTAAAGGTAAAATGGAAGGCATTGGCTGGTTTGCTTTTGAAACCCTCAAACGCATTACGCAACAACACCCGGAACACCAATTCTATTTTATTTTTGACCGGCCTTATCACCAGGATTTTATTTTTTCAGAGAATATTACCCCTATTGTAATCGGGCCTCCTTCCAGGCACCCGGTTCTATGGTATATATGGTTTAACTGGTCTGTGAAAAGGGTTTTAAACAGGATAAAACCGGACCTTTTCTTTTCTCCCGAAGGATATTTATGCCTTAATAGCAAGGTGAAGCAGATAAATGTAATGCATGATATTGCTTATGAGCATTATCCTGAAACCGTACCCGGATTGGTAAAAAGGTACTACAAATACTATTTCCCAAAATTTGCGGAAAAAGCGATGAGAATAGCGACAGTTTCGCAATTCTCTAAAGATGATATTACCAGGACTTACCATGTAAACCCTGATAAAATAAAAGTAATTTATAACGGTTGTAATGAGGTATTTGGCCCTATTAGCGAAAACGAAAAAAAAAACACCAGGAAGAAATGGTCTGCCGGAAAACCATACTTTATATATATAGGTGGCATTAACCCCAGAAAAAATATTAAAAACCTGTTACTGGCTTTTGATAAATTTAAAGTGAAGACTCCTTCGGAAATAAAGCTTCTCCTAATTGGTAAAAAAGGGTTCGGAAGTGAAGAATTGGATCAGATTCATTCAGGGCTCAGATTTAAGAATGATATTGAGTTTGTTGGCAGGGTAGAGGAAGACCTGGAGGTAAATAAACTTATTTCATCTTCTCTCGCCTTGACTTATGTATCAGTATTTGAGGGTTTTGGCATACCATGCCTGGAAGCCATGCACTGTGGGACTGCTGTTATCACCTCCAACAGAAGTTCCATGCCTGAAATATGTGGTGATGCAGCTCTTTATGTTGATCCTTTGGATATTAATTCCATTGCAGAAGGCATGAAAAGAATCGCCAATGAAGAAAGCCTGAGGCAGGGATTAACTGCAAAAGGACTTGAACAATCAACAAAATTCAGCTGGCAAAAAACAGCAGATCTATTATGGGAGATGATGGATAAAGAATTAAGAAGTTAACTTTGCCTAAAAATACTAAAGACATGCCCCGTATTTCAATAATCAACGGACCCAATCTTAACCTCCTTGGCAAACGCCAGTCAGAATTCTATGGCCACATGGAATTTGAAAATTATCTCGACATCTTAAAAGCAAAATATAAAAAGGTAGAATTCCTGTTTTTCCAGAGCAACAGGGAAGGTGACATCATAGATAGATTGCATGCGGCTGATCATAATGTAGATGGGGTAGTATTAAATGCCGGAGCCTATACCCATACTTCAATTGCTATCGCTGATGCCATCCAGGCTGTAAATGTGCCGGTGGTAGAAGTTCATATCTCAAATGTATATGCCAGAGAAGCATATAGGCATACTTCTTATATAGCCCCATATTGCAAGGGGGTAATTGCAGGTTTTGGTTTAATGAGTTATCAACTGGCTATTGAAAGCTTGTTGAATAATGTTTAATCATTTATAATTGCCTAAAAAAGCATAGTAAGCACCAAAAGAAATGACATTATTGGCCAGGCCGCCATCGTATATATAAAATGCTCCTGCACCACCTTGTGCATTTATCCCAAGCAGGCTATAGGTAAACCTGCAGAATGCTGAAAACTTAGGCGTAAAATAATACTGTACTCCCACAGTTCCACTGAATTCACCTTTGGTTATAAAATCAACATTGTTTTCGTAGAGGTAATTTCTGCTGACATATTGATTACTGATCATAAAGGCCCCACCCAATCCGCCGCTTAATTTTATTTTTTTGCTTACCTTATAATTGACCATTACAGGCACTTCGATATAATTGATCAATAATTTGTTCCATGATCCACCTGAAGTTGAAGAATTATAAGATGCATAGGAGCTTGTGGTGTCCGGCGGTTTTTCGCTTCCTTTCTGGCTAAAAAGCATTTCAAACTGCCCTTCCCATTTTGAATTAATCGGGTAAGAAACAAACATGCCTCCAACAATCCCTGCCAAATCATATCCACTCATTTTATCGCCGTCAATCTGGCAAAAGTTAGCCCCAAGCCTGAAACCGGCATTGAATTGTGCATTTGTTTCAACATTTGCAAAAACGAGAATTACGATTATTAGAAGTATTTTTTTCATGAAAAATTTTTATTCCGGCAGATATTCTGCAATTTCCTTAAAAACGTAATATTTTGGATAAATTTGACCTGTTAATTTGATATATGAGGAAAATAGTTCTATTTGTTGGTTTTCAGCTTCTTTTTATCCTCAAACTGTATGCCAATACAGATTCAACGGGCGTTAAATACATTAACGGGAAGCTATTTGTTTTGCATAAGGTTGAAAAAGGGCAGGGATTGTATGGTATTGCCAGGAGATATGGTAGTTCTGTTGCTAAAATAGAAGAGGCAAATCCTGCTGCGAAATCAGGGATTAAGGCTGGAGATATTATAATGGTACCTTATAGCAAAACCGTAAAAACCTCAGAAGAGACTGCAGAGAAGAAAGCACCTAAAAAAACTGTAAAACCCAGAGAACCTGAAAATACGGAGACAACAGAAAAGGTTTCGACGACAATTCCCCCAGGCAAGGACCCTATCTATCATGTTGTGACCCCAAAAGAAACCTTGTACCAGATAGCTGTAAACCATAAATTGACTGAAGCCCAGGTAAAAGCATGGAATAATAACCTGGAAGGGGGATTGATAGTGGGAGATAAGATTATTGTAGGTTATAAAGCTAAAACATCTTCTAAACCAAAAGCGGAAAAAAAAGCTGAAAAACCTGTAAAAACAAAAACCCAGCCTACCGCAAAAAAACAAACAGAATCCCTGAAACAGGATTATGACAATACTTCTAAAAACACTGTAAAGAAAGAAGTGCAAGAAAACGGCATGGGTAGTTGGGTTGACGATGGAAGTATAAAAAGTGAGGTGAACCTGGCCATGCATAAAACAGCGCCGGTTGGTACCATTATCAGGCTTAAAAACCCAATGAACGGAAAGATAAAATACGTAAAAGTGATTGATAAACTGCCTGATACGGAAGATAATGCCAATATTTTAATTAAGATCGGTAAAAACACTGCCGATGAACTTGACATCAGGGATAAAAATTTCAGGGTGGAAATGACTTATTCGGTGGAAGTGGAAAAGTAGATGGTATTGAGTAATGAGTAGTGGGAATTGAGTACTCTGGAAATGAAGATTTGTACATTTTAGTTTTTATAAACTGAATAATAAAGAAAAAATCAGGCATTGTTTTGCCACTATTGAAGCTTATGACAATTGAGAATGAAAATAATGATTCGCCTGCTTCAAAGCACCTTCTCAATACGCAATACTCCATACTCAATACTTTTTGCTCAAATCTGGCATTTATTGGCGCCATCCTCATTTGTATTGGTTTTGTAATCGCAGAAAAAACACCTGCCCCGCAGAGTATCGGAGTGGTTATGATCTTTTTACAACCATTTTTTAAAAGAGACATTAAAACGGCTATACGAAACCTGTTTTTTAATAAGTACGCTGCCGGGCTATGTATATATTACCTGCTTATTCTGGTTTCAGCCATCAATACGAGCAATTGGCATGAGTATAACAAGCTTATTTTAATGCAATTGCCCTTAGTTATGATCCCGTTCGGATTGTATAAAAATAACCTGTTTACCAACAAGCAAAGAAATATCATTTTTGCGGCCCTGGTTGTTTCAATAATAATAGCGGGTATAGCTTCCTTCATTAATTATATCCTTCATTTTGATGCGATCCAGGAATCCATCATCCATTCAAAGCCAATACCTATTATAACCGGTGTCAACCATATATATTATAGTATCCTTTTGGCTTTTTCAGCGGTCATTTTACAATGGTGGTTGTTTTTTAAGCATATTATAAATAAGCTTTTCCTTGCCATTGCCTGGATCAGTTTGATCATCATTATAATTTTGCTGCATACCATATCAGCCAGAACAGGATTGTTTTGCTTTTATGGTGAAGTGGCAGCTTCGGTGCTTTGGCTGGTTATCAAAAGAAAAAAGATCGTCCTTGGCGTAAGTATTGCGCTGGGGATGTGTTTACTGGCCCTATTTACGGTAAAAATGGTGCCATCAGAGAAAAACAGGCTTGATAATACGAAGGTTGACCTGAATAAATACAGCTCCGGCCAGGACATCAACCATTATTCTTTATCCATGCGGCTGGCTGCTTTAAAAACAGGGGCAGAGGTATTTAAGAAAAACCCGGTATTTGGGGTAGGCCCTGCCGGTGTTCAGGATGCCATGTATGCCGAATATAAACTTGAAAACTCCCGGCTCATTCTTGAAAATCAGAAAAAACCACATAACCAGTTTTTATACAGCCTCGTATCTATGGGTATTATAGGGGGGCTGGTTTTGTGTTTTATTATGTTTATGCCCTTTTTTACCGGGGCCGTTTTTGATAATTATCCGCTTCTGGCTTTTATGATTGTTTGCCTTATCGCATTCCAGTTTGAATATATGCTTGAGCGGCAAGTAGGTATAACCAGCTTCTGCCTTTTTTATATCATATTAAGCCATGTGCCCGGATATTTGTCTTCAACGGCCAACGCAATACAAAAAGGGGAGCAATGAAGATCAGCGGTTTTACTTTTGTACGAAATGCTACCCGTTACTATTTCCCGATAAAACAATCTATTGAGTCAATCTTGCCCATTGTAGATGAATTTATTATAGCGCTTGGTGCTGGGGATAAAGATGACCAAACTGAAACAGAAATTCTATCTATTGGGTCTGATAAAATAAAAATAATCCGGCGCCAGTGGGATGAAGAATTGTTCAAAATGGGGGCTATTTATAGTCACGAAACCAATTTTGCCCTGGCCCAATGTACAGGAGACTGGTGTTTCTATATCCAGGCTGACGAAGCGGTACATGAACAATACCTGCCCGTTATAAAAAAAGCCTGCGAAAAGTACCTTGATGATTATAGGGTAGATGGCTTTTTGTTTCAATACAAACATTTTTGGGGTGATTATGAGCATGTACTGGATTTCCATGGCTGGTATAATAAAGAAATAAGAATTATCAGGAACCACGCAAATATTGAATCTATTGGCGATGCGCAATCTTTCAGAAAAAAGGATGCTCAAAAACTGAATGTGGTAGAATTAGCTGCCTACATATACCATTATGGCTGGGTACGGCCACCCCATTTAATGCGTGGCAAAAAGAAAGAGCAGGAATCGCAGTACTGGGGCAAAAAAGCAGCAGAAAAAATGTTTGAAAATGCCCCCGTTGAATTTAATTATGGAGCAATGGGAAGAATACCATTATTTAAAGGCACACATCCTGCGGTTTTAAAAGAATGGATTGCCGGGCATAACTGGAAAAATAAACTAAACCTGACCAGGCGATTTATTGATCCCCAACGCCAGCTATATAAACACGAAAAGACGAAATACAGGATCATGAGTTTTATAGAAAACAATTTTCTTGGGGGCCGGAGGTTATTTGGGTATAAAAATTGGAATGCTGTAGAAAGACTTTAATGCTATTATTCTTAAATAACCTATGCATAAAATGGAAAAACCAGTTCAAGCAAAATCCTATAAAAACTATCAATTAATAATTATTTTATTTGTTACTGGATTATATTCCATCCGGCTGCTCTATTGTTACCTTGGCTATTTTAGAAATGTCCAATGGTTGGGCAGCAGGGATGAACCACATATATATTTAATCGGTCTCAGGTATTTTTTAACAGGCCAATTCCCTGATTGGGGTCCTGATATTATTTATTCAGACACATTTCTTGTCGGCGGTATGCAGGGTTTCCTGGTTGGGTTGCCGCTTTTTATCTGGCCGCATCCATTTGCCCCTTATCTTTTTTTGTTTTTATGCCTTTCCTCCGGCTTAATTTATCTTTCCTGGTATATCACCAAGATATTTCCATCCCTTCCTAAAATATTGGTTTATACATTTGTGGGGCTTGCCCCGTTCACCATTCATACCGGTTTGCATGTTATTAACCCCGCCTATGCATTGGTTTTTGCCATCCCTTTTATGCTTTCTTTAATTGAAACCCTCGCAATTTTTGACAAGCAGTTTATCCATCCCAACTGGCGGTTTTTTTGGATGGGGCTTGGGATAACGTCTGTATTTCAGATACATGGTTCCTGGGCTTTTCTTTTCGTATTATGGGTGGTTGCCATTGTTTACCTGATGTATCAGGACCGAAGGGTATTATCCTTAGTCAAACCTTTTGTTTTTACCGGTATTGGTTTATTTATCGGGTTCCTTCCATTGATCCATGTATTATATCATTTCGGGTTTGGCGTTTTTCACCAGGCTGCCACAAGTTTTGAATTCAGGTGGTCAAATGCCCAGGATTTATTTAAACTCCTTTTTTATTTTATGAACCAGAGTGGTTATGAAGTCAACGCGTTTGACAATGTATATCGCTGGGGTTCTGTATTAAATTTTGCAGGACCAGTTGGGGCTGCTTTCCTGGCGATTGTCCAAATAACGGGATATACTATTTTTGGTGTAGAAGTCCTTTTACCATTCTGGAAAAAATGGCGGCCATATATTATGCAGTATAAAAAATTCCTGGTATTTATTGTGGGGGTCATTATCCTGCTCACCATTACGTATATGTTCTCCAACGTGCGGCCCAGGGCCCATGCCATCATTATACTTTTTCCATTATCAGCATTTTATCTGTTTTGGATGATCAACAACCTTGTAAAAACAACAAAAATAAGGCCCTGGCATTTTGGGGTTTTTGCCTGTTTTATTGTCGGGTTTTATATGAGCGTGGCAGTTGTTACTTCTAAACTACCAGACCTTCATTACCGTGAAAAAGCCTTTAATGCCATTGAGAAAAAGGACCCATCATTATTTGAAACCCCGCGGTTTGAGTATCCGAAGGCGGTGAGATGAGTTAATAAGTTATTTGGTTATTATGTTATTGGTGCTTTGTGGGTTGCCAATGGAGATGTTTGGTTTTTATATTAACGCTAATAAATAATTACACATACCATTTGGCTTTTCTCCTTGAGGAGAAACGGGAATGAGGTAAAAAAAGAAAGCAATGTGGAATTATTTATTGAACAATATATAATAGCCTTTTCCGAATAGATATCAATATCGTTTAAAATTGTTAGTGAATATTTTAAAATCCTGTAAGGACGACATTATGGTAGATAGAAACCAGACAAGCGCTTTTTTGAGTCCAATCGAGACGGCATTATTTCCTCACAGATAATAATGCCGTCTCGATAGGACTGTGAAGTTTCCCCATTTTTCTTTCTACCATAATGCCGTTCCTGCGCCACCACTAAAACTAAGGCGGCACGCGGCAGGGGGCTTTTCATAATGTGTTTGTTTTCAAATGAATACTTCTTAATCAAACGAAATTAATTTACATTTAGAAATAACGATATTAAAGCAGCCGATGAACCATTACAGACAATAACTTAATAACTCAATAACAAACCTATCCCAGATACTTCGCTACAATGGGCAGCCTTCGTCCAAAGCCAAAGCTTTTATCTGATACTCTTAAAATAGGCGGCGCCTGGAAACGTTTGTATTCGCTCATATTTACCAGTTTACAAATTCGATAAACCAGGGTAGGGTCGTAACCCTGGGCTATAATTTCCTTTGGGCCTTGCCGGAGTTCTATGTATTGAAAAAGTATGGGATCAAGAATATCATAAGGCGGTAAACTATCAGCATCCTTTTGACCGGGGCGTAGTTCTGCGGACGGCGCTTTTTGGATGATTGATAGCGGAATACAATTGCCCTGAACTGAATTTATATAGGTTGCCAGCGCATATACTTCGGTTTTATAAACATCACCTAAAACTGAAATGGCCCCGATAGAATCACCATATAAAGTGCTGTAACCAACCGCGATTTCACTTTTATTGGAGGTATTTAAAAGAATAAGGTTCAGTTTATTGGTCATGGCCATTAAAATGCCTCCTCTAATCCGGGCCTGAATATTTTCTTCTGTCAGGTCTGCCGCCTTACCTTCAAATACCTTACTTAGCATTTCATCGTATGCCAGCATCCCTTTTTCAATGGGAATAATTTGGTGGTCCGTTCCCAGGTTTTTTATCATTTCAAGGGAATGAAGTTTAGAACCTTCTGATGAATAAGGGGATGGAAGCAAAACCGGAAGCACATTTTCTTTGCCAAGCGCCTTAACGGCCAGTGCCAAAACAACAGCTGAATCAATACCCCCTGACATGCCCAAAACCGCTTTCTTAAAGCCGAGTTTATTGAAATAATCAGAAATCCCTATAACAAGGGCATTATAGATCAGCTCATACTTATTATTTTTATCATATACCTGGCTATCAATGCCTTTTTTAATATTATCCAACTCAAAATACTGCAAATCCTCTTTAAAAGGGGCCATTTTCCAGACATTGCCTTCAGGGTTTACAACAGTGGAGCAACCGTCAAATATCAATTCAGTCTGGGCTCCTGTATGGTTTACATAAAAGAAAGGGATATTATACGTGCTTGCATTTTTTTGAAGGACCTTGGTGCGGGCTTCATCATGTGTATAAGAAAAAGGAGAAGCTGCGATATTTACAGCAATGTCAGGCTTTTCCAGGATCAGGTGATCCATTGGGTTGTCTATATACAGTGATTTTCCGTCATTGCGGGCTTGACCCGCTATCCCATTCCATTTACCACTTACGTTCCAAAGATCCTCGCAAATGGTTAATGCAATTTTACTTCCGTTCAGTTCAATACACTCAAATACCCGGTTAGGCTCAAAATACCGGTATTCATCAAATACATCGTAATTCGGCAATAATGTTTTATGAATAACTTTGGCAATGGTACCGTCCTTCAGGAAATAGGCAGCGTTAAAAAGGTCTTTCCCTTTTGCAGAAGGATTAACATGAGGGCCACCAACAATAGCGGCAATGCCGATGCAATGTGAGGCTATTTCATTGATAGCCTGATCACAAAGGGAAATAAAATCATTGAATTCAAGAAAATCCCTTGGTGGATACCCACAGATGGCAAGCTCGGCAAACAAAACCAAATCAGCCTGTTCTGATTTAGCTTTTTTGATGCTTTCAATAATTTTTGAAGTGTTCAGTTCAAAATTCCCGACATGGTAATCCAACTGGGCAATTGCAATTTTCATCCGAGGGTAAAAATATCGTTTAATCAATATCCAAACCTATAAGGTTTTCGAAACCTTATAGGTTCAAAACACTTCAAATTTAAGGTTCTTTTCAGGTTTTAGAACTTAATGCCTATGTTTAAGGAAATATTAGAAGGAGGGGAATTGAAATTACTGAAAACAGGCGGGTTGGAAGTGAAATTATCATCCTTTTTAGCCCAGACATTTGTAAAACCATTGTTCCAGGTAATGCTTCCAACTATAGCGGTTGTGCCACCCAGCGCATATTCTGCACCAATACCAATCACAAAAGACATCATAAACAGGTTGACATCATTAGTGACATTCAAGCCTTTAACAGTTCCATGTGTGGTTGCATTGTATGCCGTATCAATATCTGCTTTGGCAGCAAGTTTTACACCAGGCATTAAACCAACCTGGGCAAAATACTTCATATATCCCACTTCATTTGTCCGCATTTTTAAGCAAATCGGCACGTCTATGTATTGCAGGCTTACATTTCTGTCTACTGAAGCATCAGGGCTGTTTTTAATATCAGGATAATATTGAAAATCAGAATTATAACTTGATACCCTTGGATTTAAGCTTATCCCATAATTATTATTGAAAAAAAACTCCCCAAGAAGGCCATAAGCAAACCCGATCTGAGCGCCACTGCTCGTGACTTTATTTTTCGTAGGGTCATCCACATTGGCATTAGACCATGCCACAAAGGGATTGATCATAATGCCGCCGGTAAATTTTCCATTACTTGATGGCGGCTGGGTGATAGAGCCCTGTGCAAAAAGGGAAAAGGAAGAGGTAATAATAAACGCAAAGGCAAGTAGCTTTTTCATATTTTTGTGGTTTGTTTAAAATATTGGGCAAGTTAATGATAAAGGTGAATAAGGTAATTATATGTGGTTTTGTTTTATCAACACTCTTGTTGACAGCTTGCAAACCCGCAAACCGTTGGAACCCCGACGTAAGTAAAATCAACGCAAATGTAGAATTTGTACGGCTCGAAAAGCAACTGTTTTCAATTGATACTTTGCGTTATGAAGCAGAAATGGAGAAATTGATTTCTCTAAATAAAGATATTATGGAGTTCTTTCTCACCCGTTTACATAGTTTC
>Ga0206925_1109_pt1 | contig 17124 bp, 17 predicted proteins | sample Alteio_BWOrgHeat_62_FD_152944 | JGI IMG/M metagenome (GOLD analysis project Ga0206925, IMG submission 152944) | Enriched cells from forest soil in Barre Woods Harvard Forest LTER site, Petersham, Massachusetts, United States -... | ecosystem: Environmental > Terrestrial > Soil > Temperate forest >...
TACCGGGTGGTAGCTTCAAGAATTGCAAAAAAGGCTTATGATGCCAAAAATTATTCAAAAGAATTTTTGCAGGAATATGACCAGATCATGTACCAGAAGCTATGGAATGAATTAAAACTCAGTCATACTATGCAAAAGTTGACAACTTACAAATGGTTGTTTAACTTTGTCGTCAATCGGATCAATTCAAGCAAAACATTGCAGGATGTTTTTACCAATATGTTCACGGATATGGAATTGCGGGCAAAAATGAAAAAACCGATGTTTTATGTAAAGCTATTACTAAACAGATAACCATAAAAATCCAATGGCTAAAAAGCTTATTCTCATCATTTTTATCCTGTCTGCCGTAGGGGTAAGGGCGCAGGATGATGGAAAAGGTCATCTTTCGGGGGATGTGATGATCAATACTACTGTATATGACCGCGATACCGTAATTGGTACAAATACCACCCAGTACCTCCATGAAAAATCATCCGCAGAGGCATGGTTTACTTTAAATTACCGGATTGACGGCTGGTCCTTCATGACCCGATTCGATTTGTACAACAATTCTCCGCTTCTCAATCCTTCTGAAGCATATACTAACCAGGGCCTTGCATTTTTCCAGATTGATAAAAAAATTGACAAATGGGAGTTTACCGCCGGGCATTTTTATGACCAGTTTGGCAGCGGCATCCTTTTTAGGGCTTATGAAGATCGTTTGATAGGCATTGATTATGCCATAGAAGGAGTAAGGGTTGCTTATACACCCACCGATAGTACCATGATTAAGGCTTTTACCGGCGAGCAGAAAAACCGGTTTGGGCTTTGGCCACAGGTAATGAAAGGCATAAATGCGGAACAGATATGGGGTATTGGGAATGTAAATATGCTTACCGGTGCAGGTTTCCTTAACCGGACGCTTGACCAGGCAACGATGAATAGTCTGGCCAATGACATTAATGCTCTGCCGCTGAGCGAACGTTTTATCCCGAAATACAATATGTATGCAGGTACCATTTATAACACATTAACCTATAAGGGTTTCAGTTTATATACTGAATATGCAAAAAAAACGCGTGAAGCAGTTTTTATTACTGACCCAACGACCAATGATGTAACCCTCCAAAACCTGGATGGTGACGTAATATATACGGGGCTTAATTATTCCTTTTACGGTTTCGGGGTAACGCTTCAGTACAAAAAGATCAATACCTTTATTATGCGCACCACCCCTTATGCTACATTATTGGATGGAATCATGGATTATCTGCCTGCATTATCGAGGCAAAATTCCCTCAGGCTGCCTGCACTGTATAGTGTTTCGGCCCAATCGCAAGGGGAACAAGGGGTTCAGGGTGATGTGACTTATAGTATAGATAAAAGAAATTCGTTTGATGTAAATGGCTCTTATATCAATGCACCTAACGGCATAGCATTATACCGTGAAGTATTTGGCGAGTATATTAAAACTTTCAGCAAAAGGGTAAAAGGCGAGTTTGGCGCCCAATCCCTGGTATATAATTTCCAGGTATATGAAGGACACCCCGGTGATGTGGTGCATACTATTACCCCATTCGTAGAAATGAGCATCAGGCTTGATGACCCTAACAAATTATCTCCTGATGTGAGTGAAGGAAAACAGCCATTAAGACCATCCTTACGTTTTGAGCTGCAATATTTATCTACAAAACAGGACAGTGGCTCTTATGCATACGCCCTGGTGGAACTAAACCTGGCACCAAGGTATTCTTTTGCAGTGAGCGATATGTATAATATTATCCCTGCCCATGCTACGGCAGATAAAATAAACTATTACAGCGCCTTTTTTGCTTATACCCAGAAACAAACCCGTTTTACCATAGGTTATGCCAAACAAGTTGCCGGGGTGGTTTGCACGGGTGGCGTTTGCAGGGTAGAGCCGGCATTTAGCGGCGTGAGGGCTGGGATAAGTACGAACTTTTAAAAATATTGGTTATGAAAAAGATAGAATTATTCATATTTTATTTGCCAATGTTTGTCTTGCTAAATGCATGTGTCGAGGTAAATTCTCTGATTGATTTAACGCCACCTTCAGCGGGCAGTCTTGACCAATTGATCATGGACAGCACATTTGCATCATCCCCAATACCAGCTGCACAAATGAAAAATGTTTTGATTGAGGATTTTACCGGTGATAAATGTGATAACTGTCCATTTGCACAAACCAAAGGTATTGATATTGAAGTTGCAAACCCAGACAGGGTATCAGTAGTTGGTATACAATGTACAAGTCTAGATGTTCCTTATTTAACCACCTTTGATCTTAGAACCCCACATGGGGATGATTTATTGGGTCTGGAAGGTGTTCCCGTAGGTTTGCCTCAGGGAGATGTAGATCGAAAAATATATTCTGGGAATTCTAATTCATTAATGAGCGATTATAATTGGGCGGGATATGTTAGCACAGAATTAGGTTTGCCTACTATCGCAAATATAAATCAAGTTAGCAAATCTTATGATCCTTCATCAAGGATATTCAGCATGTTGATGAATGTTACATTTACCCAAAGTTCAACTGATACTTTTCATATTTCTACGGCTCTAACAGAAAGTGGTATGATAGGACCTCAGGAAACTCCAAATGGTGTAGATCAAACCTTCCAATTCGAGCATGTTTTAAGAAAAATGATGAGTCCTTGGAATGGCTTGCAAATAGCCGCTAGTCCGGTCGGTGGTAAAACCTGTCAGGTAAAATTTAACACCGTTCTTGATTCCAAATGGGTAGCTGACAGTTGTAGGGTGGTAACTTTTGTGCACCGCTGCGGTACTAAAAACGATGTGGAACAAGTAATGGAGACGACCTTAAAATAATGAGCAGGCATATAGTGGTGTAAGGGACTGGATTAGAACTGATTTTAAAAACTATTGATCATGAAAAAAATATCATTATTCCTTTTGTGTTTGCCATTGATTTTCATGCTTAATGCATGTGAAGAGGTAAATACCTTAATTGATTTGACACCGCCTTCGGTAGGCAACGTTGATCAATTGATCCTGGATAGCAGTTTTGCAACAACTCCAGTCCCTGCGGCCCAGGTAAAAAATGTATTGATTGAGGATTTTACCGGTGATAAATGTGATAACTGCCCAAGAGCACAAGGAAGGGGAATAACAATTGAAAATCAGAATCCAGGAAGGGTTTCAGTTGTGGGAATCCAGTGTACAAGTTTAGATATTCCATATGTTAGCACTTTTGATCTTAGAACGCCTCATGGCGATGATTTACTCGGCCTGGAAGGAACCCCTGTAGGTTTGCCGCAAGGGGATGTTGACAGAAAGATATATGCAGGGAATCCCAACTCATTAATGACTGATGGTGCCTGGCCCGGAAATGTAAGTACAGAATTAGGTTTGCCCACTATTGCCAATATTAACCAGGTGAGTAAGTCTTATGATCCTGTATCAAGGACATTTAGCATGATGCTAAATGTGACCTTTACACAAGGTTCGACAGACACTTTTTATTTATCTACTGCCCTTACTGAAAGTGGTATGATTGGACCTCAATTAACCCCCACTGGCGAAAATCAAACTTTCCAGTTCGAACACGTTCTAAGGAAAATGATGAGCCCGTGGAATGGATTGCAAATAGCGAGTAGCCCTGCTGGCGGCAAGACTTGCCAGGTAAAATTTAACACAGTGGTTGACCCCAAATGGGTGGCTGACAGTTGTAAAGTGGTAACATTTGTACACCGGCGTGGTGCTAAAAACGATGTGGAACAGGTAATGGAGACCACTGTAAAATAATGAAATACATATATTCTATTCTTTTGTTTACGGGCATTTTTGCCCTTGTAAGTTCATGTAAAATGGATGATAACGATCCATATCATGTAAAGATTCGCAGGGCCAGGTTTTCCAAAGATTCTTTTTTTAAAGGGAGTAATGAATCCCCCTTTGATCTGAAAGGCAAGCGGGAACTCACAGAACTGGATTATTTTGATCCTGATATCAATTATGATATAAAAGCGCGTCTTGAATTATTGGATACTCCAAAACCTATCCGGATGTCCGTCAGTAATTCAATGCCTGAAGCCTATTTTAACATGGGTACAGTGATATTTAAGCTCAATGGGCAGGATTGTAAATTATCTGTTTTTCAGAATGCCAAATCTATGAATGATCCAAGGTCTGCTGATGAACTTTTTTGTCCTTTTACAGATGAAACCAGCGGCAAAGAAACATACGGCGCGGGCCGTTTCCTCGATTTGCATCGCAATACTGGCAGCAATGATATTGAAATGGATTTCAATAACGCTTACAATCCTTATTGCGCTTATAATCATGAATACAGTTGCCCGATTCCTCCCGAGGAAAACCATTTAAATATTAGGGTAGAAGCAGGGGAGAAGAAGTACACGACGGGAAGGTTTAGCTTTTTTAAATAAAGTTGATCGTTGTTAGTTGATGGTTGATGGTCTTTTCCAGTTAACATATTAGGATCTTATTGATAATTTAGTTATGGAGCATAGTCAATTTGCGCTAACCGAATTACAAGTAATGCAGTGAAGCAAAAAAGAGAATGTGAAACCTTGCTGTACAGAAAAAAGTGGGTTACCTTACGCAGGACGCAAGACTCAGGACTATTTCATGCAGAGGCTGATATAATCCAGTATTTCCTTCTTTCCCAGTTCTTTTTCTGTTGAACTAAGGATCATGGTCGGGAGTGCTGCCCATGTTTTTTTGAGTTCTGCTTTATAATCAGCAATATTCTTTTGCATTTTGAGAGTTTTTTCTTTATCTATTTTGGTAAAGACAATGCAGAACGGGATGTTTGATTTGCCCAGCCAGTTGGTAAACTCCAGGTCCTTTTTTTGAGGAGGTATACTGGCATCGACAAGTAGGAATACATTTTTAAGCTGTTCACGTTTAATAAAGAACTCCTGGATTACTTTGAGCCAAAGATCGCGTTGCATCTGTGAAATCTGGGCATAGCCATAACCCGGAAGATCGACGATATACCATTTTTCGTCAATCCAGAAATGATTAATGTTCCGGGTTTTGCCCGGTTTGCTGGAGGTAAGGGCAAGTTTGTTTTTGCCTGTGATCATGTTGATCAAAGATGATTTGCCTACGTTAGACCTACCTATAAATGCAAACTCGGGTTGGTCTGTTATGGGACAGCCTTCTAAATTGGGTGAACTCTGGATATATTGGGCAGTATGAATTTGCATGGAAAGAGATTATGGATAATGAAAGTTGCAAATTTACACATTCCTTTAACAGGTTTTATAATTGAATGTTACGATTTTGACAGGATTATGGACGATGTAAACCTATATAGTTATAAATTTGTTGAGTGATTTTTGAAGTTGAAGTATGAAACAAGTGGTGCCATATGCAGGTTCTATCGCTACAAAAAGCGAACAGGTAGGTAAAATGTTTGATGACATTTCTCCCAGCTATGATTTTTTGAATCATGCATTAAGCTTTGGTATTGATAACCTTTGGCGGAAGAAAGTGGTTTCCATCCTTAAAAAGGAAAACCCGCAAAGTATCCTTGATATTGCCACAGGTACTGGCGATTTGGCCATTGCCCTTGTCAAAACTGGCGCAAAGCATATTACCGGGGTTGATATTTCAGAAGGCATGCTGAAGGTTGGCAGAGAAAAAGTAAAAAGCAGGAATCTTAGTGAAATTATCACCCTTGAGGCAGGCAATTCTGAATTTTTACGGTATTCAGATAATAGTTTTGATGCAATTACCGTTAGTTTTGGTGTCAGAAACTTTGAACATTTGAATAAAGGAATTGAAGAAATATTTCGTGTATTAAAACCAGGAGGCATTTTGGCTGTGCTTGAGTTTTCACAGCCTCTGAGTTTCCCAATGAAACAATTGTATAATTTTTATTTTACAAAGGTTTGCCCGCTGGTGGGCAAGATTGTTTCAAAGGATGCAAGGGCATATACCTATTTGCATGAATCAGTTGCTCAATTTCCTTATGGAGAAGAATTTACAAATCATTTAAAACAAGCCGGTTTCAAAAATACCTCATGGAAAGCACTAACATTAGGCATATCAACCATATACACTGCAAAAAAATAGGTTTATCCTTCCTCGTATTGCTTATTTCAGGCAATATGTTCGGGCAGGCATTAAATAAACCCTTTTATGATTACGACCGCTGGATCCATTTTGGGTTTACCATCGGTTTTAATTATTCAACGCTGAAATATGATCCATCATTGCTTAAGTATGCTCAAAATCAGGTGCTTAGTGTTAGTTCTCAAGGTAATCCAGGCATAACATTGGGTGCTGTTGCCGATTGGCATGTCGGCAGTAAAAAAAGCTATTTAAGAGAACATTTTGATATAAGGGCGATACCTAGCCTTGTACTCTCTGAGCGTGATATTAAATTTACTTTTGTGGGTGATTCTATTGTTACCAAGACCATTGAAAGTGCATTTGTAGAACTGCCCATAATGATAAAATTAAAATCCGATAGGGTTGGGAATACCAGGTTCTATGCCATAGGCGGAGGCAATTTCGCATATGACCTGTCTTCTACTGCAAATGCGATAAAGAACCCTAAAGACCCTAAGATATCCTTATATCCGACTAACTATTCTTATGAGTTTGGTGCTGGTCTGGATCTGTACTTTCCTTACTTTAAGTTCTCTCCCGAAATTAAAGTATCACAGGGTATTAACAATGTCCTGGTCCCGGACAATACCATTTTCTCTGGCTTATTCAGCAGGATGCGGTCTAACTTTATCTTCTTCTCCTTGTACTTTGAGGGTTAAGTCAATGAGATAATAAGTTGATGTGATAATGAGATAATTGGCCGAATTTTTTAACTTTGCGTCAGCCAATTATCTCATTTACAAATTATCACATCATCTCATTCAATTTCTATTTCGCAAATGCAATGGCTCTCTTTTCCCTGATTACAGTTACTTTAATCTGGCCCGGATAGGTCATTTCAGTTTGTATCTTGGATGAGATATCATAAGCTAAAGTATCTGCATCACTGTCAGATATCTTCTCACTTTCTACTATTACCCTTAGCTCACGACCCGCCTGGATAGCATAGGTCTTTTGGACACCATCGTAGCTCAAAGCAATCGTTTCAAGGTCTTTCAAACGTTTGATATAGGATTCGAAGACTTCCCTTCTGGCACCCGGCCTTGCACCTGACATGGCATCACAAACCTGGATGATTGGAGAGATCGGATCAGTCATTTCCATTTCATCGTGGTGGGCGCCAATGGCATTTACGATGGATGGATGTTCTTTATACTTCTCGGCTAATCTTGCACCAAGCAATGCATGCGGCAATTCAGGATCCTCGTCGCTTACTTTGCCTATATCGTGAAGAAGGCCTGCTCGTTTTGCCATTTTAGCATTCATGCCAAGTTCAGCTGCCATGATAGCGCAGAAGTTTGCAACTTCCCTGGAGTGTTGCAACAGGTTCTGGCCGTAGGAAGATCGATAGCGCATTTTACCTACCAACCGTACCAATTCAGGGTGCAAACCATGTACACCAAGGTCTATACAGGTACGTTCGCCGATTTCTACGAGTTCTTCTTCTATTTGTTTACGGGTCTTTTCAACCACCTCTTCAATACGTGCAGGGTGGATACGTCCATCAGATACCAGCCTGTGTAGCGCAAGCCTGGCAATTTCCCTTCTTACCGGATCGAATGCAGAAAGAATGATCGCTTCCGGAGTATCATCAACAATAATTTCCACACCTGTAGCAGCTTCCAGGGCACGGATGTTACGGCCTTCACGACCGATAATCCTTCCCTTGATCTCATCATTCTCAATATTGAATACAGAGATGCAGTTTTCAATGGCCTGCTCGGTAGCTACACGCTGCACGGTTTGCATTACGATTTTTTTAGCTTCCTTGGTAGCAGTCATCTTGGCTTCTTCCATGATGTCTTTGATATATCCCTTGGCTTTTGATTTGGCCTCGTCTTTCAGGCTTTCTATCAGTTGGGCACGGGCATCATCACCGGTAAGGCCTGCTATCTTTTCAAGGGCAGATACCTGTTGTTTAAACAGCTTTTCTGCTTCTTCTTTTTTTACGGTAACGGCTTCGCTTTGTTTGGCCAGCCTTTCTTTCAGTTCATCTATCTCTGAATCCTTTCTTTGAATTTCTTCAAGTTTTTTGTTGATGCTCTGCTCTTTTTGCTTTACCCGGTTTTCATTGGCAACCAGGGCAGCATTTCTTTTATTCACATCAGCTTCATGCTCGGTTTTCATTTGGAGAAACTTCTCCCTTGTTTCAAGGATCTTGTTCTTTTTAACGATCTCAGCTTTCTCGTTGATATCGTCAAGCATCTCCTTTTCCTTGCGCTGCAGCTCCTCATCATGGGCTTTCAGCTTACCGCCAATCATCCCTTTTGTTATAAAGAATGTAATGCCCGCCGCGGCGACACTACAAATAACAATTAATAAAATTTCCATTTCACTTTCTTTTTTAAAATTTATACAAAGTGCAGATGGCTAATGACGACGGTTCTGAGAAATCTGGATTTAGATTTTTGAAGGCTGCTTTTGAAGTATCTGTCGAAAACCGGTAAAGGCCGGGTTATATATTTTCGTCCAGTAATTGAGCGATTTCGGCAATATCCGCTGAAATATTGATGTCTTCAATCCATTTCTTTTCATTGAACTGGACTATTTCAACGGCAAACTGCAAAGCTACCATCGACAATAAGTTTGACTTATCTGCCAACTGGTAATCGTCGCGATATGTTCTGATCTTGTCATTAATCAGTTTAGCGGCTTTCCTGATGTTTTGCTCGTCTTCTACAAGAACCTTGAGCGGATAAACCACATCAGCTATATTTACTTTTATCGAAATCTCTTCCTTCATCGCGCAAGCCGGTTAATCTTTTAAGTGAGCAATAGTTGCTTCTATTTCCCGGATATACTCGTCTAACCTGTGCCTGAGGTCGGTTTCCCCTGCGTCCCCTTTCCCAAGCGCTCTGCTTAATTGCAAATTTAGATTTTTATTTTGGATTTCCTCTATTTTTTTGTCCCGCTCCTGCAGGGCCAGGCTCAGAGCCTCGTTCTGTTCTGCCAGGCGGTCTTTTTCCGTTTTCAGCCGCTTATAGTCAGTCACTATTGTCTTAATCCTGGTTTTTACCAGTTTCAGCTTAGCATTCGTATCTTCCATGGCCTATGATCTTATTTTAACCTGCAATTCATTTTCAAGCCGGTACATTATTCGCTGCACCAGTTTATCTACGGTTTTGTCTTCCAGGGTCTGGGCCTTGTCTTCAAATTCCATGCGTATGGCATAGGATTTCAACCCTGCACCCACCTGTTCCCCTTTGTAAACATCAAAGATGGAGACTTTTTTCAATATCTTGTTATCCGTTTTTTCTATCAGTTTCCTGATATCGGAATAGGACAGGCTATCTGGTAACACCATCGCCAAATCGCGTTCTACTTTCGGAAATTTGGAAATACCGTCATATTTTAAATCTGCCCCATGTTGCTTTAAAAGCCATTTTACATCAATATCCGCATAAAAAACCTCCTGGTTGATATCCATTTTCTTCAGGAACTTGTCATCCAGCTTGCCGAAGCGGGCCATGTTTTTCTGATTCGGCCCGATATAACTTGTGCCATAGGCAAAGAACTTATCCCTGTAGTCCAGTTCCTCGAAATCATTCCGGTCAGCCAGTTGCATCATATTTTCAACCAGGGTTTTGATATAAAAGAAATCCGCCTTCTGTGCCTTTTTGTACCAGTTGTTCGGTTGCACATTGCCGCTGATCCAGATATTAAGCCGGTAATCCTGTTTCACATTGCTGATATCCCCGTGGTGGATATGCCCGAAATTAAACAGCTTTACATCCGGTTGCTGTCGGTTCAGGTTATGTTGTACGACTTTTAATCCGGGTATCAATAGGTTATTCCGCACTTCAGCCAGGTCGCTGCTAAGCGGGTTAAGTACCTGGATTGGAATCCGCTCCTCAAAATACCTGTTGTCTTCTTCCTTTACGAAACTCATCAAGTAAGTTTCATAAAAGCCCTGGTCAATCATGAATGCACTGATACGTTTCTTCAGTTTCTCTCCATGCTCATATTTATCAACCTGCACAATTGATTTTACCTGTTTCGGCATCGGGATCTTATCGAAAGAATAGATCCTGATCACCTCTTCTACTACATCTATCCTGCGTTTTACATCGCTCTTAAAGGTGGGTATTTCAAGAAGAAGTCCGGCATCGTCCTGCTCCACAATATTAAATTCAAGCCCGCTGAGGATCTTTATAACTTCAGAAACCGGGATTATATCTCCGGCCACAGCATTCAGATAAGTATAATCAAATCGAAGCACAATCGGTTTTATCGGTTCAGGATAGGCATCATATACAGGGTCCAGGATTTCACCACCTGCAATTTCCTGGATCAAACTAGCTACACGCTCTAAGGCTTTAATTGTAATATTAGGATCAGCCCCACGCTCAAAACGGAAAGAAGCATCAGTAAATAACTGGTGCCTTCTGCCAGCCCTTCTTACGGTTGATGGATCGAAATAGGCGCTTTCAATAAAAATATCCTTCGTTTCAGCATTAATAGCTGATTTCAACCCACCAAAAACTCCCGCCAGCGCCATTGGCTCTATCGTATTGCAGATCATCAGTTCTGAACCGTCAAGCGTTCGTTCCTGTTTATCCAGGGTTACGAACTTTGAGCCGGGTTCTGATTTTTTGATGATGATTTTGTTGCCGTCAATCTTAGACAAGTCAAATGCATGGAGCGGATGCCCGTATTCATGCAGCACATAATTGGTCGCATCCACAATATTGTTGATCGGGTTAAGGCCGATGGCTTTTAAAGCATCCTGCATCCAGTCCGGTGAATCTTTTACCTCGATTCCTTTTAACACCAGGCCCGAATACCTGGGACATGCTTTCTGATCTTCAATTACAATTTCAACGGGTTTATTATTTGCCCCTGCAAATTGGATCGCCGTTTCAGGATATTTAACCCTTTTACCAAGCAATGCCGCCAAATCTCTGGCAATACCAATATGCGAAGCGGCATCTACTCGGTTAGGAGTTAAACCGATTTCAATGATCCAGTCGTTATAGCCTTTGATGTAATCGGTTAAAGGTTTGCCGATTTCTGCATTCGGGTCAAGCAGCAACAGCCCTTCATGACTTTCACCCATCCCTATTTCATCTTCTGCGCAGAGCATCCCTTCAGAAAACTCACCCCTTATCTTTGATTTTTTAATCACAAAAGGTTCGCCTTTATAGGGATAGATCATAGTACCTTCGGTAGCGACAATTACCTTTTGGCCGGCCTGCACATTAGGTGCCCCGCATACTATACTCAATAGTTCCGGTCCGCCGACATTTACCTTGGTCAGCTTTAGTCGGTCTGCATTCGGGTGTTGGGTACATTCCTCCACATAACCTACAATCAGCGCCCCAATTCCTTTGGGCGAGGTAGTATAATATTCCAACCCTTCCACCTCCAGCCCTATACTGGTCAGTTTATCAGCCAGTTCACGCGGTGCGAGGTCAGTATCAATATATTTTATAAGCCAGTTGTAGGATATTTTCATTTTCGTTTTTTCAGTTTACAAATTTAGACCGATTTTTTAATTCTATTGAAGGCATTTAAGGTTAATCCTGCTACGGCTAGCGAGAATAGCGAGTGGTCTTCCTTTAAATATTAAATAGGTCCTTAAATAATTAAAATTAATCCAAGTTTAAAATCGCTTAAAATTCAATAAAAATTAATTTGCCTCTTTCCGTAATATTTTTATACATTTGGCTTTCAAACCCTTAAAAATAAATACAATGAAACGCATTATGATCGCAACCCTGGTAGGCGCTGTGCTGCTGTTTGTTTACCAGTTTATATCCTGGGAAATTTCCCCGATCCATGAAAATTCATACAAATATGTAGCTGATCAGGATACCATAACCTCTTATTTATCAAAGCATCTGAAAGAAGATGGGGTATATGCATTGCCCATGATGCTGCCCGGCGCTCCAAAATCAGACCGTGAAGCATTCATGAAAAAATATGTGGGTCAACCGGAAGCCATGATCACCTGGCATAATAAAATGGGCGGGGAGATGGGGATGCAGATGGTGATGGGTTTTGTGATTGACCTGATCGCGGTATTGATTGTAGCCAGCCTGCTGCTGAGAACATTGACCATATTCAGTACTTTTTTTGCCAAGCTGCGGGTGGTAATGAGCTTTTCATTCTTCGTTATTTTTCAAACGACCCTTATGAACTATAACTGGTTCAATGCGCCATGGCATAACCTGAAAGGAGATATCATAGACAGTATTCTTGCCTGGCTCATTGTGGGCTGCTGGCTGGCATGGTATACCGGCCGTGGCAAACAGGAAAACATACCTGCGATAGAGTAAAGGAGCGAACATTATTTCAGGATTGAATATCGATTAATTGATGTGTTAGACTTACAATTCGATGCAAGTGAAACAGCAAAATTTGAATTTAATCTGCTACTTTTGTGTTTCCAGAATAAAGAGAATCTAAATGGTACAAACTAAGGTAACCCCCAATAAGGCAAATCTTGATATTTCCGTAATGCTTCCTGATTCATATGTTGGCAAAGAAGTTCATATACTTTTCTATATTGATGATGAAGTAAAAGATTCTCCGGTTTCTATTTCTCCCAAAAGGAGGCCCTCTGAATTTGCAGGTACGCTTTCAAAATCTGCGGCGGCAGAACTTCTTAAAGATATAGAACAAAGCCGGAATGAATGGGAGTGAGATATTTAATTGATTCTAATTCTCTTATTGAATTCCAGGCAAATTTATTGCCCGAAAAAGGCCAGTTATTTGTATCTAAGGCAGTAGATGAGTCGTTTAATATTTCAATTATAAATGAAATTGAAGTGTTGGGTCATAAATCCTCAACGCCTGAACTTGAAGAATTTATATCACTTGCAAATATTCTGGATTTAAGCAGTGAAATTGCAAAAGCTACTGTTGAATTAAGAAAAAATCACAGGATAAAACTTGGCGATGCTATTATTGAAGCAACGGCAATGGTGAATGGTTTTACTTTAATAACCCGAAATACTACTGATTTCAAAAATATTAAAGGTTTGAATGTTTTAAACCCTTTTGAGATTTAGATTCTGAAAAGTTCCAGTTCCAAGGCCTTTCAAATGTTAAACTTACACAGTTCAACTATTGCAAAAAATGCAACAGTTCCTGTTAATAAAATATTCCTGATTCTTAAACGACCTATTAATAAAGGTTATCATACCTTTATCATTAATAAAACCCAAATATATGCATACCATCCTCGGCGCTAACGGTGCCATTGCCAACGGAATCGCAAAAGAACTTCACAATCATAATATTAATTTACGCCTTGTAAGCCGCAACCCAAAGCGTATTCATGATAATGATGAACTGGTTTCGGCAGACCTGTTGAATGCGGAACAGGTAATGAATGCCGTGAAGGGGTCAGAGGTAGTGTATCTCACGCCCGGGCTTACCTATAATATAAAAGTGTGGCAGGACCAATGGCCGCGATTGATGCAGAATGTGATAAATGCCTGCAAGGCCCATGGTGCCAAACTGGTTTTCTTTGACAATGTGTATGCCTACGGATTGGTAAATGGCTGGATGACAGAGGAAACGCCACTTAACCCCGTAAGTAAAAAAGGAGCCGTGCGCAAGCAACTGGCAGAAATGCTGATGGCTGCGCAGAAAGAAGGATTACCTGTAATCATCGCCCGCTCGGCTGATTTTTATGGGGCAGCTTCTCCAATCAGTTTTATGAATGTACTTGTTTTTGAGAAGATAGCTAAGCGCCAGAAACCCATGTTGATGGCGAGCGCCGACAAAAAACATTCTCTCACGTATATTGATGATGCCGGCAAAGCCACCGCTATGTTGGGTATGAGCGACACCAGCTGGAACCAGGTATGGCACGTGCCCACAGCTGATAACCCATTAACCAGCAAAGAAATGATTGCCATAGCTGCTGAACTGGCCGGGGTAAAGGCGCCAGGCTATACATTGCTTTCAAAATGGATGATTAAATTAATTGGCATTTTTATGCCTGTCCTCAAAGAAAGCTACGAAATGCTGTACCAGAATGAATATGACTATTTATTCGACAGCTCAAAATTCAATAATGCATTTCATTTTGATCCAACACCATATCGAAAGGGGATAGAGGAGACGTTGAAGAGTTATGGGGTAATGAAGAAATAATCCCGTCAGGGATGGCATATTGGTAGCAAAATAGGATTTAGGAAAGTTTAAAATCCCGTTAGGGATGGTATGTTTCTGATAAAATATTGGGCTACAGAAACATGTCGTACCTAACGGCACTCTGATCCTCGTAAATTGTTTTCTTTCTACCAACATGCCATCCCTAAGGGATTCAAAAACATCATTAAACTCTGATTGGATTGTAATCCTCCAACCCTTCCTTCCACCATTTTTTCGTAATTTTGCCGCATATTATATAATTTCAAAGTATTATGATCCGGCATGCCCATACCCAAATAGAGCACTCAGAAGAAGCAATTGCAATTGAAGATAAATTTGGGGCACATAATTATAAACCGATACCGGTTGTAATAACCCGCGGTAAAGGGGTGCATGTATGGGATGTAGAAGGCAACCGGTATTATGATTTTTTGTCGGCCTATAGCGCGCTGAACCAGGGACATTGCCATGACAGGCTACTACAGGTGGCACATGAACAAATTGATAATCTTACCCTTACCTCAAGGGCTTTTCATAATGACAAATTGGGCCTGGCGGAACAATTCCTGGCGCAAACTTTTGGTTTCGACAAAACCCTGATGATGAACAGTGGAGTAGAGTCAGTTGAAACCGCCCTGAAGCTGGCCCGCAAATGGGGATATATAAATAAAAGTATTGCCAAAGATGAGGCAGTTATTATTTCAGCAGCCAATAATTTCCATGGCCGAACACTGGGCGCCATATCTTTTTCAACTGATCCATCTTCAAAATCAGGTTTCGGTCCATTTTTACCAGGGGTGAATGTGGTAAACTACAATGACCTTGCAGCGCTTGAAACGGCACTTCAAAATCCGAAAGTATGTGCATTTTTAGTAGAACCCATACAGGGAGAAGCCGGGGTAATAGTGCCGGATGATGGATACCTGGCAAAGGTAAGGGCCTTATGCACAAAATATAATGTACTGCTGATAGCTGATGAAATACAAACCGGATTGGGCAGAACGGGCAAAATGCTGTGCTGCGAATATGATGAGGTACAACCTGATATATTAGTTCTTGGTAAAGCGCTCTCCGGTGGTATGATGCCGATATCGGCGGTTTTGTGTAATGATGATATTATGCTCAATATAAAACCGGGTGAACATGGTTCTACTTTTGGCGGTAACCCTTTGGCAGCTGCAATAACTATTGAAGCTGTAAAAATAATTAAAGAAGAAGGCCTGGCAGAAAATGCTTTTGAACTTGGTAAATACTTTAGGCAAAGGATGAAAGCCATAAATTCCATCCATATTGGAGAAGTCAGGGGCCGGGGATTGTTTAATGCCATTCAACTTACCTCTTCGCCTGAATCTACAACCGCTTATAAGCTATGTCTTTCGCTAAAAGAAAATGGATTACTTGCCAAAGAAACCCATGGCAATATTATCCGATTTGCACCACCTTTATTAATAACGATGACTCAGATTGAGGAATGTTGTGATATTATTGAGCGGGTGTTTAAAATCGCTGATTAACTTTTTCTTAACTTTTATTTTTTCCAGGTTAAACTTTCGATATTTTTTAGTGTCTATTCATTAAATAAACATTAAAAATAATATCATGAAAACGAAAGCAATTTTAACCGCGTTGATCGTATCCTTTTTAGGATTGAGTACAATAAGTTTTGCCGGAAATGGAAATTTCAGGAGAACCCATCCTCGCCGTGCCGAAGTGAATGCACGTTTGAGAAATCAGAATAAAAGAATTAATAAAGAAGTAAAAGAAGGCGAAATGAGCAAAGGAAAAGCTGCCGCTCTCAAAGCCAATGATCATAAAATCCGTAAGGAAGAACAACTGATGGCTTCACAAAACCATGGACATATTACCAAAGCTGAGCAAAAAGTACTTAACCAACAGGAAAATGCAAACAGTAGGAAAATCGGGAAATAAACACCTTTTTATATAACAATTTTTGGGAAAGAAACCGGCTGAATATTTCGGCCGGTTTCTTTATTTTGTGGCTGCCCTTTTCAGCCGGTCATTGATCGCTCTTCCCAATCCTTTTTCGGGAAAAACTTCTGTGAAAATGATAGTTGCATTAGATTGGTCAGCTTCGCGTAAGGCTTTGAATAAGTTAACTGCAGACTCAGCCAAATTTCCATCCGGACTCAAGACCCAATTTTTTGAAATCCTTGGATTTAAATATTGATCTTTGAAAGAGATTACAGCAATATCAGTACCCTGATATTCATCTATTAAAGTATTAATATCACCAATAACAACCTGTTTCTTTGGTGCATAATGGCTTTTCAATTGCCCGGGTGCAGTGGGATTAGAGGACTGGTTGAGTTCCATTTTTAGTTTTCCAACCACAAGTTCTATTTCTTCAAGGGCAATACCACCCAGCCGGTAGACTACTGGTTCATCATCTTCAAACCCGACAATGGTAGATTCAAGGCCAATGATTGCCGGGCCGCCATCTAATATATATGGTATCTTTTGCTCTAGCTGGTCAAAAACATGCTCTGCCATCGTTGGGCTGATGTAGCCAAAAGGATTGGCACTTGGAGCCGCCAGAGGAAAGGGAAGAATGGACAATAACTTTTGGGTTAAAGCATGATCCGGCATTCTGATACCCACAGTATCCTGCCCGGAAGTAACAATATCAGGGATAATATCTTTTTTGGGAAGAATTAAGGTTAAAGGCCCAGGCCAGAAACGCTTTGCAAGCATTTTAGCCTTTTCAGGGATATGGGAAACATATTTATTCGGGTCATCTTCCTTTGAAATATGCACGATCAGCGGGTCGAAAAAAGGCCGATCTTTGGCTTCAAATACTTTGATAACAGCACTTTCTGAAAATGCATTCGCTGCCAGCCCATATACGGTTTCGGTAGGGATGGCGATCGGGAAATCAGACATCAGCCATTT
>Ga0206925_1111_pt1 | contig 17067 bp, 12 predicted proteins | sample Alteio_BWOrgHeat_62_FD_152944 | JGI IMG/M metagenome (GOLD analysis project Ga0206925, IMG submission 152944) | Enriched cells from forest soil in Barre Woods Harvard Forest LTER site, Petersham, Massachusetts, United States -... | ecosystem: Environmental > Terrestrial > Soil > Temperate forest >...
AAGTTTTTCGATGGCGACATAACGCAAGCGAGGAATGAATGAAGCTCAAGATTGCAGTTCTGGCAGGCGACGGTATCGGCCCCGAAGTAACCGCAGAGGCGACCGCCGTTCTGCGCGCCGTTGCCGCGGCCGGCGGACACACCTTTGAATACATCGAGCTCCCCGTCGGCGGCACCGCCATCACCAACTTCGGCACGCCACTTCCCGACAAGACCCTGCAGGAGTCGCTCGCATGCGACGCCGTACTCATGGGCGCCGTCGGTGACAACAAGTTCAATGCACTGCCGCCCAGCGAACGCCCTGAGGCCGGCCTGCTCAAGATCCGCAAGGAGCTCGGCGGATTCGCCAACCTGCGGCCCTCCGTCGCCTATCCCGCGCTGGCCGAGAACTCTCCCCTGCGCGCTGAAGTTACTAAAGACGTCGACATCCTCTTCGTCCGCGAGCTCCTCGGTGGCCTCTACTTCGGCGAGCCGCGCTGGTGGGACAAAGAGAAGAAGCTCGCGCACAACACCATGGTCTACAGCGCCGATGAAGTGACGCGCGTCGCCAAGGTCGCATTCGAGCTCGCCCAGAAGCGCAAGAAGAAGGTCACCTCCGTCGACAAGGCGAACGTTCTGGAAGTCTCGCAGCTCTGGCGCGCCACCGTCGACGAAGTGGCCAAGGGCTACCCTGACGTGAAGCTCGAGCACCAGCTCGTCGACTCGATGGCGATCCACCTGATGAACATCCCGCGCAACTTCGACGTGGTGCTCACCGAGAACCTCTTCGGCGACATCCTCTCCGACGAGTCCGGCGTCATCACCGGCTCGCTCGGCATGCTGCCCTCCGCAACGATCGGCGGCAAGGTCAATCTTTATGAGCCCGTACACGGCTCTGCGCCTGATATCGCCGGCACCGGCAAGGCCAATCCGCTCGGCGCAATTTTGACCGCGGCTATGGTCCTTCGCCACTCCGGCAACCTCGAGGCCGAAGCGAAGGCGATTGAAGATTCCGTAACCGCCGTACTCGACAAGGGCCTTCGCACCGCAGACATCGCTCGCGGCGCAGCCTTCGTCAAGACCGGCGAGATGGGTAAAGCCGTTCTCGACGAGTTGAACACGCGACTCAAGTAAAGAAAAACAAGCAGAGCTTTTAGCAACAGATTCTTTGGGAGCAATAACCATGGCAGCAAAGACAATGTTCGAGAAGGTCTGGGAGCAGCACCTGGTGGCCGAGCCGAAGGGCGAGCCCTCGTTGCTCTACATCGATCTGCAGCTGGTCCACGAAGTCACCTCGCCGCAGGCCTTCGAAGGCCTGCGCCTCACCGGCCGCAAGCTGCGCCGTCCCGATCGTCACATCGCCACCGTCGACCACAATGTGCCGACGACCAGCGTGCAGGACCGTCTCGTCATCGCCGACCAGATCGCCAACAAACAGGTCGCCGCACTGCGCAAGAACTGTGCCGACTTCGGCATCGAGTTCTACGACGTACAGGACATCAACCAGGGCATCGTCCACATGATCGGACCTGAACTCGGCCTGACCAAGCCCGGCATGACCATCGTCTGCGGTGACTCGCACACCTCGACGCACGGCGCCTTCGGGGCTTTAGCGTTTGGAATTGGCACCAGCGAGGTCGAGCACGTCATGGCCACGCAGACGCTGCCGCAGGAGAAGCCGCAGACCTTCCGCATCAACGTCGAAGGCGAGCTGCCCTACGGCGTCACCGCGAAGGACATCATCCTCGACATCATCGGCCGCATCGGCACCGACGGCGCCACCGGCTACGTCGTCGAGTACGCCGGCTCCGCCATCCGCGCGCTCTCGATGGAAGGCCGCATGACCATCTGCAACATGAGCATCGAAGCCGGTGCTCGTGCCGGTATGATCGCGCCCGACGAGACCACCTTCAAGTATCTCTACGGCCGCCGCTTCTCCCCCGTGGGTCTTCCCTTCACCTCGGAGAAGACCGACGAGCGCTCCCCCGAGCATCGCTCCGGCGCGCGTCCCTCCTTCGCCCTCGGCCAGAACACCGCAGCCAAGCGCGATATGTGGCGCGAAGCCGTTGAACATTGGCGCACGTTGCCAACCGATCCCGGCGCTACCTTCGATCGCGAGCTCACCATCGACGCCGCCACACTCGCGCCGCGCGTCACCTGGGGCACCTCGCCCGGTATGGTCATCGGCATCGACAGCACCGTGCCCTCGCCCGACTCCGTCAGCGAAGAAGCCGACAAAAAGTCCTACGAACGCGCGCTCGACTACATGGGCCTGCAGGCCGGCACAAAAGTCGAAGACATCACTGTCGACGCCGTCTTCCTCGGGTCTTGTACGAATGGACGCATCGAAGATCTGCGTGCCGCCGCCAAGGTCATCAACGGCTACAGCGTCTCCACCAAGGTCCGCGCGATGGTCGTTCCCGGCTCGCAGCAGGTCAAGGCGCAGGCTGAGCGCGAAGGTCTCGACCAGATCTTCAAGACCGCCGGCTTCGAGTGGCGTGAGCCCGGCTGTTCGATGTGCCTCGGCATGAACCCGGACATCCTGGCCCCCGGCGAGCGTTGCGCGTCTACATCCAATCGCAACTTCGAAGGCCGTCAGGGCCGCGGCGGACGCACGCACCTCGTCTCTCCGCAGATGGCCGCAGCAGCCGCGATCACCGGCCACTTCACCGACATCCGCAACTGGAAATTTAATCAGCCCAACAGCGCGAAGGGAGCTTACTAATCATGGAAGCCATCCACACACTCACCAGCACTGCCGCTCCGCTGCCGCTGCCGAACATCGACACCGACCAGATCATCCCGAAGCAGTTCCTCAAGCGCATCGAGCGCACCGGCTACGGCGAGTTTCTCTTCTACGACTGGAAGCGCATCCAGGAAGGCCCCGGCGTTTCTCCGAACGACGTGGGCAAGCCCGATCCCAACTTCGTGCTCAATCGTCCCGAGTATAAGGACGCAAAGATTCTCATCGCCGAAAAGAACTTCGGCTGCGGGTCTTCTCGTGAACATGCGGCCTGGGCGATCCACCAGTTCGGCTTCCGCGCCGTCATCGCGCCTACCTTCGCCGACATCTTCTTCTCCAACGCCGGCAAGAACGGCCTCATCCTCGTCAAGCTCTCCGAAGAGGACACCGAGACTCTGCTCAAGCGCAGCACCGCAAATCCTGCTCACCAGATCAAGATCAACGTGGAAGAACAACTCGTCACCGACGACCAGGGCTTCAAGGCGCACTTCGAGATGGATCCCTTCCGCAAGTACTGCCTCGTAAACGGCCTCGACGACATCGGCCTCACCCTGCGCTACGAGAAGGATCTCGACGCATTCGAAGCAAAGCACGACGAAGAGTTCTGGTCCACACCAAAGGCGAGTGCATAACTACTTTTGTCATTCCGACGCATCGCGGCGGAATCTGCTTTTCGTTTCATCGGCACGAAGCATTGAAAGGGCGGGAGTTCACTCCCGCCGCAACGCAACAAGTTCAGCGGGGCTTTAGCCCCTGAGGGAATACTCAAGTGAGCAACGAACAGAAGGTCCCCGGCAAAACAAACTCGAACGCACTCACCGAAGGCCCCAACCGCGCCGCTGCGCGCTCCTATCTGCGCGGCGTTGGCTTCTCCAAGGAAGACCTGCACAAGCCCATCATCGGCATCGCCAACACCTGGACCGAGATCGGCCCCTGCAACTATCACCTGCGCGACGTCGCCGCTGCCGTGAAGCAGGGCATCCGCGACGCCGGCGGCACCCCCATGGAGTTCAACACCGTCACCATCTCCGACGGCATCACCATGGGCACCGAAGGCATGAAGGCCTCGCTCATCTCCCGCGAAGTCATCGCCGACTCCATTGAGCTCGTCGCCCGCGGCAACCTCTTCGATGGCATCGTCTGCATCGCCGGCTGCGACAAGAACATGCCCGGCACCATCATGGCCATGGCGCGCCTCGATATCCCCGGCATCATGCTCTACGGCGGCTCCATCATGCCCGGCAAGCTCGCACAGCCCGACGGCACGCACAAGGACATCACCATTCTCAACGTCTTTGAAGGCATGGGCTCGCACGCTGCCGGAAAAATAAATGATGCCCAGCTCGAAGCGCTCGAAGCCGCGGCCTGCCCCGGTCCCGGAGCCTGTGGCGGCCAGTTCACCGCCAATACCATGGCCATGGCCGGCGAGTTCCTCGGCATCTCGCCCTTCAACCTCACCGGCGTCCCCGCCATGTCGCATGACAAGGCCACCGCTTCGCGCGAGGCCGGCCGCATGATCATGGACCTCTGCAAGAAGGGTATACGCCCCTCGTCGATCCTCACCCGCAAGGCGCTCGAGAACGCCATCGTCGCCGTCTGCGCCTCCGGCGGTTCCACCAACGCCGTGCTGCACCTCATCGCCATCGCCCGCGAGCTCGGCATCCCGCTCGACATGGACGACTTCGACAAGATCAGCGAGAAGACGCCGTTCATCTGCGACCTCTCGCCCGGCGGTAAGTACGCCGCAACCGACTACCAGGATGCCGGCGGCAGCCGCGTGCTCGCCAAACGCCTGATCGAGAAGGGTCTCCTCGACGGCGCCCTGCCCACCGTCTCCGGCCGCACTCTCGCCGAAGAAGCAGCGCTCGCCATCGAGACACCCGGTCAGCCCGTCATTCGCGAGTGGTCCAATCCGCTCAAGCCCACCGGCGGCCTTGTCATCATGAAGGGCAACCTCGCGCCCGAAGGCTCGGTCATCAAAGTCGCAGGCCACGAGCGCATCTATCACCAGGGTCCGGCGCGCGTCTTCGACAACGAAGACTCCTGCCACGCCGCCGTCGAAGCCGGCAAGATTAATCCCGGCGACGTGCTCGTCATCCGCTATGAAGGTCCACGCGGCGGCCCCGGCATGCGCGAGATGCTCGCCGTCACCGCCGCCGTCAAGGGCATTCCCGAGCTCTCGGAGACCGTTGCGCTTCTCACCGACGGTCGCTTCTCCGGCGCCACACGCGGTCTCATGGCCGGCCACGTCGCCCCTGAAGCCCAGCTCGGCGGACCGATCGCAGCCGTCCACGAAGGCGACACCATCACCTTCGACATCAAGAACCGCGAGCTTCGCCTCGAAGTTCCCGCCGAAGAGATCGCAAAACGTTTGAAGACGGTGAAGCCCCGCGAGATCCCCTACAAGCGCGGCGTCTTCGCCAAGTACGCAGCCACCGTATCAAGCGCTAGTGAAGGTGCAGTAACAACCTAATCCTCACTTGTCATTCCGCAGCGCAGCGAAGGAATCTGCTTCTGTATTTGCTTTTGCACTTGTTCTTGCTTTGAAAGGGCGCGGCTTTAGCCGCGCCGTAACAGTCATCACCAGATTGGGGCTTTAGCCCCGGGCCTTTTTATAAGGAGCACACCATGCCGAAGATGAACCCGAAGAAAAACACGACGAACCTCAACGCACAGCTCACCGGCTCCGAGATCATGTGGGCCACGCTCGTCGGCGAAGGCGTAGAGACCGTCTTCGGCTATCCCGGCGGCGCCATCCTGCCCGCGTATGACGCTCTGCGCAAGTTCCCCATCCATCACGTCCTCGTGCGCCACGAGCAGGGCGCGGCCCACATGGCCGACGGCTTCGCTCGCGCCTCCGGCAAGGTCGGCGTCTGCATCGCAACGTCAGGCCCGGGTGCTACGAACCTGGTGACAGGCATCGCCACGGCCATGGCCGACTCGATCCCGATCGTCTGCATCACCGGCCAGGTCTCGTCCAAGGTCCTCGGCTCCGACGCCTTCCAGGAGATCGACATCACCGGCATCACCCTGCCCATCACCAAGCACAACTTCCTGGTGACGCGCGCAGAAGACATCGCGCCCACACTGCGCAAGGCCTTCCAGCTCGCGCAGGACGGCCGCCCCGGCCCCGTACTCGTAGACTTCACCAAGGACGCGCAGCAGGCCACCGCACTCTTCGACTTCCACGCCGCGAAACCCGCGCCCGCGCGTCCGCACCCCATGCTCAAGGCCGAGACGCCCGAGATGCTCGCCGCAATCGAGTTGCTCAAGACCGCGAAACGCCCCGTCATCCTCGCCGGCCACGGTATCCTGCAATCGAATGCCATGGAGCAGGTGCGCCAGTTCGCCGAGCGCCAGCAGATCCCCGTCGCCAGCACACTGCTCGGCCTCGGCGCCTTCCCTGCCTCCCACCCGCTGTCCCTCGGCATGATGGGCATGCACGGTGAAAGCTGGGTCAACAACGCCATCCAGCAGGCCGACCTGCTCCTCGCCTTCGGCATGCGCTTCGACGATCGCGTCACCGGCAACCTCGCCAGCTACGCGCTCAACGCGAAGAAGATCCACATCGACATCGACCCCTACGAGATCAACAAGGTCGTCAAGGTTGATGTCGCGCTTATCGGCGACCTGCGCGCCGTGCTCAATACCTTGCTGCCGCTGCTGCCCAAAAAGTCCGACGCCTCCTGGATTCGCGAGGTCAACGCCATGAAGGGCGATGAGTCCGTGCGCGACATCATCAACCCGCCGGACAACGGCCACCTCTACGCTGCCCACGTCATCAACGACCTCTGGCGCGAGACCAACGGCGACGCCATCATCGCCACCGACGTAGGCCAGCACCAGATGTGGGAGGCCCAGTACTACAAGCACGATGCTCCGCGCACGCTCGTCACCTCCGGCGGCCTCGGCACCATGGGCTTCGCTCTGCCCGCTGGCATCGGCGCCAAGATGGCAGCGCCCAACAAGGACGTCTGGATCATCGCCGGCGACGGCGGCTTTCAGATGACCGCCGCCGAGCTCTCCACCGCCGTGCAGGAGAACCTCGACATCAACATCGCCGTCATCAACAACGGCTTCCTCGGCATGGTCCGCCAGTGGCAGGAGGCCTTCTACGACAAGAACTACTCTTGCTCGCCGATCCTCTCGCCCGACTTCGTCAAGCTCGCCGACGCTCACGGCATCAAGGGCCTCACCGTCACCAAACGCAGCGAGGTCATCCCCGCGGTCAAGGCCGCGCGCAAACACAAGGGCCCCTTCCTCATCAACTTCCAGGTGGAGAAGGAAGACGGCGTCTATCCAATGATCGCGCCCGGTGCTGCCCTGCACGAGATGGTGCGGCGGCCAAAGCACGATCCGCTGATTGAGACATCAGAAGACGAATAATCCTGCGCGGACGGCGATACGCGGTTCGCGCATCCTCGAAGCGGCTAAAAGTTGTAGCACCGAAAGATTGAGGAAAGAAATATGCTGCACACATTCGTTGCACTCGTTGAAGACAAACCCGGCGTGCTCACCCGCGTCGCCTCGCTCTTCCGCCGTCTGAACATCAACATCGTCTCGCTCACCGTCGGCCACAGCGAACGCGAAGACACCTCGCGTATGACCATCGTCGCCGAGGCGCCCGACCACGCCGCCGCCCGCATCCGCGCTGCGCTCTACAAGCTCGAGATCACCCGCGACGTAGACGAGGTCGAGCGCAACTCCGCTGTCATCCGCGAGCTCGCCCTGATCAAGGTCGCAGCCGGCCCGAAGCCCACGCGCAACGAGCAGCGCGACCACCTCTTCTCCCTTGCCGAGGTCTTCAAGGCCCGCATCGTCGACCTCGCGCCCGAATCCGTCATGATGGAGCTCACCGGCTCCGCCTCCAAGATCGAAGGCCTCATCCAGGTGCTTACCGAGAGCGGATACGAGATACTGGAGATATCCCGCACCGGCCGCATGGCCATGCGGCGCGGCCACCACACCAGCCGTGTCATGAAGGCGCTCGGCGACGTCAGCAAGCGCAAAGCCGCCGAAGATATTGGCAACGTGAAAAAAGCGAAGAAGTCCGACCTCATCGCCAACGAATTTCCGGAGAAGAAATAAAACTCTTCGCAACAGGATCTTTAAGAACTTCTAAATCTCAACTAACAGGAAAGCAAAGGACAAGAACATGGCAAAGACTTATCACGACGCAGATGCAGACCTCTCCATCATCCAGGGCAAGAAGGTCGCCATCATCGGCTACGGCTCGCAGGGCCACGCCCACGCGCTCAACCTGAAGGACTCCGGCGTACAGGTCGTCGTCGGCCTGCGTGAGGGCTCCCCCTCGGCCGACAAGGCGAAGAAGGCCGGTCTCGAAGTGAAGTCCGTCGCCGAAGCCACCAAGTGGGCCGACGTCATCATGAACCTCACGCCCGATCAGACCGCCGCCAAGGTGCACAACACCGAGATCGGTCCCAACCTCACCGCCGGCAAGACGCTGCTCTTCGCCCACGGCTTCAACATCCGCTTCCGCACCATCACTCCGCCCACCGACGTCGACGTCGCGCTCGTCGCGCCCAAGTCGCCCGGTCACCGCGTGCGTGAGGTCTTCACCGAAGGCGGCGGCGTACCCGGCCTCGTAGCCGTCGAGCAGGATGCCAGCGGCAACGCACTCAAGCTTGCCCTCAGCTACGCCAAGGGCATCGGCTGCACCCGCGCCGGCGTTCTCCAGACCACCTTCACCGAAGAGACCGAGACCGACCTCTTCGGCGAGCAGGCCGTACTCTGCGGCGGCACCTCTGCCCTCGTCAAGGCTGGCTTTGAGACCCTCGTCGAGGCCGGCTACCAGCCCGAGCTCGCCTACTTCGAAGTGCTGCACGAGCTCAAGCTCATCGTCGACCTGATGTACCGCGGCGGCCTCGAGTACATGCGCTACTCCATCTCCGACACCGCCGAATGGGGCGACTACGTTACCGGACCGCGCATTGTGACCGCCGAAGTGAAGAAGGCCATGAAGGAAGTCCTCAACGACATTCAGTCCGGCGCCTTCGCTGAGCGTTTCATTGCCGATCAGAACTCCGGCCGTAAGGAGTTCGAGGCCTTCCGTCAGCAGGACCGCAATCACCAGATCGAAAAGGTCGGCGCAGAGCTCCGCGCCGCCATGCCCTTCCTCGATCCGGTCAAGGTCGTCAACGGTACCGTCGTCAAAGCATAAAGAATCGGACGCAAACGGGGCGGCATCCGATATGGATGCCGCCTTCTGCTTTTTAACCACTACACGCCGTCATCCTGAGCGCAGCATCACGCTTTTGCGATGCGTAGCCGAAGGACCTGTATTTTGTCTTTGTCTTTGCTTTTGCTTTTGCTTTTTGTTTGTCATTCCGGCGAAGGCCGGAATCTGCTGTTGCTTTTGTCTTTGCTTTGAAAGGGCGCGGCTTCAGCCGCGCCGATACGCCCCGTAAAACCAGGGCTTTAGCCCCTGAGGGAATATTCCCTCCCGCAAGCATGACAAAATAGAACCAGGAGGTCCACCATGGCCACCCCAGCACTCACCCAGCGCAAGTCCCCCACCGAAGAGATCATCGCCGCCCTGCGCATGGTCTCGCCCCTCGAAGGCCTGCGTGACGAAGACTACCGCTGGCTCGCAGAGCACGGCACCGAGCAGTTCGCCAGCTCCGGCGAGATCATCTTCCGCGAAGGCGACCCCGCCACCGTCATGAACATCATGCTCCGCGGCGAGGTCCATGTGCAGCGCATTCAGTCAGGCCCCATGGCCCTCTTCATCGGACGCGCCGGCCAGATCGGCGGCCTGCTCCCCTTCTCGCGCATGAAGACCTATGGTGGCAACGGACGCGCCGTCGGCGAGTGTTGGGCGCTCAATATCGACCACGCAGACTTCCCCGCCATGCTCGAAGCCATCCCCTCCATGGCCCAGCGCTGCGTCACCGTGCTGCTCTCGCGCGTACGCGAGGTCACGCGCATGGAGCAACAGGCCGAAAAGCTCAACGCCCTCGGTAAACTCTCCGGCAACCTCTCGCATGAACTGAACAACCCCGCCTCCGCCGCGCAGCGCGCCGCACGCACCCTGCTTGGCGAACTGCGCCACTACGGCGATCAGAAGTACCAGCTCGGCACCATGTGTCTCGACGACGAGAAGCGCGCTCTCTACGGCCAGTGGGTCGGCAAGGCTCGCGCCGCGGCGCCCTCCGGCTCCCTCGTCGCGGCTATCGCCACCGACACCCAGGCCGCCAACGACGCCCTCTCCCAGAGCGATCGCGAAGACTCCATCAACCGCTGGCTCGAAGCCCACGCCGTCACCGACGCCTGGCAGGTCGCGCCCACACTCGCCGAAGCCAACATCTCGGAAGAGCTCCTCAATGAGCTCGCCGCCTTCGCCGCGCCGGAAGTACTTCCCGTCGCCGTCCGCTCCTTCGCCAGCGCCCTGCGCGCCGAGCGCATGACCGAGGCCGTCATCGACTCCACCGCGCGCATCTTCGACCTCATCCGCGCCATCAAGGGCTACTCCTACATGGACCAGGCCGCCGTGCAGGACGTCGATCTCGCCAGCGCGCTCGACAACACTCTCAGCATGCTCAACTCGCGCATGAGTCAGATCGATATCGTCCGCGAGTACGCGCGCAACATGCCGCTCGTGAACGCCTACGGCAGCGAGCTGAACCAGGTCTGGACCGCATTGATTGAAAACGCACTGGACGCCATGCCCAACGGCGGCACCCTGCGCCTGAAGGTCTCTACCAGCGGCGAGATGGCACTGGTCGAAGTCTGGGACTCCGGCCCCGGCATCGCACCCGAAGCAAAGAGCCGCATCTTCGAGCCCTTCTTCACCACCAAGGCCGTCGGCGCCGGTCTCGGTTTAGGCCTCGATACCGCACAGCGCATCGTCACCCGCCACCACGGCTTCATCACCGTAGAATCCAAACCCGGCGCCACCTGCTTCCAGGTAAGACTGCCGCTGGAACTCACCGAAGCCTACTAGGTCAATGCAGCAACGCGGGTGCCCCACATCTCGATTATGAGATGTGGGCATCGCCATGTAGCGGCGACCGCCTTGCATCCTCACACATGCCGTCATCCTGAGCGGAGCATCGGGCTTTTGCGATGCGTAGTCGAAGGACCTGTATTTGTTTTATGACGACACGGAAACCGAATGGCCCACATCTCAATCTGAGATGTGGGCCATTGTCATTTAACCAATATTGTCATTCCGCTAGCCAATATTGTCATTTTGCTAACCAATTCATTTCGCTAATCAATATTGTCATTCCGCAGCGCAGCGGAGGAATCTGCTTTTGTCTTGGCTTTTTATTTGTCATTCCGGCGCATGCCGGAATCTGCTTTTGTCTCTGAGGTAGGTTCGGACTTCAGCCCCTAAGGTATGCCGTTGCCTCTGCGACCAACAAGAGCCCGCGAGCGAAGCTCGCCACCCGCCGTCCGCGAGGACCCTACTTGAGGATCTCGACGCCGCGCCAGAAGGCGATGTGATACTTCAGCTTCCGCGCCGTCGGCTTGGGATCGGGATAATACCAGGCAGCGTCGGAGTTCTCCTGCCCGTCAACCTGGACGGTGTAGTACCGCGCCTGGCCCTTCCACGGGCAGCTGGAGGTGGTGGAACTGCTCTTGAGATACTCGCGCTTTACTGCGGTGTCCGGGAAGTAGATATTTCCCTCAACGGTCTCGACTGCTTCGCTCTCGGCCAGAATTTGGCCATTCCAGATTGCCTTTGCCATACGGGTCGTAACCTTCCAGTTTTCAAAGACTTACAGACATGCCTAGGGGTAGCTGTCTTCTCGAATCTAGAGGTATCTTATCAGATTCCCCGCCCTTTTTCCAGTGCAATCCACATCTGGATACCGTACAGGGAATCGCACTATTTACGATGCATCGTGAGCGGGTATCATCGCGAAATGAGCGAGTTCATCTCCTATCTCGACCCCACACAGGCGGCAGGACGCGCCTTCTTCTCCCGCAACATCGAAGGCCCTATTGTCATGCTGAACTTGTTGCGCTTTCGTGCAGTCGCCGACTACGCAGCCCATCCAGAACTGAAACCGGCCGCACCGATCAGCGGAGCCGAAGCTTACGACCGCTACATTACCCATACCATGCCGCATCTGCTGAAAAGCGGTGGCGAGATTCTCTTCTACGGCGATGGCGGTGAGTATCTCATCGGTCCGGCGAGCGAGCGCTGGGACAGGGTTATGCTCATCCGGCAGAACAGCGCACAGAGCTTCCTGTCCTTCGCGTCAGACGAGGATTATCTCGCAGGCATCGGGCACCGCACTGCCGCGCTGGAAGATTCACGCCTGCTGCCGATAACCCAGCTGCCCCTGCCTGCACGATAGCCTGACTCGCCTTTACGCCATCACCAACGGCCGCGTCTTCTCCGGATCCGGCTTCACCGGATCCTTCACTTCTTCGGCCACCGGCGCATCGCCGATCCGCTTCTCAAACGTGCACGGCTTGTGCGGAGTCTCGTCCTCCACCTTCGCGCCCTTCTTCGGCCGGCGCTTCGGCAGCGCCTCCTTATTGTTCGGGCAGACCAGGAAGACGCCCTCCTTGTTCACAAGCTCCAGCAGATACTTCGAGTCGCACTTCGGGCACGGCTTGTCGATCAGCTTCTGGTTCGACGTAAAGTCGCACTTCGGATAGTTCACGCAACCGTAGAAGAAGTTGCCCGTCCGCGCCTTGCGCTCGGCGATATCGCCGCCGTCCTTCGGGCACTTCACATCCAGCAGATTCTGCTTCACGTACTTGCACTTCGGGAAACCCGAGCACGCGATGAACTCACCGTACTGGCCCTCGCGCTGCAGCAGCGGCTTGCCGCACTTCGGACACTTCTCTTCCAGCACCACCGGCGGCTTCTGCTGCACCTTCTGGTTCAGCTTGCGGATCGTCTTGCACGGCGGATCGTCACTGTAACCCGGACAGCTCATGAACGGCCCCCACGGCCCATTCTTCAGCACCATTAGCCGTCCGCAGTTGTCGCAGAACTCTTCCTCTTGTTCCGCGTCTGCCGCATCCGGAGACTGCAGGTCCGGCTTCGCGGCAAAGTTCTCCTTGGTGAAGTCGCAGCTGAAGCCCTCGACCACAGTCTTTTTGCCCTGCCCCTGCGAGATCACAAGTGCCTCATCAATGGCAGCGGTGAGCGCTTTGTCATCGTTCACTTCTTTTGAGAAGTCGGTGACGTCGCCGGTGAGCGCCTTCACGGTCAGGGGGAAGCTGAAGGCAGCCTTCACCTTCTTCAACGCAGTCTTCGGTGTCTTCTTCCACGGCCCCGCTGCGATCGTGATCGGCTTCGCCTTCGAGAAATTCGAACACGAATAGAAGCTGCCGAACTTGCCCCACTTCATCACCAGCGGAGCGCCGCACTTGTCGCAGACCTCGGTCGTCGCCTCTTCCTTCCGCTTGACGTCTTCCATCCCCGTCTCAGCGATCAGCAACTCTTTCTCAAAGTGGTCGTAGAACGCGTTGAGCAGATCCGTCCACTTCTCATCGCCTTCTTCCACCGCGTCCAGCTCGCCTTCCAGCTGCGCCGTGTATTCGAGCTTGAAGATGTACGGGAAGTTCTTGACCAGCAGCTCCGTCACCACCATGCCGATCTCTGTCGGCACCAGGCGTGACTTCTGCTTCTTCACATAGTCGCGCTCCTGGATCGTGTTGATGATCGACGCATACGTCGACGGGCGGCCGATGCCCTTCTCCTCCAGCGTCTTCACCAGCGACGCCTCATTGAAGCGCGGCGGCGGCTGGGTAAACTTCTGCTGCGCGTCGATCTTCTTCTGATCCAGCGCCTGCCCGTCATTCAGCTCGGGCAGACGGCTGTCGTCCGAGCTCTCTTCGCTCTCGTCATCCGCTGCATTCGCAGCCTGCTTGCTCTTCTCCGCCTCGGCAGACTTCGCATCCCGCGCCGCGCGCGCCTTCTTATCCTCTTCATCGAAGTAGAGGAAGCCGGCAAACTTCAGAATGCTGCCCGTCGTGCGGAAGTTGTAGATCACATCCGCCTTCGCGTCGATCTCCACCGTCGTCTGGTCAAACACCGCAGGCGACATCTGGCTCGTCACCGCGCGCTCCCAGATCATCTTGTACAGGCGGAACTGTTCGTCGCTCAGATAGCGGCGAATCTTCTCCGGCGTATTGCTCACATCCGTCGGGCGGATCGCTTCATGCGCGTCCTGCGCATCCTTCTTGCTCTTGTAGATATTCTCCGAGCCCGAAAGATACGGCGCGCCGATCTTCGTTGTGATGTAGCTGCGAATATCCTTCACCGCATCCGGGCTCATGCGCGTCGAATCGGTACGCATGTAGGTGATCAGACCCACCGTACCCTCACTGCCGATCTCCACGCCCTCATACAGACGCTGCGCCACACCCATCGTGCGACGCACGTTAAAGCCAAGCCGTCCCGCCGCATCCTGCTGCAGCTTGCTCGTCGTGTACGGTGCGCGCGGATTCGAACGGCGCTCCTTCTTCTCAACCGAGCGCACACTCCACACAGCCTTCTCCAGCTGCGCTACAACCGACTCCACACGCTCCTTCGCCGGCAGCGCGCTCGCCAGAAACTGCTCCTTGCCATCGGCGTCCACGCCATTCGCCACGCGGATTGGCTCACCTTTAATAGCGACGAGGCGTGCCGTAAACTCCTGCGAACTCTTTGCCGGAGTCAGTACGGCATCAATATTCCAGTACTCCACCGGCTGGAACGCATTGATCTCCCGCTCGCGCTCCACGATCAGCCGCAGCGCAACCGTCTGCACGCGCCCCGCGGAGAGTCCGCGCTTCACCTTGTCCCAGAGCAGCGGCGAGATCTGGTACCCCACCAGACGGTCCAGCACGCGGCGTGTCTGCTGCGCATCCACCAGGTCCTCATTCACATCGCGGGCATGCTCAAACGCGGCCTTTACAGCCTTCTTCGTGATCTCATTAAAGGTCACGCGCTGAATCGTCGCGCCCTTCTTCATCACCGGCAGCAGCTGGATCTTCAGGTGGGCGGCAATCGCCTCGCCTTCACGGTCAGGATCGGGCGCCAGGTAGATGGCATCGGCCTTGCTGGCCAGCTTCTTCAGGCGGTCTACGATCTTTTCCTTGCCCGGCGAAACGATCAGCGTCGGCTCAAACGTACGCTTCTTCAGCTCCACGCCGATATCGTTTTTCGGCAGGTCCATCACGTGGCCCAGCGAGGCCTCTACGGTGTAATCGCTGCCGAGATATTTGTTGATCGTCTTGGCCTTGGCCGGCGACTCAACGATGACTAAAGATTTGCTCATGACTCTACGTTTACTTTCTTGTCGTACTCAAATGCTGTTGGGTAACAGATTGTCGAACCCTACCATGAGTTGGCAGGATCATGTCAATTCAGAGCACTTCCGCAATTAGACGAAGCAGCGCCGCGAAAGGTGCAGACGCCCTCTGTGCGGAAGGGCACAAAGCGAAGCCTCTTCTGCACCGCACAGCCTCATAGATTCAACCACTTACGCGCCTCGCTCCAGGCTGTGCAAAATCCTCGATTCTGCATCCTTTAACTAGCCCTAAAAACTGCGCACATAATTTTTTCCGGGAAGCTGCTTGATCCGGCCGCCAAGCTCCAGCTCGAAGAGCGCCGTAAAGATCTCGGCCGACCCCATCTTCGCCTCCAGCTTCTCGATCAACTCGTCCAGCTGCAAAGACTCATCGTGCCGTAACTGCTCCAGGACCAGCCGTTCAAACTCCGGCAGCGGCGTCTCGCTTAATAAGGATGCCGCAGCCTCCACACCCGATTCATGCCCCGGCAAAAGCGCCTGCGAAGCAGTCCTCTGGCCCAACTCCTCCTCCAGCTCCAGCCGTATGTGCGACGGCAGATCCTCCCACACATCCTCCCAGGTCGCCGTCAGCTTGGCCCCCTGCTTGATCAGCGTATTCGGCCCCCAGGCGTTCTTATTGGTCACATTCCCCGGCACGGCAAAGACGTCCCGGTTCTGCTCCAGCGCGCACCGCGCCGTGATCCGTGTACCGCTATATTCGCCGGCCTCAATCACCAGAACACCGACCGACATACCGCTTAAAATCCGGTTTCTGACCGGGAAATTCTGCGGCGCCGGGAACGTCCCCAGCGGAAACTCCGACAGGATCGTCCCGCCATGCGCGAGAATATCCTCCGCTAACTTCTTGTTTTCCTTAGGGTAAATTACGTCGATGCCCGTGCCCCACACCGCCACCGTCTTCCCGTTGGCCTCCAGCGCCGCCTTGTGCGCCGCCGTATCCACCCCCCGCGCCATCCCACTCAAAATCACCAACCCACGCAGGCAGAGATCGCGCGAGAGCAGCTGCGTCATGCCGCTGCCATACGGCGAAGGCTGCCGCGTCCCCACCACCGCAATCCCCGGCTTCGCCAGCAGCGACGCATCGCCGCGCAGCCACAGCACCGATGGCGGATCGTAGATCTCCAGCAACCTCTCCGGATACTCCGCGCAATCCTGCGTCAGAAACCGTCCGCCTGCCTCGCCTAACCGCTTGATCTCCTGCTCCGCCGCGGCCTGCGCCCGTCCATCAAAGACGAACTGCGCCGAAGCCGGCGGTAACCCGCACGCCTCCAGCTCCGTCAGCGACGCATGCAGCAGATGGGCAATCTCTGAGGTCGCCCGCAGCCGCTCCATCGCCTTGCGGATGCGCGTAGGCCCCATCCCCGGTGTTAGCGTAAGTGTCATCCACGCCAGACGCGACTCCTCCGACGGCGGTACAGCTTCGACAATGGCGTAATCAGTCATTTCGGATGCGCGCAGGCTATCAGGAAGCGCGGGAGCAACACAAGTGCTGGAAGTTGCAGAAGCCGAGCCCCCTATCTCGCTTTGGAGATGTGGGACATCGTCACGCAGTGACGGCCGCTTTTCTACTATCTCTACCTATAGTTTTGTCATTCCGCAGTGTAAATTTTGTCATTCCGCAGCGCAGCGGAGGAATCTGCTTCTCTACCGATACCGGGTACAACCGGTTATTGAACCTTTATCCTTGCCGTCATCCTGAGCGGAGCATTGCGTCTTTTGCAATGCGTAGTCGAAGGACCTGCTTTATCTTTTCACGCAACACGGCATTTCATCCCTCATCACACTTCTTACAGTCCAACGAATTCCCAATCCGGGACGCCCGGCCCTCTTCCGTCGTCACCCACTCCCGCACCATCCACGGTGGATCGTGCCGCACATGCTGCGTATGTCCGCACGCCAGATCGGCCACCCAGTGCCGCGCCTCGTCCTGATGAAACCCAACTATGGCCTGCTGCATCATGTTCTCCTGCTTCACTTTACGACGCTATCCGACCCCTCACAATGACATCCTCTTCCGCAGAGCCTAAAATAGACAGTAATGACCCGGCAAACCGCGCCCCCA
>Ga0206925_1110_pt2 | contig 16898 bp, 4 predicted proteins | sample Alteio_BWOrgHeat_62_FD_152944 | JGI IMG/M metagenome (GOLD analysis project Ga0206925, IMG submission 152944) | Enriched cells from forest soil in Barre Woods Harvard Forest LTER site, Petersham, Massachusetts, United States -... | ecosystem: Environmental > Terrestrial > Soil > Temperate forest > O...
TAGCGCCTGGCGGCAGCGCCGGGCCGCCGATGGCGCCAGAGCCGATGTTGTAAAGCTTGTTCACGGCAGCCATCGCGAGTGCCATGCCTGCCGTGTTGGCGGAGCTTGTGCCGATGTGAGTCATGTCTGCCATGAACGGAGCAAGTGCCCAGACCGACGCGACGGTGCTGATCTCACTGACGTTCACGAATGGGATGTTTATCAGATTGCTGCAGGGGCCGAGCGCTGCCATCAGCGCAAGATTGGGATTAACTGCACCGCCACCATTACCCGGGTTGCCGCCGGTAATGGTGATGTAGACCGGTGTGCTGGAGGGCGTGGGGCAGGTGAAATCGCCGGTGATGGTGAAGTTGCCTCTTGCGTCCGTCATCACAGGATAGGACGCGTTGTTCGCGGAGGCTGAGGCAGAGGTAATGAGTGCGGTGGAAGCGGAACCGTATCCGGTTGTGCCTGTGGCCCAGAGCTGTACAGTCGCGAACGCAACGGGTTGCTGGCCGCCCATAACGCGGCCCTTGAGCGCGCTTCCCTGCACCGGCGTTTGCAACGCCGAGGGAGAGAGCGAGCAGCCGGTTAAGGCAAGCGATCCCAGCATGGCAGAAGCGAGGAACATCTTTTGCATCAAGGCCGTCTTCATGGACGTACTCCCAGGGTGTTGTTCTGCGTGCCGACCGCAAGTGGTGGAGAGGGTGCTGCTCCGCCGAGAATCTCTGTGACGCTGTTGTTGCCGCTGTTGGAGACCCATACGTTGCCGGCGATATCGATGGAAATGCCGGCGGGTGCGCTCATACTGCCGCCGGTATAGCCGTCAGTAGGCGTAACGGCCGTACCGCCGTTGCTGAACTCAGAGACGCTGCCGTTACCGTTCGCGATCCAGACTGCGCCGTTTCCGTCGACAGCAAGAGCTGCAGGAGCGTTGAGGCCGCCGCCGGTATAGGTGGAGGTTGTGTCACCAGCCTTATCCGCAGTGAAGAGCTGGTTCGCGGCTGAGTTGACGCTCCAGATCTGACCGCTGTGATCAAAGGCCACGCCACCGTACGCAGCGGCCGATCCGTTGCCGGGGCCGATGTTCGACGTAATAACATCGCCGCCGAGATCGAGCCTTGTCAGTTTGCCGTCCGCATTCACAACCCAGATGCCGGCAGAAGGCACCAAGGCGGAGTAGGTAAACTGATCTGCAGCATTCGACGCACTCATACCACCGCTGCTGGCTACAGTGACATCCACAGCTCCGGCACTTCCGGCAGGCGCAGGAGCAGTGAGAGACGTGTCGCTGATGACCGAGAAGCTCGGCGACGCGATGCTGCCAAAGTGAACTGAGGTGGCTCCCGTGAAGTGGGTGCCGGTGATCGTTACGACGGTTCCGCCCAGCGTGGAACCGATCGTGGGCGAGATGCCTGTAACGACCGGAGGCAACGGTGTGGCGGTTCCCACCAGAACAGCCGTCTGCGTGGCAGTGGTGGCGTTCAGGCTGTTATCGGTCAGGGTGAATGTGTCGCTCACGGCTCCGTTGGCTGAAGATGCCGGCGCAAAGGCAATGCTCACATTGCAACTGGCACCTGGGAGGAGAGAGAAGGTACTGCTGCAGTCTGCAGGCATTCCGCTGCCGGTAGTCTGTGCGAAGCTGCCCGTGGTGAAACCGCTTAGACCCGGCGCAATTGCCGTCAGTGCGGCATTGCCGTTATTCGTGAGCTGGAAGCCCAGGGGGCCGTCTGTCGCATCGGATGTTCCGGCGAGTGTGGTTGTTGCAAAACGAACGACCGGTGCAAAGGAGTATGGCAGCGTCTGCACGTTGTTCGAACCAGTGCTGGCGACGAAGACGTTTCCGGCAGCATCGACTGCGACACCACCAGGAGCGGAGAAGCCGCTACCCAGGGTTAGAACAGCCGGGCTCGCTGGGATAGCTCCATCAACTGCGACGATCCTGTAGACCGCATTGGCAGTACCCGCGTCAGTGGCATAGACGTTCCCGCTTCCATCCACAGCTACGCCTGCGACACGGTTGAAGCCGTGAAGCAACATCACGGGAGTGCTTGACGGTGGAACGACACCATCGGTAGCTACCAGCTCATAGACCGCATTCGCGGTGCCGGCATCGGCGACATACACATTGCCGCTGCCATCGACTGCAACACCCTGAGGGCTACTGAAATTGATTCCCAATGCTATTGGCGCATTATTGGGCGACATGACACCGCCTGAGGGAGTGATTTCGGCAACCAGGCTAACTGCCGGAAAAGCCACATACAGATTTCCCGACTGGTCCACCGCCACGCTGCTGGCAGCAAAAGGAAGACTATTGTTCAACATGATGATCACTGGATTGGCTGGTATGGTTCCGGCCACAGCGATCATCTCTTTCACCGCACTGTTGCCGGCATCTGCGACAAAGATATTGCCGCTGCCGTCAACCGCTACACCCTTCGGTCCGCTGAAACCGCTGCCCAAAGTCAAGGTACAGCTGGCACTTTTGCAGCCTATGGGTATCTTTTTTACTGCATTATTGGCGGTATCGGCGACGAAGACATCTCCGGCAGCATTCACTGCAACGCTGTTCGGCGATGCAAATCCTCCGCCCATCGAGACCGCAAGCGCCTTGTTGAAGACGGCCTGGGGTCCGGTGCCCGTTCCGGATAAGCTGCTATTCCCGAGAAGCACACCGGCGCTGTCCGAGAGAGCGATGCCGCCAGCGCGTGTCCATGGCCGCGTGGGGGTGAAGGTGTACTGCACGGTGCAGGACTGGCCGACGGTATAAGCCGTTCCGGTTACACAGGCGTCAGAAGGTGCGACCGCAGGCGTGGAGAGCTTGAAGTCGAGCCCCGCTATGCCCTGCGTCAGCACGCTGATGGTTTGCAGGGTACCTGCCGTGGTGATGTTGATGGAGGCCGTGAGTACCTGACTCTGCGTGCCGACGGCCGCGCTTCCTGCGCTGTAAACCGACGCAACAACATACGTGAACTGATCACCTGGCGTGATGCTGCTGGTGCCGAGAGGGCTCGTCACCTGAATATCTACCGTGCCTGTGCCGGGAGGAGAAAGCGCAAAGACGATGTTATCGCTCAGCACCTGGAAGAGGGTTGCCGGTACGCCACCGAAGGTAACGCCTGTTACGCCCGTCATGAGTGTTCCAAAGATTCCCACCGGTGTGTTACCGGACTGCAGGCCGCTTGCGGGCGAGATCATCTGAATCGCCGGCTTGTTTGCGATTGCTGTTCCCGTCACTGTTCCCGTCTGCGACACATTGACGGCATTCAGATTATTGCTGGTCACGATGTAAGTATCCGTGACTGCGGCGCTGGCCGTGGAGAGCGGTGTAAAGGAGAGGCTCACGTTGCAACGGGTATTTGCAGTCAGAGTGAAGCTGGCAGCACAGTCTGCCGGTGTTCCGCTGCCCGCGACCTGCGTGAAGTTTCCAGTGGTCAGACTGCCTGTATCGGGCGCAGTGCCGATCAGCGAGGCATTGCCGTTGTTCACGATCTGAAAACTCTGTATGCCGTCCGTGGTATCGGTTGTGGTGACTGGAGTCGCTGTCGCAAATTTCACGGCAGGTGCGGAACCATAGGCCAATTCCACGAGGGGAGCGGTGTAACTGTTCGTGTAGACATTGCCGCTTGCATCGACCGCCACACTATAAGGACCGCCTAAGCCAGCAGCTAGCTGGATCGTCGCAGGATTCGCCGGAAGCGAACCATTCACTGCGATGAGCTCAGAAATACCGGGAACGTTGGTGTTGACGACGTAGACGTTTCCAGCTCCATCGATCGCGAGGCTCGATACGTTAGTGAAAGTGTGTAACGGCACGGGCGTCCCGCCTCCGGGTGGAACCTTACTGACCACACCATCCCCGCTATTGCCGACATAGATATTGCCGCCTTGATCGACAGCAACCCCATAGGGCTGGGCAAAACCGGTAGCCAATCTCACGAAACTGCCCCCCAAAGGGAGCTCATCCACCGAGCCGTATGAAATATCGGTAAAGAAGACGTTTCCAACTCCGTCTACCGCAATGCCGTACGGAGCAACGCCGCTATAGAGTGTCAGTTGCGCCGAGCTGGCTGAAACCACTCCACCTACAGCGACCAGCTCCTTCACCTTATCGTTCATAATATCGGCGATGTAGAGATTGCCCAGACCATCGACCGCAATGCCTTCCACATAGGAGCCACTGACCAGCGTTACCACGCAGGAGCTGGTTACACAGCCCGCCGGAATCTTTTCCACCAACCTGTTGTTTGGATCAGAGACATAGACAGTACCGTTTCCGTCTACGGCCATGCCCTGAATAAGGTTGAAGCTGGTGCCGCCTATTGCGATCGGCGTTGTAGAGTTGGATGGATATGTTGCCTGCGGACCAGTACCCGTGCCGGTCAGGTAAGTGCTGCCCAGGATATTTCCGGAAGCATCCGCAAGCGAGATGCCGCCTGAGCGCAGCCAGGGGTGTGTCGGCGTAAAGGTATAGCGCACCTCACAGACATCTCCGACGTTATATGCAGTACTTGTGGCACATGCGCCGGTTCCGGCTGTGCCAGCCTTGAAGTCCAACCCGGTCGCGCCCTGGGTCAGTACGCTAATAGTATTCAGCGTTCCGGCCTTCGTGATCGTAATGTAGGCCGTCTGCCCCGAGCTCGGCGTGCCCACTGGTTCGCTGCCTGCACTGAAGCCGGAAGGGATGGTCGAGGTGAATAGATCTGCAGAGCTTGTCGCACTGACGCCGGCGGTAGTGACTACTGTGACATCGACTGCCCCCGTGGTTCCGCCCTGATAGGTCGCCGTGATGGTGGTGTCGTTCACTACGGTAAAGCTCGTTGCTGAACCGCTACCGAATACGACTTGAGATGCTCCCAGAAAGCTGGAGCCGGTAATCGTCACAACAGTTCCGCCGAGGACAGAGCCGGTCGATGGGGAGATGCCGGTGACTACCGGAAGAGGAAGGATCGCGGTGCCGCTCAGGCTCACCGTCTGAGTAGCGCTGGGAGTCGCGTTGAGGCTGTTATCGATGAGTGTGACTGCGTCTGTCACTGCGCCGTTTGAGCCAACCGCAGGAGTAAACGCGATGCTCACACTGCAGCTTGCACCAACGGCCAGCGAGAAGGTTGCCGTGCAGTCCGCGGGAGTTCCGCTTCCTGCCGCTACGGCGAAGCTCCCGGTAGATAGGCCGCCGATGCCAGGCGCGATTGCAGTCAGCGCGGCGTTGCCGTTGTTGACGATCTGGAAGCTCTTCAGGCCGTCGGTTGTGTCGGTCGTGTTATTCGTGGTTGGTGTGGCGAAGCTCAGGCTTGGCGCAGTCGTGTAGGAGAGCTCGTGAATCGCAGCGCCGTCCGAGTCTGCTTCATAGACATTGCCGCTCACATCCACGGCTATGCCCTGCGGAAGGTTATAACCCGTGGCCAGGGTGACGACACTGCCGTTCGCTGCAAGAACTTCCTTAATAGCGTTGTGGTTGGTATCGGCGAGGTAAACGTTGCCGAGTCCGTCCACCGCGAGACCATAGAGGAGGTCAAAGCCACTACCCAGCGCAATCGATGTGGAGCCGGGGGCGACTATGCCATTGACGGCCACAAACTTTTTGACATGTGCCGCACTGAAATCGGCGACATAGACGTTACCGGCATTGTCTACCGCAATGCCCTGCGGAGTCTGCGCGACACCCAGGGTGATCACACAGCTGGCGCTCAGGCAGCCCGGCGGAATCTCTTTGACGGCATTCCCGGTTGTATCGCTGACAAAGACATTTCCACCAGCATCAACCGCAATACCCGTGGGGCCGATGTTCCCGCCTAACGTCAGGATGGCCGGACTTTCCGGAACAACACCATTGACTGCGATCAGCTCCTTCACCGCGCTGTTGGTGCTATCGGCAACATACACATTGCCGCTTCCATCTACAGCGATACCGCCGGGGTTCACAAAGCCGCTGCCCAAAGTACGGATCGTGGGGCTGGCCGGCACCACGCCATTGACCGCTACGATCTCTTTGACCGTTGTCGCTCTGGAATCGGCGACGAAGACATTGCCGCTTGCATCGACGGCCACGGCTGCGGTGTTCGTAAAGCCGCTGCCGAGCACGGAGGGAACGGCTGCGCTGTAGGCGGCATGCGGCCCTGTGCCTGTGCCGGAGAGAAAGCTGTTGCCCAGCAGATGGCCGGATGCATCCGAGAGCGAAACACCGCCAGCGCGCACGAAGGGCTGGGTCGGCTTGAAGGTGTACTGCACGGTGCAAACCTGACCGACTGTATAGGGTGTGCCGGTCGTGCAAGCATCTGCAGGTGGAACTGCGGGGGTGACTACGTTGAAGTCCAGGCCGGTCGCTCCCTGGGTGAGCACGTTGATCGTATTCAACGTACCTGCCGTGGTGATAACGACGGGTACGGTCAGCGTTACGCTGGATGTGCCGACGGGCAGGGTGCCTGCCGTGATGAGGAAGCTTTGCGATACCGTTACAGCTGCCTCGTAGTTCCCTACTGCATTCTGGCTGGCTGTGATCGTGCAGATGCCTGTCGCCACAAGAGTAATCGTGCCCGATGAGGTTACCGTGCATGCCGCTGTGGTGGTAGAGCCGTATGCGACCGGCTGTCCGGAGGTGGCTGTCGCGGCGGGTGCCGGTGCTGTACCGTTGTACGTCGTATTCGACAGCGTGGGGAAAGTGATCGTGTTGGTAGCGGCCACGACGGTGATGTTCACCGGTACAGTCGTCGCTGCGACATAATTACCCGCTGCACCTTGTGAGACATTGATCGTGCAAAGGCCAATTGAGAGTGGCGTTACCACGCCGCCCGGCGTGGTAACCGTACAGACGTCCGTGGTGACCGAAGTATAGGTGACGGACTGCCCAGACGTGGATGTGGCACCGATGGAAACCGTTCCGCTAGCGAAGACCACCGATGCAGGGACTGTGCCCGGAATGGTAATGACGTTTCCAGCAGGCTGCACCGTAAAGCTCCGCGACATCTGTGAGGCGGCAGCATAGTTGCCAGCGGCGGATTGATTCGCCGTAATGGTGCAGGTGCCTGCGCCAATCAATGTGATGATCCCGCCCGAGGTCGATGTGCAGACAGATGGTGTGCTGGAGCCGTAGGTGACCGGCTTTCCGGAGGTGGATGTCGCCGCCGGTACCGGTGCTGTGCCACCGTACGTCGTATCTGACAGTGCCGGAAACGTGATCGTATTCGGCGCAGGCGTAACTTGAATATTTTTCGTTACGGTTGTCGCTGCCGCAAAGTTGCCCGCAGCGGCCTGAGAGAGATTTACGGTGCAGGTGCCGATCGACGAGAACGTAACCACACCCGAAGTATCGACAGAACATACAGAGCTTGTTGTCGAAGTATAGGTAACGGCCTGGCCTGAGGTGGAGGTCGCAGCGACGGAGGCCGTTCCGCCATTAAAGGCTATAGAGGATGGAACCGTTCCTGTCACCGTGATGGTGTTAGCGCCAGCTGTAACGTTGATATTTACCGGCACGGTCGTCGCTGCAGCGTAGACGCCGGCTGCATCCTGCGAGGTATTTACAGTGCAGGTACCAACCGACAAGAACGTGACCACACCTGACGCGCTGACAGAGCAGACAGACGATGTGACGGACGTATAGATGACCGGCTGACCTGAGGTCGACGTCGCGCCGATCGAAACCGTTCCGGAGTTAAAGGCTTTAGATGACGGCACGGTGCCGGGCACAGTAATGACATCCGGCGTGAGCGCGTACGTGAACTGGTCGGCGGAGCCGGTTACGCTGGTACCACCATAGGTAGTCACGGTCACGTCGACTGTGGAGCCGCCGACACCAGTGGGAGAGAGAACCGATATCGTTGTATCGTTCGTCACGGCGAGATCCGTTGCCGAAACCGATCCGAAGTTTACTGCCGAGGCGGATGTAAGGTAGGAGCCCGTGATGGTGACGGGTGTCCCGCCACTGGATGGACCACCCGCAGGCGAGATTCCCGTGACCACCGGCAACGGCGGTATAGCCGTGCCATTCAAAGTTGCTGACTGCGTCGTGCTGGGAGTAGCGTTCAGGTTGTTGCTGGTGAGGGAGAACGTATCCGACACAGCCTTGCTGGCGGGAGCTACAGGAGCAAACTGGATGCTCACCTTGCAGCCTGCACCGGGCACAAGCACGAAGCTGCTGGTGCAATCGGCAGGCGTGCCGTTGCCTGCGATCTGAGAGAAGTTCCCAGTGGTCAAGCCGCTGAGGCCTGGAGAGACGGCAAGCAATGCCGCGTTGCCGGAGTTATTGAACTGGAAGTTGTACGCCCCGTCAGTCGTATCGGTCGCACTGTCCTGAGTTGCCGTTGGAAACGTCAGCACGGAGGGGGTGGAGAAATCCAGCTTGTAAACCCCTCGGAGGCTGTAGTCCGTGACATAAACGTTTCGGCTGCCATCGGTCGTAATGTCCTGGGGATGCAGAACATTTGTGTACGTTATGACTGCAGGGTTAACAGGAACAACTCCATTCACAGCCAAAAATTCGTCAGTCTGTCCTTTGCTGACATCCAAAGCCCAGACATTCCCTGCTGCATCTACAGCCACGCCACCCCCGCCGTAAAAGCTGCTCAAACCGCCGGTGACGACAGTCGAAAGCGTTCCGTCTATGCCGGAGATCTTCTTGATGCTATAGATCTCGTTGAAATACACATTCCCGGCAACGTCTACGCCCACGCCGTCAATGGGAGAAATGCTTGAACTCGTGTAGAGCGTCACGGCAGAAGAGCCTGCGGGCACAATGCCGTTGACCGCTGCGACCTTTTCGAGCCTGACATTATTGCCGTCGCCGATGTATATATTTCCCGCTCCATCCACCGCAAGCCCGCTGGGATCAAAAAAATGTTCCTGATAGACGGCGACCGGCGTCGCATTCACCGGTACCACACCGCCGACCGCGACGAATTCATAGACCCCGCCGTTAAAGTCCCCGGCACCACTATCGGTCGCGAAAAGATTTCCGCTTCCGTCCACAGCCAGGTGATGTGGCGCGTATAAAGCAATCGTCAGCAGCTTGACGCAGGAGGCGCTGTTACAACCAGATGGGACCTCATATATGACACCGTGGCCCTGATCGGTACTTCCGCCGATATAGATATTTCCACTTCCATCGACAGCGACGCCTTGCGGGACGGTGCTGAAGCTGATGAAACTTCCAAGTACGCTCTGCGCCGGTGGAGTGTAGGTCACCTGAGGACCAGTGCCAATGCCAGTGAGGTACGTATTGCCCAGTAGAGAGCCGGTACCTGTCACCAGCGTGATTCCACCGTAACGAGTTCCCGCCTTCGATGGCGTAAAGGTGTATTTAACCGTGCACGTCGCGTTCAGTGTGGGGTAGCTTGTACTCGCTGCGCAGGTTCCACCGCTGACAAGTTTGAAGTCGGAGTTCTGCACTCCCTGGGTCAATACATAGATGGGAGTAGTGGCTCCTGATGTGCCCGTGGCCGTGATCACCACGGTCGCAGTCTGTGTTGGGCTTGCGGTACCTACCGGCTCCGTCAGTTGAGCCTGCAAGATGCAGGGAGCGAGGAATAAGCTCATGAGAACGGTACACAGACGAACGGCAGGAGACATACGAAGGCCTAAACACATGAGTCACGATCCTGAATTGCAGGTGCTGATTGGTATGACCGGAGCTTTCGGCGAAGATCGGCTCAGGCCTGGCTTGCGAAGCATAGTTGCAGAGGCGCTGGATAAGCAAAGATGAAGGAAGCTGATGCCAGAATATCGGACAAAAGCGCGCTTTGCCACTCAGGAGTCACTTTAACGGAGACTCGCGTTTGAATGGCATTTTGCCCTATCAAAATCGACTCAGTCGGGCTGGTAAAGCTGAGCCCCTAACAGGCTTCTAACAATCTGCCGATAGCAGCCCCACCATCCCGAGAAACGATCCTCGCTGCTGGCAACGCATTATCTATTCTGGTCAATACAGTAGAAGACTGTTGCCACAATCCGGCGGCACCCTAGGTGAGAAATCATAGCGATAAGTCACACAATTCATGCAGATAGCCTCATGACAGCTATTGAGCAAAACTGATCAAAACGAAACCATAGCGCCGGTTCGATCATGTCCTGCCGGAAGTGAGTTATCCCACACCTTGAGGCCTACTATGTACGCGACAGCAAAATGGATTCGACGTGCTCTACGAGCCGTCATTCTTCTTACGACAGTGGTGATTACGTGCCAATCTTCTTCCCTGCTGTTCGCAGAAGTCTGGAACGCCAAGTGGATTGCTGCGCCCACCGGGCCGCAGAGAGACAATGCCGTCTACCATTTTCAAAAGACGCTTGATTTGACGAGCGTTCCAAAGAATCTTTTAGTTCATGTGAGTGCGGACAACCGGTTTGCTCTCTATGTAAATGGACACAGGGCTGGCGAAGGCCCGGCGTTGAGCGACCTGCAGCATTGGAACTACGAACGCATCGATTTGGCTCCGTATCTTCATGAAGGTCACAACGTCATCGCCGCCACGGTATGGAACTTCGGTGTAGCGGCGGAGGTGGCACAGATGACGGCGCGCACTGGGTTCCTGATGCAGGCTGAGGACGAGACCTGGAAGAGCGTTAATACGGATGCCACCTGGAAGGTCGAACTGGAAAGAGGCCACGCAGCGCAGACCGTGGACTATATCAAGCTTCTTAAGGCCTATTATGCGGCCGCGCCGGGAGAGAAGATAGACGGATCGCAATACGATTGGCAGTGGATGGAAGATGCCTCTGGCAGGAGTTCCGGCGAGAAAGGTTGGGAGGATGCGATGGTTATCGGCCCGCCCCGATCCAATGGTCAGTCCCTGGCTGCCACACCGTGGATCCTTCAGCCGGATCCCCTGCCGCCCATGGAGCATCGTCCAATTTCCATTGGGAGAGTCGTCTCCATCAATAATGCGGAGAGACTACGGCCTCAGGATATGACTTTTACGATAAAGCCCCAATCGCATGCGACGATTCTGCTGGACGCAGGCACGATGACCACTGGTTATCCGGAGGTCACGTTGAGCGGTGGCGCGCATGCGCAGATCCGCATGACCTATGCAGAGTTTCTGCTCGATGAGAACGGCCACAAGGGAAATCGAAACGAGGTAGCGGGCCGCCATATTACGGGGATGTATGACGATCTGATCGCTGATGGAGGATCGGGGCACGTATTTTCACCACTCGACTGGAGAGCTTGGCGGTATCTTCAGATGGATATTGTGACCGGCTCCGAGCCTTTGCAGATCGATGGAATCACTGCAACGTTCTCAGCTTTTCCGTTTCAGACGCGAGCCCGTTTTGTCTCGGATGACGCTGATCTTAACAAGATATGGGAGGTTGGATGGTACACGACGCGACTCTGCTCTCACGAGACCTATATGGACACTCCCTATTGGGAGCGTTTGCAATACGTCGGCGATTATCATAGCGAGGCTTTGGTTTCGTATGCAGTAGCGGGAGACGATCGTCTTGCCCGCCAGGCTATCAATGCACTGGATAACTCCCGATTGACTGACGGCATTATGCAAAGCCGGTACCCGTCAGCATTTCCTCAATTGATCCCTGCGTTTTCTTTGCTGTGGGTCGATGTTCTTCATGAGTTCTGGATGTATCGGGATGATCCCCAATATGTGAAATCCCACCTGCCTGCCAGCCGGTCCGTTCTTGACTGGTTTCTCCAATATCAGCGAGATGACGGGATGATAGGGCAGATCCCCTGGTGGAGCTGGGTGGACTGGACGAAGGAATTTCCCGGAGGAGAAGCGCCGCACGATAAAGATGGCGACTCCGCGCTGATTACACTCCAGGTGCTAGAAGCGCTCCGCAACGCTGCGGACCTGGAACGGCAACTTGGTGATGGAGCCCTGGCTGTCAGATACGATCAGGCAGCTGATCGTGCCAGCGCCGCTATCTGGAAGAATTACTGGAATCCAGCAGCAGGCCTGCTTGCTGACACCAAATCCCAGGACAGCTTTAGTCAGCAAACAAACTCCTTAGCCGTCCTTCTCAACGTCGTTCCGAAACGTCTTCAAAAAGAGGTGATGCAACGGGTTCTCTCGACAAAAGAGGTGACGACCGGACCGGCAGCGAAGCCGATACCTGTGGCGCAATCCAGCTACTACTTCGCCTTTTACATATCGCGGGCGCTGGAATCCAGTGGATTAAGCTCGCTCTATGTGTCCTCGCTGGGACCATGGCGGCAGATGCTGGCCGATGGCCTCACCAGTTGGGAAGAGAGGCACGAGCTGCGTCCGCGCTCCGATTCTCATGCTTATGGCGCCCATCCAACCTACGATTTGCTGCGGCTCGTGGCCGGCATTAAGCCGGGCTCTCCTGGGTTTTCTACCATTGTCATTGAACCGCATCTGGGAACCCTGCGAAGCCTGAATGCAGCGATGCCGTCTCCCAAAGGCCAGATCGAAGTTTCGTTCAAGACAACGGAGCGAGGAACGCATGCTACTCTCACTATCCCCGATCAGACGCCGGCCAAGTTGATATGGTATGAGAAGACCTATCCATTACATGCCGGCAAACAGGATCTGGAACTGCCGTAAAATTCAAGCGCTACAAACTTCGGATCGCTCCAGAAAACTAAACATGCTACAGATACAGAGCCCGCGGTTGCGGGGCTCTGTATCTGTAGAGGTCCGAGCTGCAAGCTTCTGCGCCGAAAGAGACATCTCAATCTATTGGAATTTGGAAAGATCGATCGAATCGGCTAACGCCTGGTAGCCCGCGTCATATAAATGAATATAACCACTTGCCTCTCCTCCGTAGAGCGGCAGCAGGGTATCGGGATGCGCCGGATCGCGTACGACTTTATCGAAGTCAAAGAGGCCGTCGTAGCCGGATGCATCCGATCGGATAAAAGCGTTTACCTTTTCGCGCATGGCAAGGCCTGCAGGAGTCTCAAACCTGGAGTGGCCTCCCGGAGTAATGGTCGCGCCATAGATCTTCAATCCCTTGGCGTGTGCACGTGCGATCAGCTGCTTCAGCCCCGCAATCAGATCGTCTGCTGTCTCTGACTGTTTGGGATCGGGATAGACCTGCGAGTGGTTGATGTCATTGATGCCACCGTACACAATCACATACTTCACGCCGGGCTGTGCGAGGACGTCGCGATCGAAGCGACCGAGCATCGAAGGTCCTGCCTGCGGCCACAGAATTCTGCTGCCAGAGATGCCGGCGTTCAGGACGGAGACATTCTTCGTCTTCGGATTCCCTGCCAGCCGCCGTGCGAGATCGTCGGGCCAGCGGCGGTTCGCGTCGATGGTCGAGATCATGCCATCGGTGATGGAGTCACCCAACGTCACAACCGCGCGTGCATCCGGAGCGGCAGCAACGTCCACGCCGCGCAGATAGATCCATGGCATCATCTTCTTCGCGTTCGACAGGGCAGTTGCAGAGGCCTGATCGCCGGGAGCCGTAAAATTCGATGCGAATGCCCACGCATGATAGGTCGGGAATACGCTCGTCTTAGGAACGAAGAAGCTGATGGCGAGATCTGCAAAGGCCGGAACCGTCATCGCTATGGGATCGCTAACTACCGCCTGGCCTGCTGGAATCGTAAAGCTGGCATCGCCGCCAACTGTAACCGTGTGATCGCTGCCGGCAACGGTTGCATCTTTTCCAGCAGATTCCGCGACATGTACGCCACCAATCTTCAGAGGCCCGTCCCCGAACTCGTTGGAGATGCGCAAACGGATCGCTGGACCGCCGAGGGAGAGATGCACCACATTGCGTATCGTGGAGTCTTCTTCACTTGCGCCGCCTTGCGGAGCCCTGCGGTTGCGCTCACCCACCACGGAGCAGGCCCAGCTTCCTACCCAATAAGTGGATTTTGGAGTTGCTGCCGTTGCTCCGAGGCTGCTCAGCATCAGCGCCAGTATCACGGCTCCAACAAACCTTTGTTTCTGCATTATGTTTTTACTCCAGGATTAATTGCCGATCGGTTCATCATTGTGACTCAGAAAAACAATGGCTGTCTATGAGTTTGCGGCATGAAAATCTGATTCTGGATTATTGATCAAACGCGCACATATTTTCGACAAACAAGCAGGCGGCAAATATACGCGGGCCGGATTAGTGTGCTGGTGGCTTCCCGTTTTCTTCCTTATTTGCATTGCACCTCTTCCTGGTACGTGTACGCACCTACTTCATTCTGTCGAGGCCTCTCATGCGCAACTACGCCATCTCCAAAGCACGCCATGCTCTTGTCCTGCTCGCTGCCTTTATGCTCAGCCTCACTACGGCCTGGGCGGTGGCGCCTGTCATCAACGGCCACGTTTACACTGGTCCGTCTTCGCTCGCGGAGCCTGTCTCCGGCTCCAGCGTGCAGCTCTATTACATCCTGGCGCAGCATTCCACGAGTGTTGCGCTTGGCTCATCCACCACAACCGATAGCAGCGGCGCCTTTCATTTCAATACAGGCAGCGGTCCCACATTTTCCTGTCCCACCGCCACACCTACAGTTCCAATCTTTGCGCTGGTTACAGGAGGCACAGCTTCGGGCCAGGCCTCTGCCAACTCCAAGATCAAGATGATGTCTTTCCTGGGCCGATGCAATGGCCTTACCAGCACGTCTGCAGTCGTCAATGAAGCCACCACGATGGCTGCTGTCTCCGGAATGGCAAACTTCGTCACGGCGTCCAGCCCGACAGCGATCATCTATCCCACTGCCAAGGAAGATGTCTTCGATCTCGCCTTCGAAACCACACTTGCGCTGGCTGATCCCACCACCGGCGCCGTCCCTGGTGCCTCGCAAACCGGCTTCACCGTCAGCGCACTCGATATCGCCAAGATCAACACGGAGGCTGACGCACTCTACACCTGCACACACTCCACAGGAGGTGTTCCGGGAGATGGCTCTGCCTGCGGCAATCTTTTTGACGCCACTACAGGCCTCAGCTCACTTGGCAGTGCCGCCCTCACGACCGGAGCAGCCGTGGCCGCTACCGAAACCTGGTCTGCCGCCTTCAACATCGCTACCTACGTCGTTCCATCGATTACTGCTTTGAGTACGTTAGCTCTCGCTGGCACCCCGCCCTTTACGCCCACATGGAGTGCAGCGCCACCCGACCTGCTCGCTCATCACGAGGCCCAGACTGCCACACCCACTATCTCGCTCGATACCACGGTAACTGGCCAGACGACGGTGACCATCACCAATTGCACACTCAGCGCATGCACGCCCGGCGCAGCCATCTTCTACACAACGAACGGCAGCACACCAACTCTCGCCGCTACTCCTTATCTTGGCCCCTTCGTGATGACATCCTCGACGACCATCAAGGCCATTGCGCAGGAAGCCGGCTTCACCACCAGTGCTGTCGCCAGTACTTCCGAGACTGTCAGCGGCCCGCACATCGCACTCGCCATGACTACGGATATTCAGGTGGGCTCTTCTTCCACTGGTACGATTACTCTCTCCTCCGCTGCACCGGCTGGCGGTCTTGCCGTCACCGTTACCAGCGGCCTGCCCAATGATCTGTCGATGAGCTCCGGCGCAGGTACTGCTACACAAACTGTCACGATTGCGGCTGGCTCTACTACCGGAAGCTACACCGTCTACGGCACCAACGGCGGCTTCGCTACCATCACGGCCACAGCGACCGGTTACGGTCAGGGTCAGCTTACAGCTCACTGTTACACCACCATCACGTCCGGTGCGGGCGCCAATAACACCACCACCAAGGTTCCCGTCTACGGACTCACCGACGTGGGATACAGCGGCTTTCTTGTTGCGAATGCACCTGCCGGCGGTGACGTTCCCGATAACTCCATGGAGATGATTAACGCCGACCCCGGTGTTTTTGCCGCCGCCGTCATCAACCTCACATGGAAGCAGCTTGAACCGACCCCGGGCAACTACGACTTCAGTGCCATCGAGCAGGCCATCGCCAATATAGAGGCTGCTAACGGCTCTACCTACTATGTCCGCGCCAAGTTCCGCATATGGGCGGGCAACAATGTTCCTACGTGGCTCATCAACCAGGAACCTGTCATTCTTTCCGGCGCCACTAGTTATGGCGTCTACGTCGAAGACGGCGCCAACAATACCGTCGTCAATGCACTCTACTGGTCGTCTTCTTATGAGCAACAGTACAAGGCGCTTATCGATAAGATCGCGCTTCAGTACGACACGCGCAAGATGGTGCAGGAGGTTTCTGTCGGGGCCTGCTCGTCTACCACCGAAGAGCCCTTCAATAATGACATCCACTATGCCTGGACCGGCTACAACGACGGCACGACGCAATTTCCCTCGCTACTGCAAGCCGGTTATACGGATGTGGCGCGTGTCACCTGCGTGGAAGATATATCGGCGGATTATGCCGGCTTCTCGATCACGCCGCTCTACCTCGACTTCAACTCCATCCGCATGATCGATTCCAAGAACGCGATCTTCCGCGCTGGCTTCAGCCTGGAGCAGATGCAGGCCTGGGCCGATGCACGCGGCGCACAAGGCCTCGTCGCCAACGACGCACTACAACCCGAGACCACCGTCAACACTCAAGAGGACCTTCCTATTTACGATGAGTTCCGCATTCTGAAATACACGTCGGGCGTTTCACTCGTCAGCGAAAGTGTCGGCTTTCAGACCGCCGCACAGAATCCATTGAACATTGATAACGGCTCTTCCTGCACTTTTACCTGCTATAACAGCTTCATCACATGGGCCGCGGGTCCGCCGCCAACCGGCGAAAATGGCAGCGAGGTCGAAATCTGGCCTACGACAGCTATCACGTATGCTGATGGCAAACATGGCCAGAATCCTCTCTCCGCGGCGGATCTTCAATCCATCGACGTCAACGCTTATCCAAGCTTCAGTGCAGGCACACCTGAGTACTGAGCTCACTGCCTAAAAAATTCCTGCAGCGATAGCTATCGCTGCAGGAATTTTTAGTGCTCGTATACGCTACTGAGTTCAGCCGTTGATCTTTGCCGGATCACCC
>Ga0206925_1113_pt1 | contig 16888 bp, 15 predicted proteins | sample Alteio_BWOrgHeat_62_FD_152944 | JGI IMG/M metagenome (GOLD analysis project Ga0206925, IMG submission 152944) | Enriched cells from forest soil in Barre Woods Harvard Forest LTER site, Petersham, Massachusetts, United States -... | ecosystem: Environmental > Terrestrial > Soil > Temperate forest >...
GAGATCGACCGTCGGCACATCGATCTTCGCTCCCAGCGCCGCCTCCATCACCGTCACCGGCACGGTCACGTGGATGTCGTCGCCAACCCGCGTAAACACCGGATGCGGTCCCGCCTTGATGATCAGGTAGAGATCACCCGCCGCGCCGCCATGCAGACCGGCATTGCCCTTGCCCGCAAGACGAATCCTCTGCCCATCACGCGTTCCCGGCTTGATGCGGAACTCAACGGTCTCCTTCTTCGTGATCACGCCATCGCCATGGCACGTCGCGCATGAGTTGCTCACGTGGCCCGTCCCGCCACAACGCGGACACTGCAGATTGAACTTCATCTGTCCCGCCATCTGCGTCACCTGGCCCGAACCATGGCACTCCGGACACTCCATCTCCCGGCCCGTCGTCGACTTGCCCTTGCACGTCGGACACGTCTCCTGCCGCTGGATCTCCAGCTTCGTCATCCCGCCGCGGATCAGCGTCCAGAAGTCCGTGCTCACCTGGTACTCAATATCCGTGCCCGGCTGCGGCCCCTGCGTGCGCGATGCTCCCGCGCCGCCGTTGAACATGCCACTGAAGATATCGCGGAAGCCACCACCGCCACCACTCTGTTGTCTTGTAGTCCGTCCGCCCTGGCTCGATGCACCGGCAAAGTCGGAGAAATCAAACCCGCCAAAATCGAACGGCACCTCCTGCGCACCGCGTCCACCGCCACGAGGAGGCGCGCCCGTAAATCCGCCACCGCCATAACCGCCGCGCGCGGCTGCCTCCGCCTGCGCCGCATCGATATTGTCCGAGTAGAAGCCGAAGGTGCAGGATGAGCGCAGCAAAGAGATTCTGCGGGAGCTGGCGAAGTTGAATGACGAGGATGTGCGGGGCGAGTTGTTCAAAGAGGCGTAAGCGTCTGCTGACGGGAGACAGGACTCTTGAAATATCGTGATCTGATTCGTATTTTGGAGCATGATGGTTGGAAGCATGTTCGGACGAGCGGAAGCCATCGTATCTATCGGCATCCGCTCAAAGAGGGCATTGTGGTTGTGGCTGGCTCGACAGGAAGAGAGATTCCACCGGGCACGTATCGCCAGATTCTGAAGCAGGCGGGATTGAAGGAGCAGATATGACAGAGTTCACCGTGATCTATGAGCAGGCGACGGATGGGGGCTGGGGCGCGTATGCTCCGGATCTGCCGGGGCTTGGCGTTGTGGGCGAGACAGTAGAAGAAGCAGAGACTCTGATTCGCGAAGGCATCCTGATCTATCTGGATGAGTTGAAGGCGGATGGGAAACCGGCGCCAAAGTCCACGACACGCATCTCTACGGTAAAGATTCCGGCATAACTTATGGCGACGAAGCGTAAAAAACAGGGCGCGTACATGATCTCGGCGGTGGCGGAGATGTATGCCATTCATCCGCAGACGCTGCGGCTCTATGAGCGCGAAGGGTTGCTGCGGCCGTCACGTTCGGATGGGAATACGCGGCTGTATACGGACGAGGATCTGGAGCGGCTGGAGTTCATCCTGAATCTGGCGCGCGATCTGGGTGTGAATATTGCCGGGATTGCGATCGTGCTGCAGATGCGCGAGCGCATGGAGGCGATGAACGCGCAGATGTCGGAGTTTGTGGACTACGTGCGGACGGAGATGCTGGGGCGCGTGCAGCAGACGCAGCAGGCGGGCCTGGTTCCGCTGATGCCGCGGATGCGGCCGGGCGTGAAGACTCCGGGACCGGTGATTGTGGTTAGGCAGACCCGGAAGAAGTCCTAGTCGGACGGGTGGGAGCGCGCTTTGCGCGCGGACTTCTTGCCAGGTTTGGCAGTAGCGGTAGAGAAGCAGGTCCTTCGACTTCGCTGCGCTCCGCTCAGGATGACAAACAAAAAAATAGATGCAGGTTCCTCCGCTACGCATTGCAAACTACGCAATGCTCCGGTCGGAATGACGGCATTTTTAATTCATGGCGTTCCCAGTCATATGACGACGGTCTGTCGTTACTTCGTCAGGATCTTTTCGACGGGATCGGGCAGTGGCTGGTCTGCGTTCTTGAGGAGGATGCTGACCTGCCACATCTGCGTGTCGCTGAGCAGGGTGTTGTAGGCGGGCATGCCGCTGAGGCGGATGCCGTTGGCGACCTTCCAGTAGGTTTCGCCGATGGGATCGTCGCTGACACCGGTGACGCTGGGGCCGGTACCGTGTTTTTTGTGGGCGGCCCAGAGCTGGGGCGCATGCGGGAACATGAGTTTACCGTAGGGAACGCTGTGTCCGGGGACGCCGTGGCAGCTGGCGCAGTTCTGGCGGTAGACCTGGGCGCCGCCTTCGAAGGCGTCTTCACTCTCGCCGAAGGGCGCGGCCTTGGGGGCTTCGCGGTCGATGCGGGCGCGGAGCGGGATGCTGACCATCTCGCGTTCGAAGGAGAGGGGTACGTCGGCTGCAGCGACGGGCGGCTTGCCAAAGCGGAAGTAGAGGTATGCGCCCACCGGGATCAGCAGGAGGCCGAGGATGAGGCCGAGTAGGAATTTTCCGATGCCGGAACCGCTGCTGCGAGCTGCCATGAGTGCTTCTCCCGTGGGTTTAGATGCTGAAAGCAGGGTAAATCATGCGCATCCGGCAGACCCACATGGCGAAGACGGGATGTGGGGCGGATGCTTCAGAAGCCGCGAAAAGGGGCGGAGATGTTCTAATAAAGAGGTAAGGCTATGGCGGCGGTTGAGGCTGTATGGATTCAACCGCCGGCTGGCCGGATTGTTGTTCGATGGAGCTCTTTTTCTGATGGTTTCAATGAAGTTCGTACGTTGTATGACGGCAGCTGCCGCGCTTGCCGCAGCCCTTGTTCCCACTGCAGTCGCTCAGAACGCGCATCGCCGCCACGAGAATACCGTGAACCGGCAGTACCGGCTGGCGCGCGCCATCAAGGAGACCTACACGCATAAGTGGGAGGTTGCCGGCGGCGGCGGGTTCCTGCGCTTTGAGCCGGGCCAGTATCTGCGGCGCGATAACCAGATCGACTGGGCGACCAGCGCGGCGTATTACTTCACGCCGGAGTACGGCCTTGTAGCGGATGTGCGCGGGCACTATGGCGACGTCCACCTGAATAATCCCACCTGCACGGGTGTGAGCCCGTTCGTGGTGTGCACGCCGAGCATTGGCGCGGTCAAGCCGCTGGTGACCGAGTACACGTTCATGGCGGGACCGCAGTGGCGCTTCTATCGCAAGGAGAAGTTTGCGATCTCGGCCCATGTGCTGGGCGGTATGGGGATGGGCAACTTTGACGGCGGCAGCAAAGGTGTTCCGGCTCCCGAGCTGGGTATGTGGCCGGATAACAATCATGCGCTGGCCGGTAGCGTCGGCGTGAACTTCGATTACAACTTCTATCCCAACTTTGCGTTTCGCTGGGAGCCGACGTATGTGTATACGCGGTTCGGCGGGGCGAATCAGAACAATAAGGGCATGAACTTCGAGCTGGTGTACCGGTTCGGACGACAGTAGTCCTGCGCGGACGGCGGGACGCGCGCTTTGCGCGCAAAAGCATGAGGGCAGTCGCTTTGGCGGCTGCCCTTTTTATTTGTGGCTGATAGGGAAATCGCTACGCCTGCGGCTTCGCTCAGGCCTTCGGCAGAGCGGAAGCGTCCTGCGGACGCGGCTTTTTCCGGCAGGGCTAGCCCTGCCTCCCACGGCTGAAGCCGTGGGCTTAACAAAGCACAAAGGCAACAGCGAATACTGAGATCCTTTGCTGCGCTCAAGATGACAGTATGGACGGGGTTGCAGCAGGCGTAGAGAAGCGGGTCCCTTCGCTACGCCACGCAGCGGAGGAATCTGCTTCCGTTTCTGCGACCACCGGGAGCCGTCTCTGCTCGCGAAGCGAGCGTTCCGCCGTGCGCGCAGCACCTACCAGGAGCTGTAGGAGCCGCCGTCGGTGGAAGACTCCTGCGCGCCGCTGTGCACGTTGTCGATGCCCGGATCGGTCTGATCCAGGTCGTGCATCGCGTCATCCTGCGAGGTGATCCACGTATCGCTGCGCCGCGTGATCGGGTCGACGGGAATGCTCTTCAGATAGCCCGCCTGCACCAGGTCATCGAGCCCCTGCGGCCCCTTCTGCTTGTCTACCGTGTAAGAGTCGATTGCACCGCGCATCGTTCGCAGATCTTCTTTCAGCACGGCCTCGCGCGCGATCTGCACGGAACGCTCGTACTTCGGCACCGCGATGGCCATCAGCACGCCGATGATCAGCATCACGATCATCAGCTCCACCAGCGTGAAGCCGTTCTCGTTCTTACGGATTGTCGCTCTGCTCGTCATCGTTACCATGTCGCGTACTTCGTTCCATCCATGCCTGTGCCCTGGCTGCGCGTATGCACGTCGAAGACGTTCTGCCCGCCCCATGCATCGCCCGGCTCATCCTGCATCGCCTGCAACGCCCAGTCCGTGCTGTTCGTCATCGGATCCTTCGGGATCGCCCGCAGAAACTTCAGCTTCTTATCCTGTACGTCCACGCCATCCACCAGTGTCTGCAGATCCGGCGGATAGTTGAAGCTGTCGGCCTTCGTCATGAACGCGCCCTTGTCGGCAGCATCCTTGTAGTGGTCGATCGCGTCGCGCATCTCCCATAGCTCGCGCCGCAGTTCCTTCTCTTTTTCACGCTTCACCTGGAAGCGCGCCAGCGGCAATGCAGCACCCGCAAGAATGCCGAGAATCGCGATCACGATGATGAGCTCGACCAGCGTCAGCCCACTCTCCGCATCTCTGTTTCTCTGCATCATCGCCTGCACCTACTTCACATGAACAACGGACTGAGAGCCGATGGTCGCGATATTCGCCTGCGCGCTGTTCTTCGCACCGACCTTCACCAGCGTCACCTGAGAATCTCCAGCCGCGTTGGCCTTGAACGTCAGTGTGCACAGCACGCCCTGCCCGCTCACACCCGGCACATTCGGCGGACGCGATGCCGTGATCGTCGCCAGCCCTGCACCGTCGTCACGATGCACGACAGCCACAGCCTGTCCGTCGCGACCCATCATCTCGCCGGCATCCACGTTCACCAGTTGCAACACCGCCGGATTGAACTGTACCTGCATGGGCACGGAGAAGACGTCCTTCGCATTCGCAGCCATCACGGCCATCTGGAAGGTGCTGCCCACAGCCTGCGTGCTCGCCGGCGGCATCACGTTCAGCGCCAGCGGCGGAGCATTGTCGTTCGCGGCCTGTGCCTGCATCTGCGCTGCTGCCATGCTCGCCGCATCGGAGGCGTTCATCGCGCCGCCCGCTCCCGTGCCCGTCTGCGCCAGATTACCGGCCGCAAGATTCGCCGCGGCGCCTGCCGTCATATGCTTGTTCGGGCTCGGCATCTGCGGATTGATGCCACCGGAGTTCGCCTTGTTGATCGGCGCAGCATCCTCCGGATTCCGGCCCGCAATGTCATCGATGTTCGCGACCGGCGGAGCCGGGTCACGGCGCAGCTCAATCTCCTGGTTCGTGCCCGTATCCACCGCGCGGGTATTCAGCGGGCTCAACACCTGCTCGCGCACGATATGCGGAATCAGCAGGAAGACGATCTCGTCCTGCTTATTGATCTTGTCCGTCGAGCCGAAGAAGTACTTCAGCAAAGGTATCTCGCCCAGTCCCGGCATACCGGCCGTGGACCGGCTATCGTCGCGCTCCAGCAAACCGGCCAGGATGCTCGGCTCGCCCTCACGCAGCTGGATCTCCTGTTCGATCACGCGCTGGGAGATGATCGGCTCGGTCACGCCCGAGATCGTCGTCTGTCCGCTCTGCGTGGAAACTTCGATCTTCAGCTTCAGTGAGATCTCTCGGTCGTAGTGGACCGTTGGCGTCATGTCGATGTTCACACCTACGTCGAGATACTGGAACTGTGTCTGCACACCCAGCGAAACCGTCGTTGCTGCAGTGCCTGCAGAGTACGATCCGGTCGCAACCGGGATCTTCGAACCAATCTTCAGCGTCGCACGCTGTCCGTCTGTCGCGCGGATGCGCGGATTCTGCAGCACGCGCGTATCGCTGTCGTTCAGAAGGAGGTTGGCGGTTGCATTCCCCACCGTTACAGCAAAATTCTTCGCATTCAGGTTGCCGAGATCGTTCAGCGAGAGATTCGTGGTCGTCGTCGCAGGCGTTGCGGTCCCACCATTATTGGCGTTGTTATTCGCGTTGCTGTTGGAGTTCGCCGTCGCCAGCGTCTGCAGGCCGATGCCGAAGGTCTGCGGCAGCGTAATACCCAGCTGCCGCTCCTTGCTCTTGCTCACTTCCAGTACGGCTACGTCGACCACGACCTCAGGCCGCGTACGATCCAGATCGTTGATCAGCTTCTGGGCCAGCAACAGCTGATCCATCGTCGCGCGCATCACAATCGCATTCTGGCTCGGCACCAGGTAAACCTTCACGCTCGGATCCAGCAGGTTGCGCAGAGCCGTCGTCACTTCATTCGCGTCGTTCTGCTGCGCGGCGTTCGTCAGGTAAAACGTCTGCACCGCCAGATTGTCCAGGTCGGTGCGCTTGGTGCGGGTATTCTGCGCGACAAAAATTGTGTTCGGTGTCACCGGCTTCCAGAACGTACCTGCGATCGCGCCGACGATGCGCAGCGCATCATCCAGCGAGACGCTCGACAGGTCCACCGGGATACGCTTCGAGGTGAAATCCGGATCGAAGAGCACATTCAGGCCGGCAGCCTTGCCGATCGCCTGGTAAATGACCTTCGCATCCTCGACCATGTGCAGGGTAATGGGGTCGCTGGAGATCGGCTTCAGCTGCACCGGTGCGCTCATCGAACCGATCGCCCGCAGCGTCGCCTCCTGCTGCGACATCTGCTCGCTCTGCGCCGTTCCTGAAGGAGCCGGCAGCGACATCTGCTGCTTGCGCGTCTCCTCGATCTCCTGCTGCGCCGCCTGGTTCGACGGATCGATCTCCAGCGCGCGCATGTACTCGGTCAGCGCTGCCGCCGGATCACCCATCGCCCGCAGCTTGCGTCCCTGGTCCACATGCTGGGCGGCAGCCTGAAAGCGAACGCGCTCAAAGTGGGTCTTGTCCGCAAGATTTTTGGGATGCTTCTCGTAAGCGTGCTTGTAGTCCTCGAATGCCGCGTCATAGTCGCCACGCGCTTCGGCGTTCTGACCGCGGCGGACCCAGCCACCCGCCGTCTGCGCCTTGGCAGCTGGCCCCACAAGAGCGATCAAAAGGAGGACGGACAGCCCACTCCATAAAAATGACTTCAACCGTCGTTCCATGCCACTCCCGTTTCTTGTTATGCGATATCTATTTGCGGTGTCTCACTTTGGACGCACGTCACTTCACTTCATCACAAAGTTGTCGATTTATTTCTGCGCAGACCTCTTGCGGAGGACGGAAACGTCCCCTTCAGGCACACCTTCCAAAGCTCTCTGGACAGGCCAAGTATAACATTTAGCGTCTACTTCCCCGCGAATCGTACCCACCGGGCACCCCACCCCTCCATACTGCAGAATTAGTATGTGCGGAGCCCCACCGCGTCCGCTATCCTAACCCCATCGCCATGACTCTCCGAGCCGTCTACGAGATCACGTCCGCCCTGCTTCTGTGCCTCGGCGCCTATATTGTTCTTGTCCGCATCAGCACGCCCCGGATCAAGGGCACAGGCTGGGTCTCGATCGCCTACTTCGCCGGCGCCATCGGAATGGGGTTTCTCTCCCTGCGCGATCTTGTTCCCGACTTCATTTCAGGCTTCATGGCCAATCTTCTGCTCATGCTCGTCAATGTCTTCGTCTACTGGGGATTTGCCGAGCTGATGAACCTCCACCGCCGCCGGTACTGGCTTCTGTACATCTCCGTACTCCCAGAGCTCGTGGCCATCTACTACTTCACCTACGTCCATCCGGTCTATGGCCCCCGGATACTCGTCTATAACATCACTTCAGCCTTCCAGTATGTCCTGCTGGCCCATCTGCTCTGGCGGAACGGCGGTACGCGTACCAAAATACCTCGCTACACCATAGTGGTCTGCTACCTTCTCTGGGCCTTCGTCGATCTTGGCCGCGCCTCTCTCATCCACAAGAGCGACATCGCCATACGAGGCCAGCTCACCACTCCCATCGCTTCCATCTTTCCTGTCCTCCAGATCTTCACCACCGTTCTGACGGGCCTCGGCTTCATCTGGCTCGCCATGACCTATCTCCATAACGATCTCGAGACCCAGTCGCGTACCGACTCTCTTACCGGCCTGCTCAATCGCCGGGGCTTCGCCGCCGTTGCGGCGCGTGAGATCGCGGTCGCCCGCCGCAGAAATCTGCCGTTGTCGCTCGTTATCCTCGATATCGACAGCTTTAAGTCCGTCAACGATCTCTACGGCCACGAAGGTGGCGACGTCGCACTCTGCCAGACCACCTTCTGCCTGCAGAAAAACCTCCGCGCTGTCGATTACATCGCGCGCCTCGGCGGCGAAGAGTTCGTCGCCCTTCTCCCCGAAACCGGCGAAGCCCTCGCCCTGGAGATCGCCGAACGCCTGCGCAAAAGCATCTCCGGCATGCGCATCCAGCACGGCGGAAGAGAGTTCGGCTTCTCTGCCAGCTTCGGCGTCACCACACTTGCGGCGGAAGATACCGCCTGGGAGGCCCTGCTGCACCGCGGCGACCGCGCCCTCTACTCCGCCAAGCGCAACGGCCGAAATCGTGTCGAAGCCGGAGCTCTCCCCGTTCCACCCATCATTAGCCGACTAGAATAGAAGTATGGCTCGCACGCCCACACCAACGACCCCAAATGCTCCGAAGCCCACGGCCAAGCCCGTGCGCCCGCGCGACCCCGTCGCCGCCGGAGAGCGCGACGCCGCGTTCAACCGCTCCGCCAGCTTCAACTACTTCCTGTCTGACCGCTTCGAGGCCGGCGTCGCCCTCCGCGGCACCGAGGTCAAATCCATCCGCGAAGGCAAGGCCAACCTCAAAGACGCCTACGGCCTGCTCAAGGACGGCGAGCTCTTCCTGCTCAACGCCCACATCGGCCCCTTCTCGCACGGCAACGCCATGAATCACGACGCTCTCCGCACGCGAAAGCTTCTTCTCCACAAAAACGAGATCCGCAAGATCCTCGGCAAGGCCAGCGTCAAAGGCTTCACCCTCATCCCCACCCGTCTCTACTTCCGCAACGGTCGTGTGAAGTGCGAGATCGCCCTGGCCAAAGGCAAGCAGGACTGGGACAAGCGCGAGACCGAACGCAAACGCGAAGGCGACAAGGAAGCCAAAGCCGCCATCGCCCGCAGCCAGCGCAGCTAACTTTGTTGATTATTTTTTAATGGCCGTCATCCTGAGCGCAGCATTGCGCATTTTGCAATGCGTAGTCGAAGGACTCCGCATTTGTATGCGCGCAGCGCTCCACCACATAGCTGAATCGCGAGCGCCGAAGGCGAGTGTCCACATCTCGCATCTTCGCGCTACCATAGAACACGATGAAGACCACACTCTCCACCCAAAACGCCGCCGCCTTCGCCTCGCCTCTTCTCGCCGTCTTCGCAGCCGACACGAACACCGCCACCGGCAAAGACGCGAAGCCCCAGCCAAGGCTCTTCACCGCGAATGACGCCCTGACCAAAGCCGCCGCTACCGTCCTCGCATCCGGCGAGTTCAAGGCCGGGCTCGGCGAGACCGTACTGATCCACGCGCCCGCCGGCCTCAAGGCAGAGCGCCTTCTCATCGTCGGCCTCGGCAAAGCCGCCGACGTCTCCATCCACGAGCTGCGCAAGGCCGCCGGCACCGCCGTCCGCTTCGCCAAGCCGCGCGGCATCCGCGAAGTGGCCATCGAGTTCCCCAAAACCGAGCTGCCGGCCGCTCCCAGTGCCCAGGCCATGGTCGAAGGCATCCACGTTGCCGACTTCGATCCCGACACCTACCGCTCCGACCGTAAGGACCAGAGCGTACAGACCGTCACCCTTCTCTGTACCGACTCGGCTGAGATCAAGCGCGGTCACGATGAAGGCACCATCCTCGCCGCCGGCGAGCTCTTCGCCCGCACCCTGGTCAACGAGCCCGGCAACGTCCTCTTCCCGCTCGAACTCGGCCGCCGCGCCAAAGCCGAACTCGAACCTCTCGGTATCAAGACCGAGGTCTTTTCCACCGAAAAGCTTCACGAACTCAAGATGGGCTCCTTCTGGGCCGTCGCCAAGGGCTCGGAGAATCCGCCTGCACTCATCGTGATGACATACGAGCCGAAGAATCCCACATCCAAAGATGTCATCGGCCTCGTCGGCAAGGGCATTACCTTCGACACCGGCGGCATCTCCATCAAGCCCGCCGACGGCATGGAGAAGATGAAGTACGACATGGCCGGAGCCGCCGCCATGATCGGCGCCATGCGCGCCATCGCCGAGCTCAAGCCCGGTGTCAAGGTCATCTCCGTCGTCTGCTCCGCCGAGAATATGCCCGACGGCAAGGCCTATAAGCCCGGTGACGTCGTCACCGCCATGTCCGGCAAGACCATCGAGATCATCAATACCGACGCCGAAGGCCGCCTCGTACTCGCCGACGGTCTGCACTACGCCAAGCAGCTCGGCTGCACCCACCTCATCAACGCCGCCACCCTCACTGGCGCCTGCGTCGTCGCGCTCGGCATGCTCAACGCCGGCGTCTTCTCCAACGACGACGCCACCTACGAAAAGTTCAACAAGGGCCTCGAGACCAGCGGCGAGCACTTCTGGCGTCTGCCCTGCACCGCCGAGTATCGCGATCTCATCAAGTCGCAGATCGCCGACATCATGAACACCGGCGGCAGCCGCTGGGGCGGCGCCATCACCGCTGCCATGTTCCTGAAAGAGTTCGTCGGCGACACGCCCTGGATCCATCTCGACATCGCCGGCGTCGCCTGGATGGAAGAGACCAAGCCCTGGATCGCCAAGGGTCCCAGCGGCATCGCCGTGCGCTCTATTGTCGAATGGGTAAAAAGCTACTAGAGTCAGCTTGACTGCCGAAGAAGCTTTCCATCTGCGCACGACGTACTTAAATCATCATGGACACTGCCCGCACCATCCTGCTTGTCGATGACGACCCTACGCTGAGCACAGTCTTGGCAGCGGTCCTGCGCAGTGGCGGATATACCGTTCTCACCGCTGCCAGCGGTGCAGAGGCCCTGGAGCTGCTACGCTCCCAATCTGTCTCCGTCGTTATCAGTGATCTGCACATGCCGAAGATGGACGGCGTCGCTCTCATCGCACAGATCACGCTCAACCAGCTCACGGCCAATGCGCGCCCCATCCCCGCCGTCCTCATCACCGGCTCCGGCGAGTTTGAAGACATTCACGCCAACGCTCCCGGCGTCGATGCCATCCTCATCAAACCCATCGTGCGCGATACACTCCTCCGCACCCTCGAGCGTCTCCTCGCCAGCGTGCAGGATAAAGACATCGCGTAATTTTTCGAGATACTTCGAATCCCCGCTGGAATCATTTACACTATGTCAACTTCCAACATGCAGCCACCCACTACACTTCTGATCGTCGATGACGACGTTGCCCTCTGTGCCGCGTATGCCGCCGTACTGCAAACCTCCGGCTACACCACGCTCTGCGCCAACACCGCGGACCAGGCTCTCCGCATACTCGCGGAACACAAAGAGGTGGCTATCGTCATGACCGATCTGCATCTCCCGCAAGTAAGTGGTCTCGCTCTCCTGTCTCAAATCAAGGCAGCCGGCCACAGCGTGCCTTCACTTCTCTTCACCGGTGCTGGCGAATTCACACACGCCTCTGCTCGCGCCGCCGGCGTCTCCGCCTTCCTCGTCAAACCCATCGCCAGCCCGGAGCTGCTCCGCGTCGTCTCTGCAGTTCTCGTCCAGAACGACCTGGCACGATAAAAAGGGCGGAGATCGCTCTCCGCCCTTTTGCTTATATTGCTTGCGATTGACTACGACGCCTTGCGATAGAAGACCGCTTCCCCCGCCAGCAACTCAATGATCTTCTTGTTGAACGCCGGGATATCGTCCGGCTTGCGGCTGGTGATCAGGCCGGTATCTTCCACCACCTCTTCATCCACCCACGCCGCACCGGCGTTCGTCAGATCCGTCTTCAGCGACGGCCACGACGTCATCGTCTTTCCGCTGACAACACCCGCCTCGATCAGCGTCCACGGACCATGACAGATCGCCGCGATCGGTTTGCCCTGCTGCGCAAAATTCTTCACAAAACGGACAGCCATCTCATCCGCGCGCAGCTTATCCGGATTCATCACGCCACCCGGCAACACCAGCATGTCGTAGTCCACGGGATAGGCCTCGTCCAGCACCTTGTCCACCTTCACCGCATCGCCCCACTTCGTCTTATCCCACCCCTTGATCTTGCCGTCCTTGATACCCTTTTCCGGCGCGATCACCACCGTCGTCGCACCAGCATTTTCCAGAGCTTCCTTTGGCATCTCCAGCTCTGTCTGCTCAAATCCTTCTGTCGCCAGAATCGCAACGCGCTTCCCCATCAGCCGATTGTTTTTCATAATTCCCCCTCGGTTATGTGCCGTCATGTCTTCGTTCGGTTGACTCGATCTCTCGTTCTCCAAATTTAGACACACCCCTCCGCACACACGTTGTCCAAAACACATGGCGAGATTTGTGAATTTTGAGGAAAAAACGAATTATGCCAAACAAAATAAATTTATCGGCCGTAAAACCGGGTACTCCATCTTCGCGATAGCTTCATCGTCGCGAAGATGGGCACCGCGCAAAACGCGAACCTTCGCAGGATGTGCAAACTCCTGCTCATTCTGCGGATTACGTTTGTTTTCGTGGTGAAAAATTACATTACGTCGGGCGCTTTGATCCCCAGCCAGCCCAGCGCACGCGTCAACTCCCGCTTCGCCACCGCAGCCGACGCCAGCAGCAGCATCTGCCGCTCCTCATCCGTCTCATTCAGAATGTGATAGCGGTGATAGAAGTTGTTGAACTGCTGTGCCAGCTGAAACGCATACTTCGCCAGATACGCCGGCTCCGCCGCAGCAATGCTCTGCTCCAGCACGAGCGACAACTTCGCCGCCGTCAGCCACAACTCCCACAACCCGTCCGTGTCCAGCTCCTTCGCCGCCGTTGCCCGCGCCGCATCGGAATCCATCCACGCCAGCGCAGACGCCTCCGTCACACCCGGCTTGCGCTCGCTGATCTTGCGGAAGACATTCGCCGCACGCACCACCGCATACTGCACGTACGGTCCCGTCTCGCCCTCGAAGCTCAACGCATCACGGAAGTCGAATGCGATCAGGCTGTTGCGCGTGTACTTCAGCATGAAGTAACGCAGTGCGCCGATCGCGATCCGCATCGCCGTTTCCAGCTGCACCGCTGCCGGCATCTCCGCATTGCGCGTGGACACCTCACTCAGCGCCGCCGCAATCAGCCGGTCCAGCAGATCATCCGCCTTCACGCCAAAGCCCTTGCGTCCGCTCACCTCGATATACGGCCGAGCCTTGTCTTCCTCGCTCATCGCATAGCCGAGCTCCGCCGCGCAGCGTGGCGTCAGCGCGACCATCTCGTAGTTCAAATGCGTGTAGTGATCGGCCGCCTCGGTATACCCCATCCCCTGCAGCGCCAGCCGCACATTATTCTGCGGATCGTTCTGCCGCGAATCGATCACGTTATAGATCGCGTCGGCCTTGCCGAAGAACGGATGCTCTTCCTCGCCGTCCATCGTCGAGATCCAGCACATATGCTCCGGATACTGATGAAACTTCGCGTAGCCAAAATCTTTACCCAACAGCCCAAACTTCCACAGGTGATACGCGATGTCCTTGCCGACGTACGTCACCGTTCCATTCGAACGCACAATGATCTTCGCATCCTCGTCGGGGCCGCTGGAGCTATCCGGCGCATCATCTTTTTTTGAAGTGTCATTCTGAGCGGAGCGAAGAACCTCACTCTCTTTCTCCGCTACAACTGCTGCGGGACCACCGGTCGCCCGCTTCATCACCCAGCAGCCCTTATTTTTCCCTTCGGTCTCCAGGTACAGCACGCCGCGCTCCTTCATCAGCGCAAACGCCGTCTCCCAGAACTTCAGGTGCAGTATCTCGCTCTCGCGCGGCAGGAAGTCATACTCGATCCCCAGCCGCTGCATCGTCTCCAGATGCCGCTTCAACACTGCCGTCGCAACTAACTCCGCGATCTCTGAAGTCTCGTTCCCGCCATGCTCAAGCTCATGCAGCGTATCCAGCCGCAACTTCTTGCGCGCCGCAACCTGCTCCGCATCTTCCTCATACCACTTCGAGACCCGCGCATACAGATCCCAGCAGTAGTAATCGACGCGCTCGCCCTTCGCCGTGAGCTCCGCCATCAACTCCTGCACCGACGCCAGGTTCTTCCCCTCCAGCGCCGTCAGACCAACAACAACATCCGCCACCTGCACGCCGGTGTTGTCAATGTAATTCTGCACGCCCAGCGCATACCCGCTCTTGAACGAGTCCTTCCGCAGCATGCGCTGAAACGTATCGCCCAGGATCGCATTCCGCAGATGCCCCACATGCGCAGCCTTATTCGGATTGATGCTCGTATGCTCGACCAGACGGAAGCCGGCCCCGCCCACATCGGCGTGCTCGTCTTTAGACATACGCAAGGAGAACGCCGCGCGATCCAGCTTGATATTCAGATATCCCGCACCCGCGATCTCAACGCGTGCCACACCATCCAGCGACTCCAGCTCCGCCTGCAGCTCCGCCGCAATCACCCGCGGAGCCTTCTTCAAACGCTTCGCCAGCTCAAATGCAATCGGCAGCGCCAGTTCGCCGAACTCGATCTTCGGCGGCTGCTCCACGGCAAGCGTCGCCAGCTCCACGTCATACTTCGCGCGGAGAATCTGCTGAATACGTTCTAAAAGGTTCTGCTGTAGCGTGCGATACACAAGACCACCAATCTAAATTCCAAACTTGTCATTCTGAGCGCAGCGAAGAATCTCACTAAGCTCATCCCGGTTAAAGTGTTCAGGGAATAAGAGCCGAAGGCGGGTGCCCCCACATCTCGCTTTGAGATGTGGGTTCGCAGGATGCCTATTGCAAAATCGCCACGCCCGCCAGATTATCCGCAATTTTCTTCTGCCAGAGCGCTGGTCCGGTCTGATGAACCGAAGTGCCCGCCGCATCCACAGCCACCGTCACCGGCATATCCTTCACATCGAACTCGTAGATCGCTTCCATGCCCAGGTCACCAAACGCCATCAGCTTCGAGCTCTTGATCGCCTTCGAAACGAGATACGCCGCCCCGCCCGTCGCCATCAGGTACACGGCCTTATTGTCGCGGATCGCCTCGATCGCCGCCGGCCCGCGCTCCGCCTTGCCGACCATCCCAAGCAATCCCGTCTGCTCCAGCATCTGCCGCGTGAACTTGTCCATGCGCGTCGCCGTCGTCGGCCCCGCAGGACCAACCGCCTCCTCGCGCACCGCATCCACCGGCCCCACGTAATAGATAAACCGGTTGGTGAAATCGACGGGCAGCTTCTCGCCCTTGTTCAGCATGTCGATCATCCGCTTGTGCGCCGCATCGCGCCCCGTCAGCAGCTTGCCGTTGAGCAACACCACCTCGCCCGGCTTCCACGTCGCTACTTCCTCGCGCGTGACGGTATTCAAATCCACACGCCGCGCCGTGCTCACGTCATAGGTCAGCTTCGGCCAGTCCTCAAGATTCGGCGGATCCAGCTGCACCGCTCCACTGCCATCCAGCACAAAGTGCGCATGCCGAGTCGCCGCACAGTTCGGAATCATCGCCACCGGCAGATTCGCCGCGTGCGTCGGAAAGTCCAGTATCTTAATGTCGAGCACGGTCGTCAGACCGCCCAGCCCCTGCGCCCCGATGCCCAGCTCGTTCACGCGCTTGTACAGTTCCACGCGCATCTTTTCAATATTCGTCTGCGGGCCGCGCACGATCAGCTCCTGCATGTCGATCGGCTCCATCAGGGCCTCCTTCGCCAGCAGCATCGCCTTCTCCGCCGTGCCGCCAATGCCGATACCCAGCATTCCCGGCGGACACCATCCCGCGCCCATCGTCGGCACCGTCTTCAGCACCCAGTCCACGATCGAGTCCGATGGATTCAGCATCACGAACTTCGACTTCGCCTCGCTGCCGCCGCCCTTCGCCGCAACGATCACGTCCACATTGCCGCCCTTCACGAACGACACATTCACCACCGCCGGCGTATTGTCCTTCGTGTTCTTGCGCCCGAACGCCGGATCCGCCAGCACACTCGCGCGCAGCGTATTGTCCGGATGGTTGTAGGCCCGCCGCACACCCTCATTCACCATCTCGTCGACGGTCAGCTGCGCGTCCCACTTCACATCCATGCCCACCTTCAGGAAGACGGTCACGATCCCCGTATCCTGGCAGATCGGCCGATGCCCCTCCGCACACATGCGCGAGTTGATGAGGATCTGCGCCATCGCATCCTTCGCTGCGGCAGACTCTTCCAGCTCATACGCGCGAGCGAGATTCTTAATGTAATCTGCGGGGTGATAATAGCTGATGTACTGCAGCGCATCTGCCACACTCTGAATCAGATCGTCTTGTTTGATCGTTGCCATTGCTGCGTATAAACCTCATCTCGATTTTAAGCTTTTTCTACCAAGAGCGTCAGGATTACGGCCACTACCAGGTACCCCGTAAATCCTCTGTATGGTAAGGCCCTCCGTACGACAACTCTTCCCAGTCAACCCAATGCCGTTGCATAAATTCAGCTAAATCTCCTGCAAGAGTTAGAGAAGATTCATGGGAAACATACAAAACCCAATTGCTATCGGATGTAAAAAAGGCTTCACTACCGTCATAGACCGGTTCCAACAGGCTTACATCGATTTCATAATCTGGCGGGCCAAGTTCTCTAAGCACAAAACATCTCTCAATCGCTCGTTCGCGTAGGAATTCCTGAAGCAGTTCATTACCTTTTCGCGCTTCCCATAATTCCGCATGCACAGCCAGCACGCTGCAAT
>Ga0206925_1114_pt1 | contig 16847 bp, 11 predicted proteins | sample Alteio_BWOrgHeat_62_FD_152944 | JGI IMG/M metagenome (GOLD analysis project Ga0206925, IMG submission 152944) | Enriched cells from forest soil in Barre Woods Harvard Forest LTER site, Petersham, Massachusetts, United States -... | ecosystem: Environmental > Terrestrial > Soil > Temperate forest >...
GCTACCACTCCAGCCAATTCCGCTGTCGTATGTAGTGGCCGGGCCCTCACAATTGCTCTGGCGATTCTCCGCGACCTCCTTTCCTCTCCGAATTCGTAAATCAGGTTGGCGAGATCTTCTTCGTCCGCCTGATTTACCACTTGCTCAGCCGTGATCCCGTCGCGCGTATCCATCCGCATATCCAACGGGCCATCATGCTGAAAACTGAATCCCCTCTGTGCCTCGCCAAGCTGCAGCGAGCTGACGCCGAAATCTGCAAGCAGGCCGTCGATGCTTCCCTCCGCCAGCTCTTTCCCTGCATCGGAAAAAGCCTTCGGAATAAAGATCACCTCGGGCATCGCATCCCCGAGCTCGTCTTTCAACTCGGCCAGCTTCGCCTTGCCCAACTCCATCGCCTGCGGATCGCGGTCAAAGCAGATCAACCTGCCTTTGCTGCCCAGCAGCCTTGCGATACCACTGCTGTGTCCGCCCAGCCCGAGCGTCGCGTCCACTACCGTCGCGCCGGGCCGCACATTCAGGAACTCCAGAACTTCATTGAAAAGAACCGGCACATGTTGCGGTTTGCTCACTTCGTTGCTCCGCTTCGTTTCATGTGCGCCCCACTAGAGGGCTTCTTCAAATCCAAACTTGCCTTGCGTACATCTCATCCCTGTTCCCTGCTCTTACAGTCCAAGCTCAGCCAGTGCCGTCTTGTCGTCGTCCGAGAGTGGATTCGCATCCATCTCCTTCTTGTAGCCGCCGTGGTTTGCGACTCCCAGGTACGTCTGCATGCCCAGTACCACCACATCGCCCTGCAAATTTGCTGCCTCGCGGAGCAGTTGTGGAATCAGAACCCTGCCCTGCGCGTCCATCTCGGTCATCTGTCCGAAGTAGTTCGTAATGTCGAGGAACTTCTTCTTTGCCTCGTTGAACTTCGGAATCGCTGCCAGCTTCTCTTCGATCTTTTCCCACTCTTTCAATGGGTAAATCTCGGCCCTCTTGCCATCGCTGCTGGTGATGTAGAACTGGGCCCCGTACACCTCTTCTGCCCGGCGCTTGTACTCCGCCGGCAGCTTCAGCCTGCCTTTGTCATCGACCCGCGTTGGATGATTGCCACGAAACATAAAAACTCCGGTGAAAAGTGGGGTACCGCCGCTGAGACTGCCCTGCCCTGCTGGTTCGAGGTATATTGACCTTGAAAGCGCTTCGGGTTCATCCCTTTTGGCCCACTTTCTACCACTTCGTTCCACATAGTCGCCCGAACAGAGTGCGATGTAAAGCACTAAATCGTGTGGAATGAGCAAATCTTTGTGGGGATAGTGTGGAAAACTCAGCCCGTGGGAGTATCTGCGGGAGATACCACTACATCTTGTGTTTTAGATTTTGGTTCCCAGCTGTCTCAATTTCTTGCCGGAATCAGGTTCTAATGATAGGCGAAATAAAAGCGAAAATCAACTAGCATACAGCTTTTGCCTCTGCACGGCGAGCGCGAGCGCGCTTTTCCATCTTCAAAAACCAGAGCAGGTAAGCCACGATACCCAGGTTGATCGCCAGCACCATCAGGCGCCACAGCGCAGGATCACGAATGATCTCGTAGAGCTCCCACGGCAGGAAGCTGATGCTCAGGATCAGGGTGAGGTAGCTGGCCCACGTCAGCTCCATCAGCAGACCAACGCCCTCCACCACGGCGACCGTGGCATAGGCAAAGCTGCCCACGCTGACGATCCGCAGCCGATGGTCGTCGATCGCATCTGCCTTCTCCAGCACCATGGAGACAAAGCGGCTCTCAGCGTCGAAGTTATTCGCAACGACGATGCGGTGGATCGTCTCGCTCAGATCCGCCTTGATGAAGTGAAGCGCCCCGATGCCGAGGAAGATAAACAGGAGTGCCTTCAGCAGCTTGAAGCTGCCGATGATGAGCAGGCCTTTGGAGTGCCGCTGGCTCACCGCGACACACCGCGAGTTGGAATCCCTCTGCACATAGCTTTGACTCCAGCATACGGCGGCTGGCAGCAGTGTCAATGACGATGCGGGTTCACGGTATCAAACAAGGAATTTTGCAAAAAGTACCCTATCCGCCGATTCTTCAGAAATCGGCGGGTAGGGCACTGGTCTCCCAGTTACCGCGAGCCGAAGATGCGCTTCAGCTCAAAGAACGCCGAGCGCGGTTCCCCGACGAATCCGCCGGCGCCGTTCGAAGCCGAGAACCAGAGCTGATCCGTGAGATTTCTCACCCCAACCGATCCCGTGAATTTATGGCCGGTGTAGGAGACCACCGTATCCAGCGTGACGTACGACGGCACCGAGTACAGGTTCGTCTGGTTGCCGAACATCCGGTCTCGCGCCGCGATGCCGCCGCCGATACGAAACCCGCTGACCCTCGAAACCTTGAAGTCATAGCTGGTCCAGAAGTTGAAGATATGCGCCGGCACTCCGACGGGAGTATTGCCGTTTACCGACGGCGCGCCCACGGCAACCGGCACGTAGGTCAGCGCGGCATGCTGGATCGTGGTGTTGCTGGAGAGCCTCCAGTGAGCCCCCACCAGCGCCTCGACGTTGGCCTCAAAGCCATACGTCTTCTGGTTGCTGAAGTTGGGGATGTCATTCAGCAGCGTGAAGACATTGTTGCGGATCACGTCGAAGCCCGCAGCGGTAAAGGTCAGGTGATTCTGCAATACCTCACCCTTCACTCCGCCCTCGTACTGCATGCCGGTCTCCGGCGCCTGGATGCCGTTGGACGTCGACTCCGAGCTGAAGTTGGCGAGATTGCTGTGCGCAATACCGAAGTACGTCGAGATACCGGGAAGAACCCTGTACACCGTACCAACATTCCAGCTGAAGGGATCATCATCACGCGTGTAGGTATTGGGCGTAACGATAGCCACGCCGTTGCCGAGGCTCCGCGTCGGCGATCCGTTGATGAGCGGCCGTAAACCGGTGTTCCAGATATCTTCACGCCCGCCGATGCGGATCTTCCACTTGTCGGTGATATCCATCTGGTCCGTCGCGTAAAGACCGAAGTAGTTCGCCGTCAGATCGTCGTAGAAGTTCTCGGTGAACGAAGTGGTCGCCAGCGTCTCTGTGAGCACCGGATGATAGATATCGCCAATGTTCGGCAGCGATGTGGATGTGAAGCGCTTCACGTAGATGCCCTGGTGCTGCCCTTCAAAGCCCGTCAGCAGCGTGTGACGAATCTTCCCCGTCTGGAATCGCCAGACCGGTTCGGCCTCATAGTCCACATCGTTGAGCACGTCATGCTGCTTGCGCAACGAGCGACCACTGAGCTGGAACGCGCCCGGCACAGTCGTAGACGGGCCGATCGTGCCCGCATCGCCATTCCGCAGGATCGAGAGATTGCGGTACATGTACGAGAAGTGAGTGCCGACGGTCACGTACGGCTTCGCAGCCCAGCTATCCGCCACGATCAGGCGGCCCATCGTCTGATCGCCAAGGCTGAAGGGCGTCGAGTACTTCGTCTCACGCGAGACGCCCGTGATCGGCGTGCCTCCCAGCGTCGCCGTATGTAACGGATCTGCAGCATTCACGTAAATCAAACCGGCGGGATCCGGAACTGCATTCAGATCTCGGCCGTCCGCGCTGACGGTGAGGAAGTGATTGCCAACCGCCCAGCTCAGCTCCGGACGAAGCTCATAGTCCGAGCTCTCCAGCGAGCGGAAGCCGTCTTCATGCTGCGCCAGACCATCAACGCGATAGTCCAGCCCTTGCACGCCGGTGTGGCCTGTAGCGAAGGCGCTGCCGGAGTAGAGGCCGAAGGAGCCGGTGTGAAAGTCCAGACCGTAGTGAGGAACCGCAGAAGGCAGGTAGTGCACCATGTTGATCGTGCCGCCCGGAGGTCCGCTGCCAAAGAGCGCCGAGCCCGGGCCTTCGAGAATCTCCACATGATCGACACCGTTCAGCGAGTGCGGAATGCCATTGCGCGCATCGCCATCCGAAAATCCATCGTTGTAGATTCGAGCCTCCATGCCGCGGATCTGGAACTTATCGCCAAAGCCGAAGCCGTCCGCTCCACCCTGAATGATGCCACTGGAGTTACGAATCGTCTCCCGCAGCGAGACATCGCCCTGCTCTTCCGCACGCAAGTGGCCAATGATCTGCACGCTGTTCGGAATGTCTTCGATCAGCGTGCCTGTCTTGCCGACACTCGGCTGCACCTCCAGCAGCGCGCTGCTGTCCTTCACCGTAACCGACTGCGACGTGGCCTCCAACTTCAACTGCACGTTGAGCGTGAGGTTCTGGGTCGCAGTAACCGTGATGCCAGCCTGCTCATAGCCGGCGAAACCATTCGCAGCCACCGTGAGCGAGTAGACGCCCGCAGGCACAGCCGGCAAGCTATAAGCCCCATGCTCATTCGTCGTGGCATGGCGCACAGCGTGTCCCTGGCCGTTGACCAGCGTGACTTCCGCATTCACCACCGCAGCGCCGGAGGAATCGACCACCTCACCCGCAGCCGTATTCTGCACAAACGCGTTGCAACACCCGATTGCCGGGGCCACGTCATTCTCAGCCGCAAATGCCTGTCCTGCCAGCACACACAGCCCCAGGGCTCCAACTGCAATCCAGAGGCTGGAACATACCAGCTTGCGGTCTTCCTTCAATCCAAAACTCGTCATCGGTACGATTGCCTTTCTGTTACACACAGGGGGTCTCAGGCAGATTTGCCTGTAGTGGGGGAAATATTCAGTTGAATAGGGGGAACTACGACCGGAATGGTCGGCTTCAGAATTAGTCTACATCAAATGCCGACAGTTTTCGTCCGAAATCTGAGTGAGGATATTTCGATTTAGGAATGTCTAGCTTTGGAATTGAGCCCATGGCATTACCCATGGGATGAGAACTCGTAAAGTCCGGGCTTAGCCCGGACCTTCTTCAGATAAAGCCCGGCCGATTACATCTCGGCCCACTGCCGCAAAAGGTTGTGATACACCCCGGTCAATTGCACCGTGCTGGCCTTCACCGGCTCCTCCGCCGCGTTGGGCGAAGCAGCCAGCCGCTGGATGGCCGTATCCAGATCAAAGAGCAGCGTGCGCTGCGCGTCCTGGCGGATCATGCTCTGCAGCCAGAAGAAGCTCGAGACCCGCGCGCCGCGCGTGACCGGATTTACGTGGTGCAAGCTCGTCGAAGGATAGAGAACCAGATCACCCGCCGGCAGCTTCACACTCTTCGAACCATACGTATCCTCCACCACAAGCTCTCCGCCGTCATACTCATCCGGTTCAGAAAAGAAGAGCGTGCAGGAAAGATCCGTGCGAATACGCCCACCAGTAGCTGCATGCGAACGAATAGCATTGTCGACGTGCGTGCCGAATGTCTGCCCACCGGCGTAGCGATTAAAGAGCGGCGGAAAGACCTTGAGCGGCAGCGCAGCCGACCGAAAGAGCGGATTGTTGCCCAGCGCCTGCAGGATCAGGTTCCCTACCTGCTGCGCCACGGGATGCCCCTCAGGAATCTGCGAGTTCTGCTTCGTCTCCGCGGACTGGTGACCGGCCGTAACCTTGCCGTCGACCCACTCGGCGCCATCCAGCGCGGCGCGCAGCTCACGAACCTGCGCCTTCGGAAAGACCTTTGGGACGACGATCAGCATAACGGTTCTCCTTGCCCTGCAAGCTTACAAAAAAAGGAGCAGTGTGTTCTATCCTGATGCGGATAGAACACACTGCGATGGAGGCTGCACTGCAGTTAAAACTTGTAGTTGAATCCGAACTGAGCATTGACGCCTTCTCCGGGAACCAGGTGGTTCGGATGCGGCTGATCAATGTAGAACTTGTTCGCGATATTGTTGACGTTGACCTGGAAGTCCAGGTTCCGCGAGATACTCTTCTTCAACATCAGGTTGAAGACCTCGTATCCCGGAATCGCCTTTGGAACCAGCGGTACAGTCGACAGGTTCGTGATCGGTGCCGAGGTGTTGTACACCGCGATCAACGCACCGGAGCTCGCACGGCGTGCACTCACGTAGTTGCCGCCAAATCCGCCCACGAAACCCTTGAACAGGCGATGCGTGATCCAGAAGTTCCCGCTGTTACGCGGCACATTGGCAATCGGATATCCGTTCGGGCTGATGAAGAAGGGGGCAGTACCCGCACGCGGATCGTTGAGTGCCTTCAGCGCATTATTGATCGCATTGAACGGCGAGGCGTTCAGTACCGAGTTCTTCAGGTATCCATCCAGATAGGCATAGCCCAGGATCAGGTCGAAGTCATGCGGCAGGTGTCCCAGCATGCCGAACTGCGTACCCTTTACGAGATATGTGCCCACAACCTTGGTGTTGTTGGAGTTCGTGGGATCCGTCTCGTGCGCATTGTCCTTTTCTGTCTGGAAGACGCTGCCGTTGAGATTCAACCGGCCATGCAGGAACTCCCACTTACCGCCCAGCTCATACGTCGTATTCTCTTCCGGAGCAAAAGCCGCATTGTTCGCACTGAGCGAGAGCGATTCAGCTGAGGGGTTGAACGATGTGCCGTAGTCAAAGTAGAAGCTGCCCTGCGGCTTAGGCTTCACCGTGATCGCGGCGCGGTACGTCGGCTGCTTATCCAGGCGGCTCACGTTGAATGCGGTTGTTGCCGGAATCGCCAGCGGATTCGCAGCAGCGTAAGAGAGGGTGTTGAAGTAGTCGAAGCGCACACCGCCGGATACCAGCAGCCACTCGCGCAGCTTGACCGTGTCCAGGAAACCGATGCCGTAAGACTGCGTGTTCACATACGTACGCACACCCGGGTATACCTGTGTGGGAGCGAATGCGTCGTAAGGATTGGGATTGATCGCCGGAGCAAAGAGTCCCTTGTAGCTGTTCCGATCCGGATCGGAACGTTCCCGTCCACCCTCAACGATGATCAACACATCGTTCGGAACATTCAGGACGGCAAAGTGCGCCGTCAGGCTCGCCTGGTCCCATAGCATATCTTCCGTGCTGCGCGACGTCAGCTGGTTCCGAAGCACCTGGACCTGCGAAAGCGGAGTATTCAGCGGATAGCAGGCGGAGACCGTCGCTGAATTTACAAGCGTCGGATCGCACTTTGCGGATAACGGCCCGTTGATCACCGTCGGATTTGTCAGCGCAGCCGTGGTATTGATCTGCGGCTCGGTAATACGTACATCGCGCGGATAATTCGCCCACCGCAGAATGTTGCGCACTGTCATGTGGCTGCCGAAGTCATGCTCCACCTTACCGGTGACGATGTCCGGATTCGTCTTCAAATAGTTCTCAGACGCAAAACCGTAGTACGTGCTGTGATCTACCGGCACTACAGCCGGTCCAAAGTAAGGCAGGCCGTAATCCGGTGTGGTGTTCTCGCTCTCGTGCAGATACTGCACCGTGTAGCGCGTCGGCGTATTCATGCCGAACTCGAACGACGGTGCCAGGCCAAAGCGGCGTACCTCGGAGATCTGGCGGCCGGCAAACATATTCTGCGACGCCGCCACATTCAAGCGGAACGCCGAGCCATCTCCGAGACCGTGCAGCGGATGGTTGATGTCCGCAGTACCGCGACGCATCTGATTCGTACCGAGCTGCAGGGTGGCGTGCGCAAACGGACGCAGATCCGGCTGCTTCGACTCCTGGTTCACGACGCCGCCGGTCGAACCGCGGCCGAACTCGACGCTCGCCGGGCCCTCCAGCACTTCCACCGACTCAAAATCGAACGAGTCACGGTAGTAGCTGCCGAAGTCGCGAATGCCGTCCAGGAAGATGTCATTGCGCGCGTTAAATCCGCGAATCGTCAACGTGTCGCCCTGCGATCCGCCCTCACCGGCGGCCAGCGAGATACCCGGAACGTTGCGCAGCGTGTCGCGCAGCTCGGTCGCGCCCTGCTCCTGCATGATGTACTGCGGCACGACGTTCACCGTCTGCGCCGTATCCAGCAGAGACTCCGTGAACTGCTGCATCGCCACCGAGGTCACCGGCGCATTCACCTCAACGCTCTCAGAGTTGCGCACAGCAATCTCTACAACATTGCCATCGCCAAAGCTGAACGAGAGTCCCGTCTTATCCAGAAGCAGATGCAGCGCCGCAGCATCGGTAAAGCTTCCCTGCAGGCCGGCACTCTGGAAGTCCGCGATATCCTCTGCCGTGAACTTCAGTTGGACGTGCAGTCCGGTAGCCTCCTGGTAAGCATCCAGCACCTTCGACAACGGTCCAGCCGGAATCTTGAAGACATGCTTCGCCGAAGCCTCTGCCGGCGAAATAGCGGGATCGCTCCCAGCGGCAATAGCCGGCTGGTCATTGCTGGCGACTAACGTCTGCGCCCCGGCGCTGACGGCCATTCCTGTGGCCAATACGGCTCCGGCGGACTTGAATGCCCACCGTCCTGCCGTCTCCCATCCTCTGCGTGTCTTCCTCTGCTGGAACTTCTGCGTCATCGTTTGTACCTTTCTCTTCTTGTGGCCTTGCTGGTATCCAAAACACACAAGCACCGCGTGCTTTATGCTTTGGGAGGTAGTAGTTCGGAACAACTCCAAACTACGACTGTTTCGGTCCGAGGTGTTACCAGTTTACATGGAACGGCGACAAATGCAGTCCGAGTTGCGAACAGAAGCATTTAAACTGCGATCTAAATAGTCGTATATCTACTCAGGAGACCGATTTGCGCTACCACTTCAAGACCCAGCAGTGGATTCCCTACCCAATCGAACTGGTCTTCGCCTACTTCGCCAACCCGCACAATCTTCCCGGGCTGACGTTGAAGTGGCAGCAGTTCCGGCTGGAGGAGGCGACCATCGTCCCACCGCCGCCTCGCCCGCTGGCTCCCGACCCCAGCCACCGGCTCAACACCGTAGCCGCCGGCAACGGCAGCTCCATTACCTTCAGCTTTCGCCCGCTGCCCTACTCCCCCGCCCGCCTGCCTTGGGAGAGCAAGATCTCGCACTTTGTCTGGAATCAGTCCTTCGCCGACCTCATGGTCCGCGGCCCGTTCTACTCCTGGGAGCACATGCATCACTTCGAGACCGAGACCCGCGCCAATTCCTCCGGCGTCCTGGTCCAGGGCACATTAGTGAAAGATGATCTGGAGTACTCCCCACCCGGCAAGGGAAATGTTCTTTGGTCGAGAGCCCTGCAAACAACCTTCGTCCATCCAATGGTGAAACGCATCTTCCGCGAGCGGCAGGAGAAGCTGATTACGATTCTTCCAGTTGTGCTGGGGCGAATCGTGCCTGTGCCCCCAACCACGCCGCCAGAGTAACCGCCGCGCAGAGAATCAGGATCGGAAAGCCCTCCAGCGTGTAACGCGGCTCGGAGTTCTCCATCGTGCCCAGCACCACGCAGCGCAGCAGCAGATAGCCTCCACTGAAGACCGCAAGCGGCGCCCGCCGTTGCACAAATGCCGCCAGCGCACACACCACGTACAAACCATTCAGCACGCCCAGCGCCACCGCGATCCAGCTCTCCGCTGCATGCGCCGGAAATGCCCACCAGAAGACATCCAGCCCCAGCGCCTCCGTCCGTGGACGCAGCCACATATCCGCCACGCGCCATGCCGGTATCACCACGTAGTAGCTCACCGGATGCGCATGGATCCGCTCAGCCGCCAGCGCCGCAAACCTCGCATCCAGCGTGGCATCCAGAGCGTGGCTCCGGTTGTACTCCGCGATCAGGGCGAACGTCCGCGCCCGTTGATCCTCAGAATCAAATGCACGCGGCGGCAGGCTGCCAGTATCGATTGCGCCCGTCCCCACCTGCCAGTAAACCTGGCTGGTATCGCTCAGATCCGTTGACCATGTCCGTAGCCAGCGATAAAAGCCCAGATTCACCGGCTCTCCGGGATTGTTCACATGCCGCGGCGCCAAGGGCTCGATCACATGAAAGGTCTCCCAGTTACGCGCCGCCCACGGAAACAGCGGGAGCACGGCAAGCATGGCCACCAGTGCCACATTGCGCAGACGGTCGCGGCGGAGATACACCCCAAGCGCAACAAGCTCCGCAACGAGCAGCAGCACACCATCGGGACGCAGCAGCATCGCCAGCATCGCCGCCGCTGCCAGCAGAAGCAATCCCTGGGGCCGCTCTTTCCCCGAAAACACCAGTGCGAACGCGTACAGCGCCAGCGTCACCGCAAAGATCGACAGCGACTCCGTCAGTACACTCGCCGCATACGCCGCTGTAAACGGACACAACGCGCCCAGCGCAAACGCCCACAACGCCGCGCGCTCGCTGGCCTGCCGCCGCGCAAACTCGGCGAGCAGAAGACAGCCCGCCATATCAACTGCCGTCTGCAACAGCAGCACGGCCTTCACCCAATGCGTATGAAATAGGATCTGCGCAAAACCCAGCAGCAACGGGTATCCCGGCAGGCGAATCAGCGAAGGCAGAATCTCCGTGCCCTGCGTCATTCCATAGTTGCCATGCAGAAGAAGATTGCGGCCCAGCTCTGCATACACATCTGCGTCTTCATCCCACGCACGCTCAAAATGGATGAAGAGCAGGCGCATGGCCAGGCCGAGAGCGCCCACGATCAGAAAAAACTTCCAGCGACGCCGCAGCAGATCGAGCATTGCGCTGAGGATATAACGGCCACCATGCAATGCCGAAAAAAAAGACTTCGCAATAAAAGCCCCGCCATCATGCGGGGCTTTTTGTAAATCGTTGACGAAATCTACTGTGCCGTCAGACGCTTCTTCTGAATCGCCGCCAGATACGGCTGCGCCTTTGTCAACGCACCCGCCGCCGTCAGGCCATGCTTCTCCCGCAGAGCCTCCGGCTTGCCGTGATCGATGAACTCATCCGGCCAGCCGACACGCACCACCGGCACATCCAGTCCAAGCTCGCTCAGGCACTCCAGCACCGCCGAACCGAATCCGCCCATCAGCACATGATCTTCAAACGTCACGATCAGACCAACCTGCTTGGCATAACGCTCGATGAGCGCCTTATCCAGCGGCTTTACGAAACGCGGATTGATCACCGCAGCCGACAGACCATCCTTCTCCAGCGAAGCCGCCATCTCGCCGGCCTGCGGCAGAAGTGAGCCCAGCCCGAAGATCGCAACATCCGTGCCGTCCTTGATGACCTCAGCCTTGCCGATCTCCAGCGCCACCGGCACATCCTTCACCGTGGTGCCCGGTCCAATGCCGCGCGGATAACGAATCGCACTCGGTCCCTGGTGCAGCAGCGCGGTGTACATCATATCCGCCAGTTCGTCCTCATCCTTCGGGTCCATGTGAATGATGTTCGGAATCCCACGCAGGTAGCTGATATCGAAGAGGCCATGATGCGTCGGGCCGTCATCGCCTGAGAGGCCGCCGCGATCCATGCAGAAGACCACCTGCAGATTCTGCAGGCAGACATCATGCACCACCGGATCGAACGCCCGCTGCAGGAAGGTCGAGTAGATCGCGCAGAACGGCTTGTAGCCCTTGGTCGCCATACCCGCCGCAAAGATCACCGCATGCTCTTCCGCAATGCCCACGTCGAAGTAACGATCTGCATGCTTCGGACGATAGAGATCCAGCGCCGTGCCATTTGGCATCGCCGCCGTGATCGCCACCAGCTTGGGATCCTGATCCGCCAGCTTTACCAGCGTCTCGGCAAAGATCTCCGAGTAAGTCTTCTGTCCGACTGCCTTCGTCTCGCCTGTTTCCGGATCGTACGGCCCAAGGCCGTGGAACTTCTTCTGCTTCTCCAGCGCCGGCTGGAAGCCCTTGCCCTTCTGCGTAATCGCATGCAGAAGCACCGGCTTGTTCTGTTCCTTCAGAAATTTGAACGTCTCGATCAGCAACGGCAGATCATGCCCATCGATGGGGCCGTAGTAGCTCAGGCCGAACTCTTCGAAGATCATCGATGGTGCCAGCAATCCCTTCACCGACTCCTCCGCCTTGCGCGCCACATGCCGGGCTGCCTTGCCGCCAAAGCGCTCGATCAGCTCGGCCGCCTTGTCATGCCAGTGCACGTAGCTCGGATGCGTGACCACCTTGTGCAGATACGAAGCGATCGCACCAACATTGCGGTCGATCGACCACGCATTGTCATTCAGCACCACGATCAGTCGCTTCGTCGAAGCCGCAATATTATTCAGTGCCTCGTACGAGATACCGTTCGTCAGCGCAGCATCTCCCAGCAGCGCGACGACGTGTTCTTTACCACCGGCAAGATCACGCGCCACGGCCATACCCAGCGCGGCAGAGAGCGCCGTGCCTGCATGTCCCGCACCGAAGCTGTCGTGCGCGCTCTCGGTGCGCAGCATGAAGCCATTCAATCCGCCCGGCTGGCGGATCGTCTCGATCTGCTTCTCGCGACCGGTCAGCAGCTTGTGCACGTACGCCTGGTGGCTTACATCAAAAGTGAAATTGTCTTCCGGAGTATCAAAGACGTAGTGCATGGCGATGGTGAGCTCCACCACGCCCAGGTTCGGCCCGATATGGCCGCCCGTCTTCGATACCGAAACGATGAGCCTCTCGCGGATCTCTTCGGCCAGTGTGACCAGTTGCGGCATCGTCAGCTTCTTTACGTCGGCCGGCGATGCGATTGTTTCAAGAATTGTGCTCATTCAAACCTGTTCCGCGGCTCGTTCCCTGGGAATGCCGCAATGAAAAAAACGCCCCCGGTACCCGAGCCAGTCACGGGCAGAGTAGGGGCTTGCTGTACTACGCACCGCTGTAGTGCTTATCCGGATAAGTATATCAACCCCGCCCAACGGCCTTGGCAATTAGCGGCCTTTTCTCCTGCTAGGCTGGTAACGAGGACTTTTACCATGCGTTTTAGACGGTTTACCGGCCTCTTTGCCGTCATTCTCGCCGCCGTGTCTATCTCCCGCGCCCAGAATACTTTGGACCCCCTCGCCACTCCCTCCTCACCAGGCTCCTCCTCCCTCCTGACCCAGCCCACCCTCTCCCCTGGTGTGCTCTTCCTCTACGACTTGGAGAAGAAGTTCGCCAAGGCCACGCTCGACGGCGGCGGGAAAGCCTTTGCCGCCTGGTTCGCGGAAGACGCGGTCACCATCGGCAATAAACAGGCTCCCGTGGTCGGCCACTCCGCCATCGCAGCCAAGGCCCAGTGGGATCCGAAACAATACCAGCTCATCTGGACCCCGCAGGGCGGCCAGATGCTCCCCGCTGGCGACGCCGGATACACCTGGGGCCACTACGAAGGCCACGTCCGCGACGCCCAGGGCAACACCGTCACCACCACCGGCCGCTACATCACTCTCTGGAAGCGGCAGGCCGACGGCAATTGGAAGGTCGCCCTCGACATCAGCAACGAAGAGCCCCCCGCCGACTGCGAATGCTCCGTCGACGCACTGCCCAGCTCATCGACCACCAAGCCACAACCGTAACCATGTAGGCTAACCAGAATGAGCGCCGCCGTCCTACATCCGTCCAAACAGGAGACGCACCGCGAAAAACGCGGTGCCGCCATCACTTCGCTCATCGCGGCGATCTTCATGGTCTCGCTGAAGCTCGCCGCCGGCCTGCTCACCGGCTCACTCGCCCTGCTCTCCGAAGCCGCGCACTCCGGCCTCGACCTCATCGCCTCCGGCATCACCCTCTTCTCCGTACAGGTCTCTGACCGCCCAGCCGACGAGGACCACAACTACGGACATGGCAAGATCGAAAGCCTGTCGGCCTTCGTCGAAGTGTTCCTCATGCTCTCCTCCTCGATCTGGATCGTGACCGAGGCCGTGCAGCGCATCTTCGTCCATCGCGTGGAGCTCGAACTGCCCGTATGGGCCTTCATCATTCCGATCATCGCCATCACGGTGGATACATTCCGCTCACGCTCCCTTCTGAAGGTTGCCCGCCGCCACGGCAGCGCCGCGCTCGAAGCCGATGCCGTCCACTTCCACACCGACATCTGGTCCTCCACCGCCGTGCTCTTCGGCCTTCTCGCCACCTATGCCGGCGCACACTGGCACATTGCCCGTCTGGAACTGGCCGATCCCGTCGCCGCCCTGCTTGTCTCGGCGATCATCCTCCGCGCCTGCTGGAAACTCGCCCGCCAGACCGTGGACGCCCTGCTCGACGCCACCCCCAAGCAGACCCAGCGCGACCTTCTCCGCGAGCTCAACCGCATCGACGGCGTGCACGACGTCGAACGTGTCCGCGTACGCCGCGCCGGCAATGACTACTTCGTCGATCTCACCATGGGCCTCGCCCGCAATCTCACCTTCCAGCGCTCCGAACAGATCGTCTCCGCCGTTACCGAGGCCGTGAAGCGTCTTCTGCCCAACGCCGATGTCGTCGTCCACACTGTGCCCCGCGCCACCTCCACCGAGAGCATCTTCGACCGCATCCGCGCCGTCGCCATGCGCGCCAATGTCTCCATCCACGAGGTCACCGTGCAGCAGGTCGGCAACAAACTCCACGTCGAACAGCACGTCGAGGTCGACGAAAAGCTCACATTGCGCGAGGCCCACGATTTCGTCACCGCCCTCGAAGAGCGCATGCTCCTCGACGTCCCCGAGATCGCAACCATCCTCACCCACATCGAGAGCGAACCCGCCCAGATCGCGCACACCGCCGCGCTCGACCGCGACGACCGCGCCCTCGAAGTCGGCCTGCGCACCGTCGCCCGCGCCTTCCCGCAGATCCTCGACATCCACGACGTCATGGTCACCCGCGTCGGCGACCGCATCCAGATCGCCTGTCACTGCACCATGCCCGACGACCTCGGCATGGACGCCGTTCACGACATCATCACCGCCTTCGAGATCGCCGTGAAGTCCGACTACCCCCAGGTCCACCGCATGCTCATTCACCCCGAACCCGCCACCGACAACCGCCGCTGAAGCTCCTCCCTGAACCGTCATCCTGAGCGCAGCGAAGAATCTCAGTATTTGTCTTCTGCCGGTACCCGGTAAATGTTCTCCGCGAAATGCCAATTTAATTATTGTCATTCCGCAGCGCAGCGGAGGAATCTGCTTGTCTACTCATACAGTCCAACTCATCGATAAACCGCCTCTGTGAGCAAGCGAGGGCTTCGCGCCAATTGATTTATTTTTTGTCATTCCGGCGAAAGCCGGAATCTGCTTCTCTACCGATACAGCCCAACTTACCGATAACGTCTGTCCCTCCCCGCAGGAGTGCGACAATAGGAAGGTATGCGCAGGTTCTTCAGCATCCTTCTCAGCGCTCTCGCCATGATGGCCGTTGCCCTGCTCTCCACGCTGGCCACGATGCGGCTCGCCGTCCACGGCTTTGAAGTGCAGGTGCCGAACCTCACTGGCCTCACCCTCTCCGAAGCCAGCGACCGCACGCTCAGCAAGCGCCTGAACCTCAATCTCGAAAACAGTTTCTACTCGACCACCGTTCCCGCCGGCCGCGTGCTCGCGCAATCCCCTGCTCCCGGCACCAAGGTGCGCAAGATGTTCAACGTGCGCGTCACCCAGAGCCTCGGACCGCAGCAGGTGAATATTCCCAACGTCGTCGGCCAGCAGGAGCGCGAGGCCACCATCAACATCCGCCATCTCGCACTCGACCTCGGCACCGTCGCGCATCTCTCCGGTCGCGGCAGCACCACGCCGGGAGTCGTGCTCGCGCAGTCGCCTCCAGCCAACGCTGCCGGTGTCGACCGCCCGCGCGTCAGCATCCTGCTCAGCCAGATCGACACACCGCAGCCCGCAGAGTTCGTCATGCCCGATCTCGTTCGCATGAGCTACGCGCAGGCCATCCTTCTGCTCTCAAGCAATGGTCTCCATGTCGCCGATACGCAGAACGTTGTCATGGGAGTTCCGACAGCACCCGCTCCGACCGCGCCCACAGCTGCAACCCCCACGCCAACGCCGGACGCTGCCCCACAACCCGTTGCAGCAGCCCCGGCCGTTCCGAGCGTCGCCACCGGAACCGTCATCGCGCAATCGCCCGCCGCCGGCCATCACATCACCATCACCGACAACATCCGGCTGAGCGTTGCGCGCTAGCCTTAGAAATTAGGAGCACCATGGCAACGAAGCAGAAAGAGATCACCGGCACCGACCTGAAGCAGCTCGCCGAAGACGTCGTAAAAAAAGCGCTCAAGGCCGGCGCTACCGATGCCGAAGCCGTCATCTCCGAGGGCGATGAGTTCTCCGTCCTCGTCCGCCTCGGCCAGGTCGAAACGCTCACCGAGTCCGGCTCCCGCGCCATCGGCCTGCGCGTCTTCAATGGCCAGCGCGTAGCCTCCACCTCGTCCTCCGATCTCTCCAAAGACTCCATCGAGCAGCTCGTCAGCGGCGCCATGGCGCTCTCCAAGATCACCAGTGAAGATCCCTTCGCCGGTCTGCCCGACACCAACGAGTTCGGCAAACTCGAGGGCGATCTCGCGCTCAGCTTTGACGATGTCTACACTCTCTCCGGCGAAGAGCGCATCGCGCTCGCTCGCCGCGCGGAAGAAGCGGCCATGTCCGTCGACACCCGCATCCAGAACTCCGACGGTGGCAGCTTCGACGCCGGCACCGGCCATAAGGTTATGGTCAACTCACGCGGCTTCGCCGGTGAGTTCCGCCGTTCGTCGTGTTCCATCTCCGTGATGCCCATCGCACAGGACACCACCGGCAGCATGCAGCGCGACTACTGGTACTCCTCCGCCCGCACCCTCAAGCTACTCGAATCGCCTGAAGATATCGGCAAGGAAGCCGCACGCCGCACCCTGCGCCGCCTCGGCGCAAAACGCGTCCCCACGCAAAAGGCCAGCATCGTCTTCTCCAAGGAGATGGCCCGCGGCATCATGGGCAATATCTTTGAAGCCGCTAACGGCGACAGCATCTATCGCAGCGCGTCCTTCTTCACCGGTATGCTCGGCGAGCGCGTCGCCGGCGAGAACATCACCGTCATCGACGACGGCACCCTCGTCTTTGAGAAGAACGGCATCCGCTACGGCGGCTACGGTACCACGCCCTACGACAGCGAAGGCCTCATCTCCCGCCGCACCGTCGTCATCGAAA
>Ga0206925_1104_pt2 | contig 16819 bp, 15 predicted proteins | sample Alteio_BWOrgHeat_62_FD_152944 | JGI IMG/M metagenome (GOLD analysis project Ga0206925, IMG submission 152944) | Enriched cells from forest soil in Barre Woods Harvard Forest LTER site, Petersham, Massachusetts, United States -... | ecosystem: Environmental > Terrestrial > Soil > Temperate forest >...
TGTAAAAAAGGAAATTAGCGTTAGTGGATGGGTTGGTATTCAAAGGTATTCTGATATTGACCATTTTGGAATAGACATTTCAAGAAATGGACGAATTTTAAGTAAGCTAGATAAAACTTTATTTTCTTGGGATAACGATAAAGGAAAGGATGATCCAAGATTCCATCCAGAATATCCAAGAGATACCACCTATGCAGGTGGTCGGATAGTTGGCCAACTTGAAGTAAATTTTATTCAGCCTAAGTATACCAAAGACGATTTTGAAAGGGATGACAAGAATTGGAAAAAAATCGTAAATCTTATCAGAGGCGAAATGCCAATGCAGCCAGAATTATCAACTGATTTTGGATATAAACAAGCCAATAGAAGCCCGCTTGGCAAATTGTTTAACGGATATAGGAAAATAAATTTGCCAGGTGCTAAAACATTAGTATTTGGGAGGGAAAATGGCAGCGTAGACCATGTTACACCTAAAAATTGGGCAGCAAAATTTTACGAAGGAGTTCCTGAATATCAAAATGATACAAAATGGTGGGAAGCGGTTATTTCAGCAGATTTAAAACAGACTCCTTCAACTTTTAATCCTCTTAATCCTCAGGGAAAAAGCACAGGAACACCTCGTGATGGAGTCAACAAATTACCTGAGCCAATACCAGAAAAACATCCAGGAAAAAAAATATTGAAAAAAACTTTTCATTTTGATCTCGAAAAGTTAATAGATGAAAAACCTTATAATGTTACGTTAATAGACTATTACCCTGATTTAGATTTGAATATACCAATAATATTTGAGCCTACTGGAATGGGTAAGTTTAATGCATTATTGAATAATAATCACTCAATGTTTCGCGATTTTGCAGATGGATATGAAGACCTCATTTTTATGGAAGTTGCTGCTAAATACGCGATAATAAAAAATGATGAAAGCTGGCCAATTACAAGATTATATTACGAATTAAAATCTAAATATGCACCAGGTTCTATGCTAAGTGTACCAAATTTAGTAACTAAGGCAAGCAATCTTATGCGGGATATTCAAAACAAGTTAGTAGGTGGAAATGGCATTGACCTACCTCGAGTTAACGAATTAAATGAGACCGATAAAAAAGCTTTAATAAAAAAATACCTAGACCTGGAAGGTAAGCCTTTAAGCGATTTGAAATCCTTCATTACAAATACGAAATATTTAAAGTATCTCGATTTAAACTACTTATTCAAGTTTATAGAATTATTCCCTGACATATTATATGATGGTAAAATTTTTAACATGCCTTATATTGAACTAGATGAAGAAACGCGGGATCATCAATTAAAAAAGTATGCCGGATATTTTAGTGATGTCAGGTGGTTTATGAATGACTTAGCAAAAGAGGGTGATGAGGCAACTAAAAAATTAAAATCTCAAATTATTAGGAATAGAATTAGCATCGACTTACTATATGATGGAATTAATAAATGACACTAAAGGTTTTCTTTCAACTGAAAGGTTGTCAAAGGGGCCTTGGCAAGCTTTCGAACGAGGTATAGCGAGATTATTAGCACACAGTGGTTGGGAAATTAATGAACTTGTTGGTGGTGCAGGTGATAATGGTGCAGATATAATTGCAGCATTTCGAGATGAAACAGGTAACCTTATTGAATATATCTATCAAGCAAAATTCTCAGAAAATAATAAACCAATTTCTGTAGATATTATTGGAGATTTAAAAAGAGCAATGGAATATTATGAAATTGACAAAGGAGTCGCTGTTTCAAATCGATTGCTATCAGATTCTCAAAATTTAAAGATAGAATCACTTATAAATACTGGCTATAACATTGGAACTTTCTTATCAAAAAATATTTATGATATTTATGTGGCTTTACCTGTTTGGACTAAAGAAACTCGCAAATTAAAATTATATCAAGCGGAAGCACTTTCAAGCCTTCAGAATGCATTTCTTCGTGGCGATAAACAAGGTCTAGTATGCTTAGCTACAGGGCTTGGGAAAACCTTCGTGGCTGCCGCGTTTCTGAGATGGCTTTATGAAAATAATCAAAATATTAATGTGTTAATATTGGCAAATACTAAATCATTAATAGAGCAATTTGATAAAGCTATTTGGACAAATCTTCCTAAATGGGTTGCAACTCATTTAGTATATGACTCAGAAAAACCAAGTTTTTTTGAAGGGGTCACACTTTCAACTTTTCAAAGTTTTCAACAATTTCGTCAACTATCAGAAGATATTAAATATGACCTTGTCATAGTTGACGAAGCACATCACGCTCCTGCTGTTACATATTCAAAAATTCTTAGAAACTTAGAACCGAGATTTATATTAGGTCTAACTGCGACTCCATTTAGAAGTGATGACAGAGATATTTCTGAAATATTTGGCCAACCATTAATTTATTATTCTGTTTACAATGCTCTACAAAAAGGATTTTTAGCAAAAGTAGAATATCAATTAAAAAACGATAATATTGACGAAGACTGGATTACTCACAATAGTAAAAAAGGGCATACAATTAAACAACTAAACAAAAAAATATTCCTGCCTGAAAGAGACGAAAATATTTGCGATCAAATATTTAATACTTGGAATGAACGAAAACTGGAACGAGGTATAATTTTTTGTAATAGTAGTGAGCATGCTGAAAGAATTGAACGAATTTTAAAAGCTAATTATCAATTACCAGCATGGTCATTGACAAACCGTATTAAGACTTCAAGGGAAAAAGCAAAACGCTTACGTGATTTCAGAATGGGTAAAATAAAGATTTTAACCTGCTATGATATGCTCAATGAAGGGGTAGATGTTCCTGACGTTGATTTTATAGCCTTTTTAAGAGTTACACATAGCAGGGTCTATTTCTTGCAACAATTAGGTAGAGGCCTCAGATATAAAGAAGGTAAAACTTTACTTGTGCAAGATTATGTTGCAGATATTAGAAGAGTTGCTAGAATAAAATCTTTTAAATATGACATGGAAGCCATGAAGCGAAATGAAATTGAAGATTTGTTTATTGATAATGCATTTGAATTGAAGTTTTCATCTTCTCATACTTCAAATTTTTTGGATCTAGTAACTAAAGACATCACCGAAGAATCGGATGAAAATGATGAAGTTACATTTAATTTAGAAGTATATTAAGGATTACCTTAGGCGCTAAGTGGTATCACAAATTGTGATACCACATGCTATGCCGGATTACAAATCCGGCATAGCATGAGAACGAGGATTTGCAATCCGACATTAATCAGTTTCAATTATAAGTCAATGCATCGTATGTAGCCGTCCGTTCTCACAAGACTTCCGCAGGGCGACTTGTGCGCAAAGAATAGAAGGAAGTTTAATAACTTCTTAAAAGCCAGATTTTTCCTGCGTCCCCGAATGGTCGGGACAGGCAAAATGACAAACCCCACGTTCCCACGCTCTTGATTTCCCCAAAAAACCAAAAATCTGTTATCTTTGGGGTATGCCAAAAGAAAAATTATGGTGAAGGGTCTATTTAAGGTCACAATTTGTTACCTTAAACGCAATAAATACAGATAATCAATTATTTATGAACTTGAGGTGCCAAATTGGCACCTCAAGTCGGTAAATTGTTGAAATTAAATATTTTAAAATAATTATCATACAAAAAAGAAAAATAATAATATCGTATGCCTGATAAGAAACTAATCATCAAGCCTGTTACCGAAGAAGTCCTTTTTCACAAAATATATGAAATAAGAGGACATAAAATAATGCTTGACAGCGATCTTGCCCAAATGTATGGTGTTGAAACAAAAGTATTAAAACAGGCCGTAAAAAGGAATATTGAACGCTTCCCGGATGACTTTATGTTTGTCTTAACCGCAAAAGAAAAGAATTTTATAAAAACATATATCATTGACAATGAAAATAATACAGACTTGAGGTCACAAATTGTGACCTCAAGTGCAGGAGGCGCTCGTTATCAGCCATTTGCATTTACTGAACAAGGCATTGCTATGTTATCCAGTATTTTAAACAGCAAGCAGGCCATAGAAGTCAATATCCACATCATGCGGATTTTTGTAAAGATGCGCCAAATGGCTTTTTCTTATGCTGACTTGCTCAAGAGAATTGAAAATCTGGAAGAAAGTGAAATGGAACAGAACGATTCAATAAGGGAAATATACAATTACATAAAGGAACTATTGGAGCCAGCCCTTAAGGATCGCAAGCCGGTTGGTTATAAGCCAAAAAAATAGGTTTTATAATTAGGGGGCCCTTGCGGTGCCGGATTTGTAATCCGGCACGATCGGGTACAAGCCCGCCTGTTCGGACAGGGATTTACAATCCGACATTAATCAGTTTCAATTATAAGTCAATGCATCCTACGAAGCACTCGCGTGAGGGGTAGAAGCGGATACCCCACAGCCGTGCGGTCGGGTTTTGTGGGTTGGGTATGGCGAGGAGTAGCAGCGGATAACCCGGCCCTTGGGCGCGCCATAAATTACACACCCCTACCCCTCTTGTTAGAGGGGATTCTCTCCGATGATTGTTATGTACGTTGCTTTCAGTGGATTGCTGATCAAGTCCGCAATGACGCGCTTTGTGGGGGGCGTTTCTCCCGCGCCAGCCACTCGCGTCAGCCACCATTTACCATTCACTACTTAGCACTTACTTTTTATGACAATTAATTTGTCAATATTACAAAATAGTTGTTATATTTGTAGAAACAATGGAAACGGCATTTTTGCATATAGACCTTGATACTTTCTTCGTGTCGGTGGAGCGGCTGAAGGAGCCGAAGCTGATCGGCAAGCCTGTGATTGTGGGCGGCAAGAGCAACCGCGGTGTGGTGGCTTCCTGCTCGTACGAGGCACGGCAGTTTGGGGTGCACTCTGCCATGCCCATCGTGCTGGCGCGGCGGCTTTGCCCCAACGGCATCTATCTCAGTGGCGACCAGGATGCGTATAGTGAATATAGTAAAGCCGTGACGGATATCATCGCCGAGCGGGCACCCCTTTTTGAAAAAGCATCCATTGATGAATTTTATATTGATGTAAGTGGCATGGACCGGTTTTTCGGTACGCAGCAGTGGGCCTGGGAGCTGCGCGATACCATTAAAAAGAAAACAAAACTGCCGCTCTCTGCCGGCCTGTCTATTAACAAGACGGTGAGTAAAATAGCCACCGGCGAGGCGAAGCCTGATAATAAACTGTATGTGCCGCAGGCGGAGGTAAAACAGTTCCTGACGCCGCTGGCCATCGAAAAAATGCCGATGGCCGGGCCCAAGACCCAAAGCCTGCTCAAGGACCTGGGCATTACCACCATCGGCATGCTGATGGATTTTCCGCCGAAGGTGCTGGTGCGCCTCTTCGGGCAAAACGGTATGGCGCTATGGAAAAAAGCCAACGGCCTGGACCAGAGCCCCGTGGTACCATACGCCGAAGCCAAAAGTATGAGTACGGAACGTACCTTTGGCGAAGACACGGCAGATATGCGTTTCTTAAAATCGACCCTGCTGGCCATGGTAGAGCGGCTGAGCCACGAAATGCGCATGGAAAATAAAATGACGGGTTGTATAAGCATCAAGCTGCGCTACTCCGATTTTGAAACCACGAGCCACCAGGTGCGCATACCCTATACCAGCCGTGATGATGTGCTGATACAAACGGTGATGGACCTGTTTAAAAAAGCCTATGAACGGCGGGTATTAATCAGGCTGATAGGGGTGCGGTTCACCCACCTGGTGCATGCCAATTTCCAGATGCAGCTCTTTGACCCCAAAGCCAAAAACGTGCACCTGATGTTTGCCATGGATGCCATAAAAAAGCGCTATGGTGTGGATAAAATAGCCCGGGTAAATGGCATATTTACCGGTGGCGCCGATGAACGGATGACAAGTTTTATGACCAAGCGACTGGAGCGGAAAAGGGTGCTGGGGGCTGCAAATTAACAAGGTCTTTTATATAAGTTTGTACAATAGATTTAAAATCTCAAGCAAGTATTAAAGTATGAAAAGCAGCAACATTATTATATATCAAACAGAAGATGGGGTTACTAAAATTGAAACGCGCCTGGAAAATGAAACAGTTTGGCTAACCATTGATTAAATGGCTGAACTTTTTCAAAAATCCCGTTCAACAATCAATGAACATATTTTAAATATTTACGAGGAACGCGAGCTTGATATTAGTACGTCAATGAGAAAAATCGGAAATTCCGATTTTTCTACAAAACCCACCAATTACTATAACCTGGATGTAATAATTTCAGTTGGTTATAGGGTAAAAAGCCACCAGGGAACCAAATTTCGTCAATGGGCCACTACTAAACTAAAAGAGTATATCGTCAAGGGATTTACCATGAACGATGAGATGCTGAAACAGGCAGGCGGAGGCAATTATTTTGATGAATTGCTTGCGCGTATCCGTGACATTTGTTCATCTGAAAAGGTATTTTGGAGAAAAGTCCTGGAAATCTACGCCACAAGCATTGATTATAATCCTGAAACAGAAATGTCAATCCTCTTTTTTAAGACTGTGCAAAATAAAATGCATTGGGCTGCTCATGGACATACGGCTGCTGAAATAATTTATCAACGGATTGATGCCAGCAAGCCCAATTTAGGGCTTACAAATATGAAGGGTATTAAACCTACGAAGGAAGAAACAGAAATAGCAAAAAACTATCTTGATGAAACCGAATTGAATATACTGAACAGGCTGGTGACTGGGTATCTTGAATTGGCAGAATTACAAGCGCTTAACCAAAGACCCATGTATATGAAAGATTGGATAGAACGGTTAGACGAGTTTGTAAAAATGACGGGTTTTGATATCCTAAAAAATGCAGGAAGTATAAGCCACGAAGAAGCGCTCAAAAAAGCAAGTATTGAATATGAGAAATACAAAGAAATGACAAAGGATAATTTGTCTGAAGTAGAAAGCCATTTTATTAAACAGTTAGAAGCAACAACGGAAAACCTAAATCCAAAAGGTGTTCAGAAATAACTTGAAATACTGATAAAACAGTTGGAGCGAGCAAGGGCGCTCGCCATCCGTAAATTAATAAAGTCTTATATAATAGTTTTTAATATTGATTATCAATATAATAGTTATTTTTTATTATATTCTTTGTAAATTGGTTCAAAATGCGGAACTTTGCACGCTCATTAAAAAAGACAATTGTTTAGGTTGTCTTTTGGTTGAACTGTTTAAGCCTTATTAAGCGGGGCTTTTTTTCGGGGCGTGGCGCAGTCCGGTAGCGCACCTGGTTTGGGACCAGGGGGCCGCAGGTTCGAATCCTGCCGCCCCGACAATACAGTTTACAGTTAACATTGAACAGTCAACGGTATAGCATAACCTGCAACATATTATGATAAAGGTAATGTTATTCTCTTTACTAATCCTGATAACTGCTTACTGTTGACTGACGACTGAAAATGGTCCCGTAGCTCAGTTGGATAGAGCAACAGCCTTCTAAGCTGTGGGTCGAAGGTTCGAATCCTTCCGGGATCACGAAATACGATTTAAGAAGACACATCCCCGCAGGCAAATATGCCCCATCCAGCGGATCGAAACACGCCCTCAGGTTCATAACTAATTTCGTAACTGCCTGATTTTGGCTTAACAATCTTTAACAAATCTTAATATAGCATTAAGAGAATATCGATTTTGGCCGGGATAGCTTTGTACCATCATAATGATACAAACAAATTTAATTATTGAACTATGAAAACGTTAAATGTAATGAAAGTAGCAATAGGCAGCCTGATGATTTGCCTGATTGCATTGAGTACCCGGGGTAATGCCTTTATAGGAAACGACAAAGAAAATCCGAATACACCGACCCATACAGTTAAAATTGCCGACATCACCCGCGAAAGCGAAATGCCCCGCGAAATGCGTAGTGGCCGTACCGAGCAAGAGGGCATCAACAACCTCCCCTTATCAGCCTTTAATATGGATGGTTTGAAAGAAGGTAAATACAGCCTTAGCTTTAATTTGGCTAAAAACGGCACAACATTTGTCCGCATTGTCGATAATGGAGGGTATGATGTGTATTTTGAAACTTATAGAGAAGGACAGGCCTACAATAAACAGATAGATTTGTCTTCTTTACCTGCCGGGGTTTACTTCTTCCAGGTAACGCAAAAAGGTAAAACATTTACAAAAAAGCTGATATTTAGCTAAATAACTTACAGGTTTTTTCATAATAATCTGGAATTTGGAGACAGGCGCGGGGGTCATACCGCGCCTGTCGTATGTAATAAAGTATTGATTTTTAATAAAAACAGAAGGGGCAAGACATACAAAAGAGGATTGCCAATAAAAAATCTTTTACAACCCTTCTCTGATACAAATATTTGTTGCATCTTTGCAGTCCGAAAAAATTTTATAGAACATGTACGCCATAGTAGATATCCAGGGTCAACAGTTTAAAGTAGAAAAAGGACAATCATTATTTGTTCACAGGCTTCCCGGTGAAGAGGGTAGCGCGGTAGAATTTAACAAAGTCCTTCTTTTGGCTGATGACAACAGCATTAAGGTTGACAAACTAAAGAATGCCATTGTAAAAGCTACTATCATCAATCATCTTAAAGGCGATAAGAAAATCGTTTTCAAGAAGAAAAGAAGAAAAGGCTACGAAAAGAAAAATGGCCACAGGCAGTCATTTACCAAAATTAAAGTAGAAGAAATAACTGCCTGATTGTTATTAGGTTATTAAGTTATTAGGTTATTATTTGTCTCACAACGATCAACGAAAAAACGATCAACGAATAACGAAAAGAAATGGCACACAAAAAAGGAGCCGGTAGTTCCAGGAACGGTAGGGAATCAGAAAGTAAACGATTAGGCGTAAAAATATACGGTGGCCAGGCTGCTATCGCCGGCAACATTATTGTTCGCCAGAGAGGCACAAAACACCATCCCGGTAAAGGCATTGGCCTTGGAAGAGACCACACTTTATTTGCTTTGGTTGATGGTATTGTAAAGTTTGAAAAGAAACGCGACCATAAGAGTTTTGTGTCTATGATTCCTTTTGAGGAAGCAAATGCTGCTAAAGCACAAGCTGCTCTTGCTGCTAAAGAACCAGCACAAACCAAAGCTAAAGTGAAACCTGCTAAAAAAGAGGTAGAAGCAACTGTTGAAGCCTCAGAAACAGAAGTTAAGGTTAAGAAAACCAAGAAAACTGACGAAGCAACTCCGGAAGAATCAGCCGAAGCAAAACCTAAAAAAACAAAGAAAACTGAAGATGTAGTTCCTGAAACCCCTGCAACTGACGCTCCCGAAGCATCAGCTCCAGAGGCAACAACTGAAACCGAAGCATAAGCAGATTTCGATCATACTACAAAAAGCCTTGTTCTTTACTGAGCAGGGCTTTTTTTATGCAAACGATATTGCCTGATAGTTGTTGGTTGATCATGTGTGGCTTTAGTCCAAAATTGTCGCCTTTTCCTATAGGTTGGTCAGTATTAATAAAATAATAAGTGTTAAACTTTAAAAAGACATACTTCAAATTCATCCTTTTAATAATCAGTGCAATATTCTCTTCTAAATTATTTGCGCAATTGCCTCAAAAGCCATTTCCCCAGCATACTTCATATACCATAGGAAGTATTAAACCTGACAACAGAACCCAGGCAGAAATGGATTCTTCGGTAGTAAAGTTCTATAAACAATGGAAAAAGCACTACCTCAGATTTACTTTACGAAATGAATGTTACCTCTATTGCAATGCTGATGGCAACTGGCGTGGCGGCAATAAATCACCAAATAGTGTTTCTCTCTCTGAAGGTCATGGGTATGGAATGCTTATTATGGCCATAATGGCCGGCTATGATCCGGAAGCCAAATCTATCTTTGATGGAATGCTTCTATATTTTAAGAGGCACCCAAGCAGTATTAATCATCAATTAATGGCTTGGAACCAAGTGAAAGATTCATCTATCACAGAGCAAAACTCTGATGATGCGACTGATGGTGATATGGATATTGCCTTTGCCTTATTGATGGCTGATAAACAATGGGGGAGTGCTGGCACCTATAATTATAAAAAAGATGCGGTTGATTTAATTAATGCCCTGATGAAAACAAATGTCAATCATGAAACCGAACAAATGATCATGGGTGATTTTACTGAAAAAGGGGAGCCGTTTTATAATGATGTGAGAAGCTCGGATATAATGCCTGACCATTTTAAAGCATTTGCGGAAGCAAGCAGCAATACTGAATGGCTTAAAATAGAGGACAATAGTTATCATGTTTTATCCGATATTCAAAAAAAATACAGCCCTAATGCCGGTTTATTCCCTGATTTTATCCGAAATAAAAGCAATAACCCAAGACCTTCAGGGGCTTATTTTATGGAAAAGCGGCAGGACGGCGACTTCTATTATAATGCCTGCAGGCTGCCATGGCGGCTAGCTTCTGACTATCTTGTAAATGGTGATACCAGAGCCAAAAAATTGCTGACTCCATTAAACTCCTGGATTATTAATAAATGCAAATCAGACCCTAACAAAATAAGGGATGGCTATGACCTTGCAGGAAAATTTACTGTGGGGGCCAGTGGTGACAATATTGCCTTTATAGGCTCATTTGGGGTGGGGGCCATGGTTGATGCCAGGAACCAGGTTTGGCTCAATAGAATTTGGGATTATGCGGCTAATGAGGTGATAGGGGATGAAGAATACTACGGCAATACGCTAAAGATGCTTTATATGATTACGATGTCGGACAATTGGTGGGGAAAATAATCAGTCGTCCGTCACCAGCCATCAGTCATCAGTTGTCAGTTTAATCCTTATTAATTTTTAGGATGCCCGTAAGTGTAAGGAAAAATTTTAAATGTCAATATTTCGTTTCAGCCAACTTTTAACCTTCAACCTTTAGCTTTCAACCAAATAAAAAAGGCCCTGCATTTCGGCAAAGCCTTAGTATCACACGGCAGATGAGTGTTTACCGGTGACGGGAAAAGAAAGAGGAAAGATTATTAACCTATAAGCCCTTCGAAGTTTTTATTTTCTGGTTCAAATCTATAAACGCTTCAATAAAAAAAAATGAATAATTTTAAAAAATCTTACGCGTTCAAAAATTAAAAAAACGTCTAAAATCACGACAAAAATTGAATCTTATCGAATTAGGGAATCCCAAAATTCTTAACTTAATACCAGTTCTGTAGTATAGCTACCATTATAAAAAATGACACTAAACAAGCTGATGCTATTTTATTTAGCAACATGGCATTCCTGAAATTTGCTTCATTTTTGTCCACCAGGAAAGCAAAATACCATAGTACAAAAAAAGCAAAAAGCGGAGATAAAAAAACCTGGAAAAGTACGAAGTAAATTACGCGGTGAAAATAATTCATGAAGTAGAGATAGAAGCCAAGATTGGCAAAAAGGAAAACAATAGCACTGAATATAAAGGTACCGTTGCAACCTAAAAGAATACTTGCCGTTTTATCGCCCCTCTCTTCGTCTTCCTTGTGCTGGTATATCTGGGTCAAAGGATAAAAGCCAAGAATCATGGCTGATGAAAGTAATGCGGGTACAATAATTTTCATATCAGCTATCTCGATAAAGTGAAGATTACGCAAGGCAATTGTTGCCATTATATATGTAAAGCCTCCCTGAAATACCGCTGCGGTAAATAATGCCAGTATTCCATATTTTTTTAACCTGATCGAGGGATGGCTATATGCCTTGGAAACAATGCCATATATAAAAAGCATCAGTGCAAATTCCCAGTTGATTAATAATCCAAGACCTATTGCGGCTAAATCAAACGCGAGCGAAACATAGTAAAGTTCAAGTTTTACTGGTGGCGGATCTTTTAGACCTCCGATACTTTCTGTGTCTTTATCATAATAGGAATTATAGCCATTGCTTGCCGGATATAAAAAAATATGAATGGCGACAAACGCAATTACCAGGTTCTTAATATCTGCAAATGGGAACTGGCATGCCGCGAAAACAAATACAGGCATGAGGTATAAGGAAAATGGGATGCGGAGATGAAGCCAGGTTGACCGGTGCATAGTTTCGAACAATTTGATGTAATTTACTCTTTATTCTTTAAATTGGTCAAAATTATTTAATGCAAAGCTATATAAATGCCATCGGCACTGCGGTACCGAAGCACAAGATTTTACAGGGATATGCTGCAGACTGGATGTGCAATGCATTAAATATTAAAGGGAAAGAGCAAAAACTTATTCACACTTTATACGATGCCACGGGCATTGAAAGCAGGTATTCAGTCCTTGAAGATTTTTTGGCTGACAAAGAAAATTTTGGATTTTTTCCGAATACCGAAGACCTTGAACCATTCCCCGGCGTAAAAAAAAGAATGGAAATTTACAAGGCATGTTCTTTGCCACTGGCTTCCCTTGCCATCAAAAATTGCCTTGAAAATACGGTAATTAAAAATGCAGAAATCACCCATATAATACTTGCAAGCTGCACGGGCATGTACGCACCCGGCCTCGAGATTGACATTATTGAGCAGCTTGGCCTTAATAATAATATCGAGAGAACCTGTATACAGTTTATGGGCTGCTATGCTGCTTTTAATGCTTTAAAATCTGCTGATTATATTTGCAGGGCAGACAAGGATGCTGTAGTGCTGGTGCTATGTATTGAACTTTGCAGTATCCATTTTCAAAAAACGCCAGGGAGAGACACTATCGTTTCTAATGCCCTGTTCGGAGATGGCGCCGCCGCAGTTCTGGTGACTGGAAAAACCCAAATAGGCAACAATTTAAGACTTGGCCCTTTTAAATGCATGCTTGCCTCTGAAGGTAAAAATGATATGGCCTGGCAAATCGGGGATTCAGGTTTTGAAATGAAATTATCTTCTTATGTACCTGATATTATTAAAAGTGGTATTAAAAACCTGACTGACCAACTACTTCAAAATCTTGGGCTTGGTATTGATCAAATTGATTATTTTGCAATACATCCGGGCGGAAGACGCATTCTTGAAGTATGCGAAGAAGAACTTGGTATGACAAGGGAAGACAATTGTCATGCCTACAAAATTCTTCGCGATTATGGTAATATGTCCTCGCCCACTGTATTATTTGTCATCAATAGCATTTTTCAAAAACTAACTTCCATTGATCAAAATAAAAAGATACTGAGTTTCGCTTTCGGGCCAGGACTAACTATGGAATCAATGCTTCTTGAAGTGGTTAACATTAATTAAAATATAGTATTAGATATACCTTATTTCAAATACATCTTCAGCTCGGTTTTAGCGGTGCTGGTAGATGGTCGAGGGGCATCGGTTTCTGCTATAGCCCCATTTTTATCAACCCATATATAGAATGGAAGTTTTTCGAACTGAAATAATTTTTTGAGATTTTCAGAGTCTGGTTTGCCAAACAGATGTATACCTTTTACCTGGTTGGTACGCCTGGCTTCGGCCCAATATCTTTCATCACGTTCAAAACTGATAAAAATCCAGACCACATCCCTGCCTAAAAAATAATCTTGAAGCAGTTTTGTAGGCCCAATTTCCTGAAGGCAGGCTCCACACCAGTTTGCTTCCATGCTGATAATAACAAACTTGCCTGCAAAGTCATGAAGAGACACCATTTTGCCTGTGGTATCTTTCAGGGTAAAATCTACAACTTTAGTTTTACCAGGCCGATTTGGCTTTCCGGTATTTATTGGGTCTGCAGCTATAAAAGCATAGCAGGCAAAAATTAAAACCAGGAAATATTTCCAGTTCATCTCTGCTTTTTTGGTTGTCTATTGGTCAGGGCTGGTTAGTCGCCCTTTATATTGGGTTCAAGAGCAAATATACGATGCAATTTTTGAAAATGATATGAGGATAATCATTCGACCTTGAAAAAACGCGAAAAATAATATGTGTTCAATAATAGCGTTATATATATGATAAAATTTAATCCTTCATCACGTAAGTTTTCAAGATAGCTTTGGTGCCAAATTCGCTGGGGCGGGCAGCATCTTTTGCAACAATTACACCTTTTGTATTGATCCAGCTGTAATGAGGAATACCATCAAGGTTAAACATTGCTTTCAACTTGTCGCTGCTTGTACCTGCAATGAGATGAACACCATGGGCGCCCGTTTCCTCAACTTTATCTTTCCATAAATCTTCATTTTTGTCAAAGCTTACAAACAGGAACACAACCTTATCATTGCTTTTCATGTCCTCAATCAGTTTCTTGGTAGCAGGTAGTTCTTCAAGACAAGGCGCGCACCAACTGGCCCAAAAGTCAATAACCACAAACTTGCCCCTGAAATCGCTCAGGGAAACTTTTTTGCCTGCTGTGTCTTCAAGCGTAAAATTTACCGGATCGCCTGCGGGCATTAACAATTCTGATTTTTCCTTATCTGAAGGAGCTTTAAATGAAAACGCAATAATAACAGAGATGAACAGAAGAAGCTTTTTATTCATGGGTCTCATAATTTTCAGAAATTTAGGAACAATATTTTTATTTTCGTCAATCAGGCTGTTAAATTTTTTTTAAACCGAAATTTGCAATTTGCGTAAATAATAAAACTGATTCATTAAGCATTAATTCCAATTACCATGCCAAAAATACTTGTTGTAGATGATGAAGAGCTGATCCGGGAAACACTTAAGGATATCCTGGAACATGAAGGTTACCATGTAGAAGAAGCTTCTGACGGGCAAATGGCGGTAAACCTTATTAAGAAAAATAAGTTTGATGTAATCCTTTGTGATATTAAGATGCCCAAAGTGGATGGGATGGAAGTGCTGGAGAAATCAATGGAGCTGGCGCCCGATGTACCTGTCATTATGATATCAGGGCATGGGTCGGTTGAAACAGCACTGGAGGCTACAAAAAAGGGGGCATTTGATTTTATTGTTAAACCGCCGGATCTTAACAGATTGCTGATCACCATCCGGAATGCGCTTGATAAGTCAACCCTGATTACCGAAACCAAAACGCTGAAGCGAAAGGTAAGCAAGACAAGAGAGATCATTGGTGAATCGCCTGCCATCCAGAAAATAAAGGACACCATTGATCGAGTAGCACCCACGGATGCGAGAATATTGGTGACTGGCGCAAATGGAACAGGTAAGGAATTGGTGGCCTTGTGGATCCATGAAAAAAGCAACCGTGCAGATGGGCCGCTTGTAGAGGTAAACTGTGCAGCAATACCTTCAGAACTTATAGAAAGTGAATTGTTTGGCCATGAAAAAGGATCATTTACATCTGCTATCAAACAAAGGATCGGAAAATTTGAACAGGCCAGCGGCGGCACATTATTCCTGGATGAAATTGGTGATATGAGTCTTTCTGCACAGGCTAAAGTACTGCGTGCATTGCAGGAAAATAAGATCACCCGGGTTGGGGGCGATAAAGAAACTGCTGTTAATGTAAGGATTGTAGCGGCCACCAATAAAAACCTGTATGATGAAATTCAAAAAGGCAATTTCAGGGAAGACCTGTATCACCGCTTAAGTGTGATCCTTATCCACGTGCCTTCCTTGAATGAACGTGTGGAAGACATTGCACTTTTGGCTGATGCATTCCTGGAAGAAATCGTAAATGATTATAAAATGCAGCCAAAACGTTTTCATCCGGCTGCCATCAAAGCGCTTCAGCAAATGGAGTGGACCGGTAATATCCGTGAATTGCACAATGTGGTAGAGCGGCTGGCTATATTATCCCAGGATGAAATAACAGCCCAGGATGTAGAACTCTATGCGCGGCCCGGATTAAAACCTACCCACCCTGACGGGTTGCCACTTGATCGTTTCAAAACCCTTGATGAGTTTCTAGCATGGGCTAAAATAAAATGGGAAGAAGGACATGCTTCCGGGAAATAGAAAATGGTGAATAGCCATTGGTAAAAAGTAATCAGAAAGAAAATACATCATTCGATCTCTTAAATAAATTGAATATCAGGTTTAAGGATATTAGTTTTTTGCGGGGTATATTTGCCTGATGGAAAAGCAGGATTTGTTATTGCTACACGGTGCACTTGGTTCCAAAGACCAGTTCCAAGCCCTGATCCCGCTTTTGGAGACAGATTTTGAAATTTATACGCTTGATTTCTCAAGTCATGGCGCTATGCCTCCGGAGAATGAATTCGGGATTATTACTTTTGCCAATGAGGTGCTTGACGAACTCATTAAATGGGACATAAACAGGATCAATATATTTGGATATAGCATGGGTGGCTATGTGGCTACCTTCCTGGCCATGCACACCAATAGGGTGAACAAGGCTTTTACTTTAGGTACTAAATTTTTATGGACTTCAGATTATTCAGATAAAGAAGTTTTAAAACTTGACCCTGATAAAATTCTGCAAAAAGTGCCTGCTTTTGCAGAAGAACTACAGGCCCGTCATCAAACCGACTGGAAATTGCTTCTTGACAGAACGAAGCAAATGATGCTTGACTTGGGGCATTTTAATATTTTGCCAATTAACCGGTTACAGGAAATTGATACGGAAATTTGTGTCGGGATTGGAGAGAATGACAACACCGTAACCCTCGGGGAAACTATTGAAGTTCATTCTGCACTCCAAAAGGGATCATTATGTGTATTGCCTCACACACAACATCCACTCGAAAAAGTAAACCCGGTTTTGCTGGCCGAATCTATCAAACAGTATTTCATTAGGTAAATAGTGAATGGTGAGAAGTAAGTAGTAAGTGGTAATGGTAATTATTGAACGGTGAACCTCCGCGGTAACATGCAAAAACCCTTCATTGTCAATCCGTTTAGCTAATTTTTCCTTGATCCTTGCTTTTTGAAATTCATTCAGTAATTCTGACGAATCAACATGAAAAATCAGTTCTACCCTGCTTTCTACTTTGTTTACATTCTGGCCTCCGCTGC
>Ga0206925_1115_pt1 | contig 16697 bp, 13 predicted proteins | sample Alteio_BWOrgHeat_62_FD_152944 | JGI IMG/M metagenome (GOLD analysis project Ga0206925, IMG submission 152944) | Enriched cells from forest soil in Barre Woods Harvard Forest LTER site, Petersham, Massachusetts, United States -... | ecosystem: Environmental > Terrestrial > Soil > Temperate forest >...
TAATTATAAGATCGTTAAAAATAAATTTTATGCCACTTCAGGCGCTTCGGTGAGCAGGTGTATTGTCTTGTTTTTTGGAACAACTTCAGGTACAACGAGGAACCTCCTCGCCAATAATTTTGCCTGGGTGAGCGCGGGAAGCACCAGTTCAACCGGCATTACCCTGGGCGGAAATGCTAACCTGGATGTAGTTTATAATAATGTACTTATGACTTCAGTGCCATCCTCCAGCGCAGCGTTATACGTATATCCTCAATATGCAGGATCTGCAAATATTGTAAAAAATAATAACCTGATCAATAAAGGTACGGGTACCGCAGTAGATAATTCAAACGACTCGACAAACGCCTCATCTCTTTACACAACAGGTATTGCCATAGAAAACAACAATAACCTATATACTAAAGGTACATATATCGGCAATTACAGGGGTACACTCTATACAACTCTTGCCAATTGGCAAACAGCGATTGCTAAAATAAACGGAAGTGATGCAAACTCAATTACTACAGACCCGGGCTATGTGAGCAATACAGATCTTCACGTTTCCAGTGCGGCTATATACCAGGCTGGTGTTCCTTATCCCGGTATTACCGATGATATAGACGGTGACTTAAGGCCCGGCACAAAACCTTGTATTGGCGCAGATGAATTTGTGCCCAATTTCCTGGACGCAGGTATTACAAGCCTTGACAGCCCATCAACATTTTGTGCACCCAAAACTGCTAATATCTATGTTAAATTCACCAACTTCGGTCAAAATACTTTAACAAGTTTAAAAATTAACTGGAGTATAAATGGAGCAGCCCAAACAGCATATAACTGGAGCGGCTCAGTGGCCACAGGTATTCTTTCTTCATCCATTAATATTGGAAAATTCTCCTTTACATCCACTGCCAATTATGTAGTAAAAATCTGGACCTCCGGGCCAAATGGTGGCACGGATCAAAAAGCAACCAATGATACACTGATAAAGAACATAGCATCCGGTTTATCAGGCACTTATACGATGGGAGGCGCATCCCCTGATTTCCCGACCTTTAATAGTGTGCTTGATGCTATTACACTGAGAGGATTATGCGGCCCGACGACCATAAATGTAAGGTACGGTACCTATACAGAACAATTATCAGTACCCAATTATCCGTCACTATCCGCCATAAATACCCTCACTTTTCAATCAGAAAAAGGCGACAGCAGCCAGGTGATCCTGACCCTGCCGGCTGTGAATGCGAATGGGGTAAATAATGTTATTGTGCAGCTAAACGGATGCCGATATGTTACGTTCAAAAAAATGACAATTTTGCGCAGCGGGACCGGTATCTATCAATCCGTTGTGGAAATAAAAGGTAAATCAACCAATAATGCTTTTTTGAATAATCAGTTGATTGGCGTTAAGCTCACCGCTACCAGTACAACATCAGACGTGATAACCTCAGCTGCAGACAAGGATACCTCAAATCTTATCAAAAATAACCTGATCAGATACGGCAATTCGGCCATCAATATCAGTGGCGATGCTTCCAGTCATGAAACCTATAATGTGATTGACGGTAACCAGGTTGACAGTTGCTATGCAACGGCCATTAATGCAATATATAATGATGCCATCAGCATCAAAAACAATATCATAACCCATGCCTGCTATGGCAACCTTACCTATTCAGGCATATATCTTAACAATTGTAATTCAGCTATTAATATTACAGCAAATAAAATATACATGCCATATGGAGGCAGCGCAGGTATATACCTGTTTACCAGTGTATCCAAATCCGGCACTGAAGGCCTTATTGCCAACAATTATGTTTCACTGGCAAAAGGTACTTCGCCTGCCTTTGGCATTTTCGATTCATTGAGCACTTTTCAAAATTTTTATTATAATTCAGTTAACATGTATAATGCCAATACGGGCGCAGCATTTTATGCGAATGCCGCTGGCAATATCAACCTTAAAAACAATATCTTGTATAATAATGGCGGCGGCTACTCCATTTTTGAAGTAAATACAGCAGCCATTGTTTCAAGCAATTATAATGATTTATCAGGCAGTATTTCAAAAGTAGGAAACTGGGGCGGCAAACTTGCCGGTACCTTACCAACATGGCAATCAATAAGCGGATTGGACGCCAATTCACTTTCTGTAAACCCCGGTTTTTTCTCAAATACAGATTACCATACCATAAGTCCTGACATCCATGGCAAGGCCATTCCGCTTAGCCTGGTAACTACTGATATAGAAGGCAAACTAAGAAACGTTACCAAGCCGAGTATTGGCGCCCTTGAATTTAAAACTGCCCGTAATGATGCCAGCGTCAGCGGTCTGGGCGCATCAGCATACGTTTGTCAGGGATTATCAAATGTTGGTATCAATCTTAAAAATGCAGGCAGCGATACTTTGAAAACGGTAACCATAAACTGGCAAATGAACGGCGTACCCCAAAAGCCTTATAGTTTTACAGGCAAAATGAAACCTGATTCCATTGCATTCATCATTATTGGCAGCTATAACTTTGCAGCCGGTTTTCCGGTTATAAAAGCCTGGACCAGTTTACCTAACGGGAAATCAGATAGTTTCCCTAATAATGATACCCTGTCGGCTTCCATCATTGTTACTCCTACGCCAAATGCCGTTACCGGTAGTTCAACCACAATATGTACAGGGCAAAATATTGCCATCGGCGGCAGCACAGTTTCTGGCGATACTTACAGCTGGACCTCAATACCTGCAGGTTTTACTTCTACCTTTTCAAGCCAGTTGGTAAGCCCATCCGCCAAAACCACCTATATTCTTACTGAAACTACCGCTATAGGTTGTACCAAAACTGATTCTGTTACTATAAGTGTTAATCCAACACCAACTGCGAATGCAGGGGCAGATAGAACTGAGTGTAGTGGTGATACTACCGTTATTGGTACGGTGGGCGTAACAGGGAATAAATATAGCTGGACAACCTACCCGGTTGGTTTTTCATCTACATTAGCTCAAACAGCTGTAGCGCCTTCATTTACAACCATTTATATTCTTGCTGTTACAAATACAAGTGGGTGTAAGGCAATTGATTCTATAAATATTAAAGTAAATCCTAAGCCAAATGCAACGGTTATAAAACCGCAAACCATTTGTTCTGGTACCACATTAAGCCTTGGTGGAAGTGCTGTAACCGGCAATACGTATTCCTGGAGTACTAATTCTGGCGGTTATAGTTCTACTCTTTCAAACCCAGGTGTGTCACCAACTGTTACTACCAAATATATTTTACTCGAAAAAACTACAGCCACAGGATGTTTCACTATAAATACAACAACTATAACCGTTGTCAATACGCCTTCAGCGGCATTTAATGGGCCTAAAAATGTTTGTACAGGCACTACAACGGTATATGCGCCTGCACAAAATTCAAACGGAGTATCTTATACCTTTTCCCCAGCGGTAACGCCAAACACAACCTATACCCTGCGTGGAGATAGTTTTTATGTAACCTGGGGCAATACCGGCACCGCTGAAATAATAATGCTCGCAAAAGTTACCACCGGCACCTGCCAGGATACCAGCAAGATAAATATTACAGTAAACCCATCCCCCACTGCTAAATTTACAGCAAATGAAGTGTGTGCAGGCAGCATTACCAGTTTTACCAATGCCGCTACCGGGGCTTCCAGAATTACCTGGTTTTTTGGCGATGGAGATACCATTAGTACTGGCAGTACCACCCACTTATACAAGAATGCCGGTATTTATAAAACAAAACTGGTAGCGCTTAATACTTCAGGCTGTCAAGACAGTATGATCCTGACTGTGAAGGTAGATACCGTGCCGAATATTTCTTATAAAACCCCGGCAAGTATATGCCTGGGCACAGCGGCCACCTTTACCAATAAAACTGTATCGGCAAAAAGCTATACCTGGGATTTTGGCGATGGCAATACTGATTTAACTACATCACCTACACATACCTACACCAAGGCAGGCACGTACCATGTTAAACTAACCGCTACCAGCAAAGCAGGTTGTACGGATACGGGTTCCTCATTTTTTACAGTGAACCCAGTACCGCTTTCGAATTTTAAACTGAGCCATGGGCATGGGTTTACCTATACTTTTATAGCCGATGATACCAGCCAAAAAACATATGTCTGGGATTTGGGCGATACTTCAGGTGCGCATCAGGGTTTTGATGTGACAAATACATATAAAGGAATTGCGAGCTACCTGGTAAAACTAACGGTAATAAATGCAAGCGGGTGCAGTGCAACACACGATACCAGTTTTACAGCCAGTTTTAACACTGCCATTGCGCCTCAGATAGCTTTGGCATACCACATAGATATATACCCGAATCCATTTGTACAAAAAACCACGCTTTCTTATTCATTGGCTAATGAAGCAGATGTAAAAGTTATTCTTACCGATATTGCAGGCAGGCAAGTGGCCCTAGTTACAAAATCAAAACAATCAGCAGGTGAACATTCCTGCTTGTTAGACGCAGACTTATATCATTTACAACCAGGCATCTATTTTGTGAATATGATGATTGATGATGTACCTGTAACAAAGAAGATTGTGAAGGTGGAATAATTTAATTATCTATTGAGTTATGAATTTAACTGATTCAATTACAATTCAATAAAAATAAGTCAATTTTTTTGTCAATTTGATATATAATTTGACAAAAATGTTTTTAACTTTGCCTTCCAGTAAAAATTAATAACGGGAGGCAATATGAATATCGGTGAAATTTTAGAAGAAAAGATCAGGCCCCTGATCTGGTGGAAACATGAGCAAAGCGGCTCCTGGTGGGGTGCCCAGACCGAAGCAAACAACTATGTACATACCTGGAACCTGTTTGAAATACGACCGGTGGGCCATAGTAAAGACATGTTCAGCGCCTATTTTGCCCAGCATAACTATGAAGGCATACTATACAACAGCAGCCTGGAGGCCTGCAAGGCGGCCTGCTATCAGCACCTGAAAACTTATTTGAAAAGTTTTTTGTGGACGGAAGCAGCGTGAAAATAATTTTGAATGTTGAATTCTAAATTTTGAATTAAGCCACCGCCACTTTTGATTTATAATTCTTAGCGGTAATTCCCCTTAATGCCATCTTTCTTGTCCGGCTTTTCATAAGAAGAATAGCATCTTCAGAAGTTGCAAAAGTGCCGTCAATATTTACAATATGGGCAGCCAGCTTTTTATAATTTTTGGTCATTAAAGAAAACCATACATGCAGGTAATGAATGCCGTCAAAAACCAGCGCTTTGTTTTTTCCGAATTCTGAAATCGTCAATTTAAAATGCTCCGGGTACATCATATAGTGCATCGTCGGTTTCAGGTGATGATTGATATGATAACCATCGTTAAAACACTGCACATTATATGACGTATTTACACAGGTAATACTGTTTTTATAGCAGTTGCCGGGCTCTTCAAAATCAACAAAAGAATGTTGTGCCCAGTTGCCGATCATCATGATAAAACGCGTTAAAATAAGTGGCGTAATAAATACAACAAGCGTAGCCGGAACGCTGACAAACATGAGCAGCCCACAAGCCACAAAAAAGATAATTTCACCTCTTAAAACCTTATTACGCATTTTAAGCCTCTTTCTGAGATGATGATAATTGGTAAGCGATACAATAACGCCAAAGAAGAAAGTAAAGAAATATTTCATAAAATCTCCAAAACTATCTCGCTGGTACATCATGGTGCTGCTCAGGTCTTCTTCAAGGTTATTCTCTGCATGGTGCATACCCATGTGGTGACTATAATAAGTACCGGGACTATGGCCAAAAAACGGGCCGAGTACCCAGGGAATATACTCATTCAATAGTTTGGATTCATTTTTAAAAAATGGCCGGTGACTGGTACAATGCAACATCAGGGTATAAGGGCCACTGAGAAAAAGCAGGTTATAAACAAAATACAAACCGGCTATGGGCCACCAATATAAGCGTGGCAAAGGCATGTAGAGCAAAAATGCTAAAGGAATTAGCGTCAAACTAATTTTTAAAGCAAGATGTACAAAAGGTAAGTCACGCTCATCAGCGAGAAGACTGATCCAGAACCTGTCAAACCTGTTATACTTTGCAGGTTTTACAAAAACAGGATCATTTATTATTACATTATTTATCATCTTAAGACTATATCATTCATTGCGTTAACAAAAAGAAAAATAAAAATTTTTCAGGGGAATCAAATGAATGTATTCAATCGGATGATTCTAATGAAAGTAATGGGATGAGGGCGTTTCCCAAAACAAAAAAATTCACTTCTCAGTATCTTCTCCAGGGATACTTTATCAAAGATAAGACATTTTTACAAACACAAGGTTATTGTATAAGGTTTCAATAGCATTTCGACACAACCCCAAATCCACCTGATTTTCTTAGATTTGCTTTGGCAATATCGAAGAAAAAATGAAAATAACTATAAGCGCCCTGTTTCTGTGTGTTGTGTTAATCTCCATGAACATTGACAAACCTGCCTATAAAATATATGATGTCAAAGGCACTGAAACAGCTTATGATAAACTTCTTGCTGATGCTAAGAATGCGGATATTGTAATGTTTGGCGAACAACATGATAACCCCATCTGCCACTGGCTTGAACTGGAACTTACCAAAGATCTGTATGCCGAAAAAAAGAGCAACCTGGTACTTGGCGCTGAGATGTTTGAAGCCGATAACCAGGTAACCCTGAATGAATACCTGAACGGCTATATTAAAGAAAGCAGTTTTAAAGAAAATATGCGCCTATGGCCCAATTATCCAACTGACTACAGTCCGCTGGTTGAGTTTGCAAAAACAAACAAAATCCCATTTATCGCTACCGATATACCCCGGAGATACGCAAGCATTGTTTCTTCAAAAGGGCTTGAACATCTTGATAGCATCATTACCCCGGAAGCAAGAAAATGGATTGCGCCACTGCCTATTGCCTACGACTCCACGCTGAAATGTTATAAAGAAATGATGAGCATGGTGGGGCCGGGCCACAGTGGAGCAAATATGCCAAAAGCACAAGCGATAAAAGACGCGACAATGGCTTATTTTATCCTTAAAAACCTGCACAAGGGCCATACATTTTTACATTATAATGGCGCCTATCATTCTAATAATAAACAAGGTATTGTTACCTATCTGCTACAATCAAATCCACACCTTAAAATTGTGAGTATATCAAGTACGGAACAATCATCATTAAATACATTGGATAAAGAGTCTGTAGGTCTTGCGGATTACATAATCTGCACACCTGAAGATTTGACAAAAACGAGGTGAAAAAATATATGATTGATTTAAACAGGAAATCCGTTTAACCAGTGCAGGGCGCTTTCCTTGGTTGAAAATATTTTACAGGGCACCTTTGGCCTTGTAAAGTTGATAAAAAAAGAACCCATTATTTTTGTCAGGAAAGAAGGCGTAAAAACAGCAACGGCCTTTACCGGGCCATCAATTTCGAAATCACCATAATAATCCCTGGCTTCTTTTGTGGCCGATTTTACATGTGTCAGATCCATATATACAAAGCATGGACGGCCTTTAGAAATGGAATCTCTGATTGCCACACCCATTTTTGCTATTTCTAAATTGATCTCTCTTTTTTTAAATGCGTAACAAATTATCTCGCCCTCCTTCCAAAAATAGAAGAAATCGTTTTCTTCAATAATATCCATAATGTCTTTTCAACCTGTATATACTCTGTAAAGTTAAAGAATAATATTCAGAATTAATTATTCTCTACCTGGAACTTATTCAACCAGCTAAAGGCTTTTTCTTTATTGCAAAAAAACCGAAGCGGTGTTTTTGGTTTATTGAAGCTTAGAAAAAATGTGACTAACACCTTTGCAAGTGGAGAAGGCGTGTGTATAGCAGTAGCCGTTATCAATTCCTCACTTTCATTAGACGTATAAAATACTCTTGCCTCTCTTGTTACTTTCTTTATGTTAACAATATCACAATATACCAGTCGAGACCGGTCATCTGAAATTTTATATTTGATATCTACCCCTATTTTTGCAGTTTCAAGATCCAAAACCGGCTTTTTATAAGCAAAACAGATAATATCATTTTCCTCCCAGAAGATAAATGAATCGTTTTCTTCAAGTATATTCATGATTTTTTTTGGTTTTTTTTAAAAGCAAATACGGGGTAAATATACTTATTGTTTTTAATGTGAATATCAGTCTAATAAAAATTAATCAGCTAAAATAAAATTATACCATGTCCAAAATGATACAGTCATTTAAATAAATTTTCTTGAGTCCGATAAAACATTCAAAATCTAATAATTATAAAATTATTTTCAGTTTGGCACACAAATGGTAAATATTTTTTCAAATAAACATTTAAAAACATAAAAAGATGAAAAGGTTAATGATTGCAACAGGTTTAGCGGTAATGTTTACCTTACTTGGTATATTTTCTGCCAAAGCAGATGATTGGAGAAGAGATAGGAGAGAATGGAGAGAACATCGCCGCTGGGAAAGGCGTGAATTAAGAAGGGAATATCGCTTTCATCCCTATGAAAGGTGCCACCCAAGGGCTTATTATTATCACCACTAGAAATAAACACCTTTGTATATAAAAGTCGACACCCATGACTTTAGAACAGCCGTAGTATCAAAACTGCGGCTGTTTTTTTATTAATCTAATCTTATAATCTGATTTGCTATTTTTGAATTTTTATTTTCAAAAAACAAATACATGCATACTCAATTTATAACCCTTTCCGTTTCGGACGGAACAATAATGCAGGCATACGTAGCAACGCCTGACGGAACCGGGCCTTTCCCCGCGATTATGGTTTACCAGGAAGCTTTTGGCGTTAACGGGCATATCAGAGATCTAACTGAACGATTTGCTGCAGAAGGTTATATCGCCATTGCCCCGGAACTTTTTCATCGTACTGCCCCGACGGGCTTTGAATTATCTTATAATGATTTTCCTTCCGTAATGCCCCATATCCAGGCATTAACTATAGACCAAAATAAGGCCGACATTAATGCAACTTATGAATGGTTAACGACTAATGAAAATGTAAATCAATCTCATATCGTGTCAACCGGTTATTGCATGGGTGGCAGGATATCTTTTCTGGCCAATAGCATCCTGCCGTTAAAATGTGCTGTTTCCTATTATGGAGGAGGTATTGCCCAACACGCTGCCACTTGGGCACCGGAATTGCACGGGCCAATGCTATGTTTCTGGGGTGGCCTTGACAAGCACATTCTCCCGGAACATATTGACACTGTTGTTACGGAAATGAAAAATGCAGGGAAAGATTATATGAATGTCATAATATCCTATGCGGATCATGCTTTTTTCTGTGATGCAAGACCGAGTTATCATCCCAAAGCAGCAAAGGAAGCCTGGGCTTTAACGCTTGCTTTTTTGAAGGGATAAATCTTTGATTTCATAGTAATTTTTACGACTAATTTTACGTCAAATATGAAATAGAAAAAATGAAAAGAATAATCAACGCACTATATTTGGGATTTTTATTATTGATATTTGAGGGCTGCTCTACGATTAAGGCAATTAAAATACTCAACAGCGCGACACTATACAACCCGAAAAATTTCAGTTACACGATCCCTTTCGACAGGAAGTTTACTCTTATACATTTACAGGCAAGTATTAACGGCAGTCAAAAAAAAGCTGATTTTATTTTTGACACCGGAGCGGGTGTTACCGTCATTTCAAAACATTTTGCCGATTCCTTAAATCTCCCCATCCAATCCACTTTTAGTGTGAAGGATGTTCATGGCAATATATCAAAAAATAATGTAGTCCTTATCCCTTCTCTTGAAGTCAATGGGCTTGTTTTTAAAAATGTAGGTGCGGTAGTAGCTGAATTTGGGCCAAATTCAGCTCTTAACTGTATTGGAAAAGATGGGATTATCGGGGTAAATATTATATCAAAATGCAATTGGATTGTAGATTATGAAAAAAACACTTTCAAAGCAACCGATAGCGATCTGCATTTTCCTTTAAGCATTGTAGTTGTACCTTTAAAATTATCAGTTCCTCAAATTCCTCATATTGATATAAAACTAAATGGGAAACTGGTAAAGAGCGTAACTATAGACATGGGATCTTCAGAAACTTTTGCGTTAAGAAGCTTTGTGGTTAAACAAAACCCCGGGTTTATATCGCAAAAACCGCTATTTAAAAATATTGACAACAGCTCCCAGGGTGTAAACGGAACAAAATCTGATACCATATATTATTTTACTGCTGATAGTCTGCAAGTTGGAGATACAAAATTATTCAAACCACAAACCATTATTAATAACAGCATTAATGACAGGATCGGCGAAAAACTACTTGAAAAATACCTGGTAGGATTTGATTATAAAAATAAGAAGTTTTATCTTTCTAGGAATAATATTCCATTAACAGACAATACATTGCATGGTTTTGGATTCAACATTGATTTGCATGGTGATAGTTGCAGGATCGCTTCTTTGTTTTCAAATTCTCCTGCTGCGGATGCCGGTCTTAAAATTGATGATGAGATTTTAGAAATTAATGGGATCCCTACCTCGAGCTTTTTCAGGGACTATTGCACTGCTATATACTGGTCTAAATTCACACTCCAAACGCTATCGGAAATTCACTTAAAAATTAGAGGAAAACAGGAGCCAATCACCTTAAAATCTGCTGCCTATAATCCTGTTTCTCAATAGTCCTTTGGCGGATTTTCAACTCTTAACCGCACACCTATATCCAATGTTTTCCAAAGTGTATTTTCAAAGCGGCAAAATATGGCAGATTTTGGGGTGCCAGGGCCTTCAATGGCAGGCGGATTATAAGTATTAAAATATCCGCGTTCAAAACCTCTTAATTCATTAATGCTATAGGAGGAGAATATACTTTTTGATAATTCAGAATTTGTTTTTAAGATGTAATAATTTTGGATTGATCCAGTGGGTCTTATTACTTGCCAAATATCGATTGCCTGAGCATAATTTTTTATAGGTGCCGTCACACCTATAATCAACAATAAAAATATGTGTCTGCTTTTTACCATCATCTAAAGATCAATAAACGAATTTAGAGATAATAATTACAATTTTGACATTCTAACTTCTCATGACCCAAGACTCAGGACTCAGGACTAATAATTATCTTTGCACAATGAATCAAAATTACAGCACCATAGAGGAAATGGACCTCAGTAAATTAAAGGCTCCAACTGGCACCACCCTCATTTGCAAAGGCTGGCAGCAGGAAGCTGCTTACCGGATGTTATTGAATAACCTGGATAAAGAAGTTGCTGAAAAACCTGAAGAACTCATTGTATATGGTGGTTCTGGTAAAGCCGCACGGAATAAAGAAGCGCTCTTTTTAATTCTGGAAGCGCTGAAAGATCTTGAAAATGATGAAACACTTCTTATACAATCCGGCAAAGCGGTAGGTATAATGCCCACACATCCTGATGCACCAAGAGTAGTCATATCCAACTCCATGCTTGTGCCCAAATGGGCAACATTTGATTATTTCAGAGAACTGGAAGCCAAAGGGTTAACCATGTATGGGCAAATGACAGCGGGCAGCTGGATCTATATTGGCAGCCAGGGAATTGTACAGGGAACGTATGAAACATTTGCAGCTGCAGCGAGAAAAGATTTTAATGGCTCCCTGAAGGGTACGCTTACAGTTACAGCCGGCCTTGGTGGTATGGGCGGTGCACAACCTTTAGCAGTCACCATGAATGAAGGCGTTGCCCTCGTTGCGGAAGTGGAAGAATGGCGCATTCATAAAAGAATAGAAACACGATACCTTGATATACAGATCAATGAAATAGATGAAGCCATTGATCGTGCTTTAGAAGCCAGGCATAATAAAGAAGCGCTATCAATCGGCGTGAAATGTAATATTGTTGATCTCCTTGAGCGATTGATTACCAGGAATATCGCACCCGATTTGCTTACTGATCAGACTTCTGCGCATGATCCGTTGAATGGCTATCTGCCACAGAATATGAGTGTAGAAGAAGGGAACGTATTAAGAGAGCAAAACCCTGACAAATACATAGAACTGGCTTATCAAAGCATGGCCAAACATGTTAGGTTAATGATTGAACTTCAGAAAAAAGGAGCTATTACTTTCGATTATGGCAACAACCTGCGCGGCCGTGCCAAAGAAGCCGGGGTAGAAAATGCATTTGACTTCCCTGGGTTTGTACCTGCCTATATCCGGCCTTTATTCTGCGAAGGGAAAGGACCTTTCAGATGGGCTGCACTTTCAGGCGACCCGAATGATATAAAAGTAACAGACGAAACAATCTTAAAACTTTTTCCGGAAGATTATGGCCTTGCCAGATGGATAAAAATGGCACAGGAACGCATTGCATTCCAGGGCTTACCCGCACGCATTTGCTGGCTGGGCCAGGGAGACAGGGAAAAGGCTGGCGTTGCCTTTAACAATCTCGTTAAAGAAGGAAAAGTAAAAGCACCAATTGTTATCGGGCGGGATCATCTCGATACTGGTTCTGTTGCTTCTCCGAACAGGGAAACCGAGGCAATGATGGATGGTTCTGATGCCATTGCCGATTGGCCTGTGTTGAATGCATTAATAAATACTGCTGGAGGTGCCACATGGGTTAGCCTCCATCATGGCGGTGGCGTAGGTATCGGCTACTCCATACATGCAGGTATGGTTATATTGGCAGATGGGACACCAGAAGCGGAGGTTCGGTTAAAACGGGTTTTGCATAATGATCCAGCAATGGGGGTCATTCGCCATGCTGATGCCGGCTATGATATTGCAAAAGACACCGCTCGAAAATATCGGCTTGATTTGAAGCAACGGCTCCGGGAATAAATATCTCATTTCCATTTTAAGAATTTTTAACAGTTATCACACCCCCGGAAGAAAGGGTTTAACCTTTTATTAACTTCCTATGGCATTTTATTAGTTAGCTTTGCAAACTATTTATATTATAAACTGTTTCACTGATCTACTCTTATTTTCAAAATGCCTGATACTAAACCATGGAATAGTGATCTGCCCCTTGGGCGATTTTTGAGCTTGCTTACCAAATCTTATTTTGGTGCGCTTACCAAAAAACTCGAACACCTGGGGATAGAACATTATTATTCTATTTTAATTACCATAGAAAGCAATAAGGGTGAGAATTGCTGCCAGCAATCCCTTTGTGACCAGCTCCATTTTGATAAGGCGAGTATGGTAAAACGTATTGACTACCTTGCAAAAGAAGGCCTTGTAAAACGCAATCCAAATATTAAAGACCGCAGGGAACACTTAATTACCCTTACTGATAAAGCCAAAGCATTGATGGCCGATTTGCATAAAGGCATAAATGAGCTGAATACTGAGGCCACTCGTGGTTTGAATCCTGAACAAAAAGAACAATTTTATAAATGGCTTTGGCTCGTATATGACAATATCAGCAGCCAGCCGGCACACAACGTAGTTTACAATCTTAAAAAAGTAAAATAAAGTCCCGAATGAAATCCAGAACTATAATTATTTCAGCTCTTTCTATTCTTCTAATAGGATTTCTGATCTATAACAAAATGAATTCTTCAGAAATTGAATCAAAGAAAAATGCAGCCCCGAATCCTGATATTGCAAAAAAAATCGGTGCCCAGGTAAGTGCCTATGTTGTTTCCCCAGGAAAATTAGACAATAATGTAGTAAGTACCGGTACCGTTTCTGCCAACAATGAAGAACAGTTATTTAGCGAAATATCAGGCAAAATCACCCATATCTATTTCAAAGAAGGTGGAAAAGTAAGAAAAGGAGAATTGCTTGTTAAAATAAATGATGCTGACCTTCAGGCACAGCTTGCCAAGGCTATTGCTGCTAAAAAAATAGCCGGAGAAATCAGGGACCGTGATAAAAAACTCCTTGATAAACAAGGCATCAGCCAGCAGGAATACGACCAGAGTGTCAGCGTACTTGACCAGGCAAATGCAGATATAGCACTATTAAATGCGCAAATTGCAAAAACAGAAATCAGGTCAAATTATAATGGAGTCATCGGGTTAAAAAGTATAAGCGAAGGAAGCTATATTACTCCTGCAGTTAAAATTGCTTCCATCCAGGAAATTGAACCTGTTAAAATTGATTTTTCAGTTCCGGAAAAATATACTACCCAGGTGCGGGTAGGCGACCTTGTCACATTTACTATTCCGGGCTCCAAAGATGTATTTCATGCCAAAATATTTGCTATTGAACCTAAAATTGATCTTGCAACCCGTAGCCTTCTTGTTCGTGCCATTTGTCCAAACCAGGATGAAAAAGTTTTGCCTGGATCCTTTGCCAATGTAGAATTGATACTAAAACAAATTGATAATGCAATTATGATCCCAACCCAGGCAGTTATTCCTGTTTTAAAAGGGCAACAGGTATATGTCAGCCGAAATGGCAAGGGACAAATTGTACCCGTGGAAACAGGCTTACGGAACGACACTACGATAGAAATAACTAATGGCCTGCACGCGGGTGATACGGTGATAACCACAGGTATAATGATGTTAAAACCAGGCGTTAATTTGAAAATTAAATCTGTTAAATAAATCGTTGATCGTTTGACGTTAATCGTTGATCGTTGTCAAATCAGTTTTGTTTGAGCGTGTTTGAAACTTTTAATTTTGCAAAATATAGAATCTCAATAGTCAATGGAATATAAAGAACTCGATGTCTGGTTGAATTCAAGAAAGTTGGTTAAAATGATATATGAAGACACGAAAATATTTCCCGAAAGTGAAAAGTATGGATTAACAAATCAAATACGAAGATGTGCGGTCTCTATTCCTTCTAATATTGCCGAAGGATGTGGCAAGCAACACCGAAAAGATCAATCCAGTTTTTTTATATTTCAAGAGGGTCAATTTATGAATTAGAAACACAAATGTTTTTAAGTTTTGATTTAAACTTTATTAATAAAGAAACCTTGGATAAATGCCTTGAGCAAATTAACAAATGCAAAATGCTCTTAAACGGTTTTATAAATTATTTTAAGAGCCTGGATAATGATAAGAAATAAAATTTCCCAAAGAGTTCTTTTGGGGACAAAAACGAACAACGATAAACGAACAACGATAAACGAAAATATATGAGTCTTTCATCCGTCTCGATTAAACGCCCCGTCCTTGCCACGGTCTTGTCAATTACAATAGTCGTTTTTGGTATCCTTGGATACAGCTATTTGGGGGTTCGTGAATACCCTTCTGTTGACCCTCCAATTATTACGGTAAAAACAAATTATACCGGCGCCAATGCTGATGTCATAGAATCACAAATTACCGAGCCGCTCGAGAAATCTATAAACGGTATTGATGGAATCAGAAGTATTTCTTCTGCGAGCGCTTTAGGTTCCAGTACCATAACAGTAGAATTTAATTTGAGTGCGGATCTGGAAACGGCTGCTAATGATGTCAGGGATAAAGTAGCACAAGCTTCAGGCCTTCTGCCTACCGATATTGATGCCCCGCCAGTCGTTACCAAAGCAGATGCCAATTCAGATGCGATCCTGGCAATAACCGTACAAAGTGATACTAAAAACCAAACGCAGCTCGATGATTATGCAGAGAATGTACTGGTTGAAGGCTTACAAACTATTCCAGGGGTAAGTAGCATCCAGGTTTGGGGACAGAAAAAATATGCCATGCGGCTATGGATGGACCCTAAAAAATTATCCTCTTATGGATTAACACCTTTGGATGTTCAAACGGCGCTGAACGCACAAAACGTTGAGCTGCCTGCCGGTAAAATTGAAGGAAATAATACGGAACTTACCGTAAGGACAATAGGGCGTTTATATACGGAAGAAGATTTTAACAACCTGATCATAAAAACATCCGGTGATAATATTGTAAAATTTAAAGATGTTGGATATGCCTCCCTCGGTGCCGAACAGGAAGAAACCATCCTGAAAGAATCTGGTGTGCCGATGATTGGTCTCGGCCTGGTACCCCAGCCCGGAGCTAATTACATAGAAATAGCAAACGAGTTTTATAAAAGACTGGAAACCATAAAAAGAACTATTCCGCCTGATGTTAAGGTTGATATAGCTCTTGATAATACCAAGTTTATCAAACAATCAGTTTCTGAAGTTCAGGAAACCCTGTTGATTGCCTTCGCCCTGGTAGTTATCATTATATTCCTGTTTTTTAGGGACGCACTTATTGCGTTCAGACCACTAATTGACATACCAGTCTCTCTGATCGGTGCATTCTTTATCATGTATATCTGTGGCTTTTCTATCAATATCCTTACGCTCCTGGCCATCGTATTAGCGACAGGACTGGTAGTGGATGATGGGATTGTGGTCACAGAAAATATTTATAAAAAGGTGGAGCAGGGCATGTCTGTCCGACAGGCGGCCTTTAAAGGATCAAATGAAATATTTTTCGCAGTTATTTCAACATCCATAACCCTTGCAGCGGTGTTTCTTCCTATTATATTTCTAAAAGGGTTTACCGGCCGGCTATTCAGAGAATTTGGAGTGGTTGTGGCTGGGGCAGTTCTTATTTCAGCCTTTGTATCCTTGTCACTTACCCCGATGCTGAATGTAAAACTAATCCGTAAAAATCAAAAGCATACGCGTTTTTATGAAAAAACAGAGCCGTTTTTTGAATGGATGACAAACAGTTATAACAGCGCACTGGATAAATTTTTAAATCGCCGCTGGATGGCATGGGCAGTTATTGCTATTTCCA
>Ga0206925_1116_pt1 | contig 16267 bp, 15 predicted proteins | sample Alteio_BWOrgHeat_62_FD_152944 | JGI IMG/M metagenome (GOLD analysis project Ga0206925, IMG submission 152944) | Enriched cells from forest soil in Barre Woods Harvard Forest LTER site, Petersham, Massachusetts, United States -... | ecosystem: Environmental > Terrestrial > Soil > Temperate forest >...
GGCCAATGATTTAGCTGCGTTTTTACGTAAAAATGAAGACTGGAGTTTCAGGCATAAGAATGCAATAATGCCGGATCTGGATTTGGGATTGTTTAAGACGGCTGCTTAAAAAGGTATTATTTCTTAATGGCGTAAACTGTTACAATTGGTTGAATTTTAATAACACCCCATGCTTTGAACCGAATCAGCCAATCGGGCAGACTCTTATATTCAACCTGGTATTGTAATCCTGATTTGGTAAGTTGATCCGGAGCTAAGTCATTGTTGGAAATAGAATAGAGATAAACCGGTATTTTTGAGCTATCTGCAATCTGTTTTAATTCTGCTTCTTTAGGCATGTGATATTTAACCACAAGGTCATGAGGTTTATAAATATCCATATTTAGATGGCCATTGGGTCCGTATGGCCATTCTTCCTCATAATAGGAGATCAATGCAATTCTCTGATCCCTATACCGATCCAGGTATTTATAAGCGTAGAATTCAATGCGTGCAGGGCTTAGGCAAACATCAAAAATCCATATTAAATCAGAAGCAATAAAAAAGATAAGAAACAGGATTCCAGAAATTTTAAACCCAGTCTTCCAGATTTTGAAATCCAGGATTTGCAGACCATCAAATGCAAAAACTATAAATAATGGAATGCCACAAACCATTGGGAAAAGAAACCTGAGTTCTTTATGGCCTACTATGCAATGGAATAGAAAATAAGGAAGGAATGCGAAGGTAAAAATATTCAGTGGCTTCCTGGTCCATCCTATAATTATGGTCAGGATTAATAACCATCCCCAGACAAAGCCTGCATTGCTTTTTACAAAAGTAAAGTATTGAAAGAAAGGCAATGTGCCAAAGGAGTCAGCTTTCCCTTCCAGGAAATTAATCTTAAAATATAGCCAAAGTGAATTTACCCAAACTCCATAATAATACCTGTCTAAAACTGCACAAAGACCGATAATGACTAACATTACAAATCCAATAATGAGCATTTTTTTCAGGCTGGTTTTTTGAATAAATGTAGCCCATACAATTATCCCGGGAAAGATCAATGCGATTTGTATTCTGCAAACAAATGCAATGGCAAAGGCGATGCCAGTAAGGATAAGATAAAGATATTCAGTAGTTTTTTTCTGATTGGATGTATGGGTAGCACCAATGAGTAAAAAACAAATTCCTATTATAAGAAATATGCAACTAAATCCTTCTGATGAAAACCTGGCGTGAACAAAGGCTATAATTGGTAATGATGCTAATAATACCGGAAATAACTTACGAAGGAATTCATTTTTAATCCATTGCATCCCTAATAAGCACAAAGGGATAAGGCTGGATAAACCTAGAAACGAAGTGATTAGCCTGAGAACCAAGGCCATTTTAAAAGGATCTGTCATGCCCATCATTTTAAAAACAACAATGGCTATCCAGGGCTGAAGCGTTGGCCTTGACATGGTATTATACTCCCAGGCCATGTTATCCAGGGTAGAATGGCCAAGCTTCATCCACGCAAATTCAAGAATCTGGTAATGTTCATCGTACATTGAAAAACCAATACTGTAGATAGCAGTAAGCAAATGAAGAATAAAGCTAATAAACAGGCAGAAAAGTAGCAGCCTCCTTATGGGTACAGATAGGGATTTCCAGTATTTGAGTGGGCTAAGCAATAGCGTCCGAAATTAAGATTCTGAACCTGATAATGCTGGTATTGGCATAAAAAAAGAAAGAGAAACAAAAAGACAAAGTTACCTCTTTCTCTTTCTGTTTCTCTTTCTGTGTTGGTGGTGATGGAGGGAATTGAACCCCCGACACAAGGATTTTCAGTCCTTTGCTCTACCAACTGAGCTACATCACCCGATACCCTATCAATTATAAGGAGGCGCAAAAGTAGCATTTTTTCCTTTTGATTCCAATTTTTATCAAAAAATTAGAATTCAAGGAAAAATTGAAGTAAAATTGTTCCTCCAAGCGACGGTCAAGAACATCAAAATATGGTAATCATCAGTCAAATAATCTTTTTACTCCTCTTCGCCTTTTCTGTTGGTCTTTTTATCCGAAACATGAGGCGATTGATCAGGAACGTAAATCTCGGAAAACAAAACTGGCCAAAAGACCGGTCAGTTGAGCGATGGAGGCGGGTAGTATTAAACGCCCTGGGCCAGAAAAAAATGTTCAAAAGGCCGGTGCCGGCTATTCTACACTTTTTTGTCTATGCAGGTTTTATCATTATTAATGTTGAGATACTTGAAATTATCATTGACGGATTGTTTGGTACCCATCGTGTTTTTGCGCCGATAGTTGGGGCTCTTTATGCGCCTTTCATCAGCTTTTTTGAGTTCCTGGCATGGGGCGTTTTAATCGGTTGTGCTATTTTCCTTGTACGCAGAAATGTTTTAAAAGTAAAAAGACTGAACCAGCCTGATCTTGATGGCTGGCCCAGAAAAGACGCTAATACGATCCTTATCGCTGAGATTACCCTGATGATTGCATTTCTTACATTGAACACTGCGGACCAGGTCTTACAAAGCCGGGGCCATGAGCACTATTTTAGCACAGGCAGGTTCTTCTTTACCGGAATGATGATGCCAATGCTGGATGGATTATCGACTGGCCAGTTGGTTACTCTTGAAAGGACATGCTGGTGGGCGCATATAATAGGCATATTCGGGTTCCTCAATTATCTGTATTATTCAAAGCATCTCCACATTTTGTTCGCGTTCCCCAATACATATTATTCTAGGCTTGAACCACAAGGCCAGATGCGCAATATGCCTGAAATACAGAAAGAAGTCCAATTGATGATGGATCCATCCGCAGCTGCACCGGAGCCGCCTGCAGAGCCGGGACGATTCGGCGCCAAGGATGTATTTGACCTACAGACAACGGATTTGCTGGGGGCTTTCAGCTGCACAGAATGTGGAAGATGTACAGCGGTTTGCCCGGCAAATATAACCGGTAAAAAGCTTTCACCTCGTAAAATAATGATGGCAACCCGTGACCGCTGTGAAGAAATAGGGAAGGGGCAGGATAAAAATGGAAAGGAATATAAAGATGAGAAGAGCCTGTTGGGTGATTATATTACCCATGAGGAAATATTTGCCTGTACCACCTGCCAGGCATGTGTAGAAGCATGCCCGGTAAATATAGATCCTTTGAATATTATCCAGCAGTTAAGAAGGTTCTCCATTATGGAAGAAGCGAGTGCACCAGGTAACTGGAATACCATGTTTACCAGCATTGAAAATAATATGGCGCCATGGCAGTTTTCTCCTATGGATAGGGCAAATTGGGCGGAAGAGTTAAAAAATGAGAATTAAACCATTAATAATTTGTTTCTTAAGTAATAGTTATTGAACTCATGAAAGACCCAAATTTTGAAATTATTAAAAGAATTGTTTTTGATATGCTCCCTGGTAGTGAAGTCGTACTTTTTGGGTCGCGTGCAAGAGAGACAAATAGAGAAGATAGCGACTATGATTTGCTTATTCTTATAGACAATGATATCCTTCCTCGAGAAAAAATGGGATTCAGAACAAAAATTAGAATTGCATTAGGCAAATTGAAAATCTATGCAGATGTCTTAATTCAGAGCAAAAGAGAGGTTAAAATCAAAAAAGAATTACCAGGTCATATTATTAGAAGAGCTATTTTGGAAGGTCATCAATTATGAACGAGGATAAGAAACAATATATATTACAGTGGATATCAAAGGCCCGGCAAGATATGATTGCAGCAGAAAAGTTATTGGACGATAATTCGTTGACATTAGCTGGAATTATTGGGTTTCATTGTCAGCAAAGTGTAGAGAAATTTTTAAAGGCTTTTTTGGTATTTAAAGATTTTGATTTTTTGAGAACGCATAACCTTGAGGAATTAAGAGATAAGTGCGGTGAATACGATGCAGATTTTCTTAAAATGGACTATTTTGATCTTACAGACTATGCTGTTGATTATAGATATCCAAATGATGAATTTAACCCGGAGATGAACGAAGTGGAAAATTATTACAATTTAGTTATTGCAACTAAAGAATTGGTTTTAAATAAAATAAGATTAAATTAGAATGGAAATCAATATACCGACCATGGCAGAATTCCTTGCAAGAGGAGAGGAGCCTGATGTTTTATTTTGGGTGGGATGTGCAGGTAGTTTTGACCAAAGAGCACAGAAAATAACAAAGGCGTTTGTTAGGATACTGACGCATCTGGAAATCAAATTTGCTATTCTTGGGACTGAAGAATCATGTAACGGCGACCCGGCCCGAAGAGCAGGTAATGAGTTCGTTTTCCAGATGATGGCTGCCAATAATATTGCGGTTTTAAACGGGTATAATGTTAAGAAAATAGTAACTGCCTGCCCGCATTGTTTTAATATGCTAAGCAATGAGTATAAAGAGCTTGGCGGGAATTATGAAGTAATCCATCACTCCGTATTCCTTCAAAATCTGATTGATGAAGGTAGAATATCACTCAAAGAAGGTGGCAGTTTTAAAGGAAAAAAAATAACCTATCACGATTCCTGTTACCTGGGTCGTGCCAATAATATTTATGAAGCCCCTCGTAAGGTGCTTGAAATTCTGGATGCCGAACTGGTTGAAATGAAGCGTTCAAAAAAGAATGGGCTTTGTTGCGGCGCAGGCGGCGCACAAGTCTTTAAGGAACCAGAACCTGGCAAGAAAGAAATATACGCCGAGCGCACAGAAGAGGCCCTCGCAACAGGTGCCAATATCATTGCTCTTGCGTGTCCTTTTTGCATGACCATGATCAGTACCGGAATCAATGAAAAGGACAAAGACCAGGACGTAAAAGTGCTTGACATTGCAGAGTTGATTGCGATGGCTGAGGATTTGATTTAGATAAGTTGATGGTTGATCGTTGTTGGTTATTGGTTTTGTAGGACAGGAAAAATAAATGCTAGCAAAAATTAATGAATCGATTTGTTAAAGTACATTTAGCACCATCCTCTCTATCAACATTTTGGCTAGCAAAGGGATTAGAATTACCAGTACGAATATAAAGACAGTAATCCTGTTAAACAACGCCCTCATTTTATTAATTTCTAAGGTCAGAGATTCATAAATTATTTCTTTTATACAAAAATTGGCCAGCCATATGCTGCCTAAGATCACTGGCCATCCACCTAAAAAGCGACCATAAATTCCCAGGGTTGACACAAGTAAGAAATGAACTATTTCTGCTATTGGGAGCCAAATAAGCGCAAAGGAAAGGCAATAAATAAAATCTATACTGTAAACTTTGGATCGCCTCAGGAAATAGCTGATTCCAAAAATTATAATGGATAACAATACTGCCCAACTTAGTAAAGAAATGCTAAATGCATAAAGGCCGCTTTTTCCTCCATCTGCATAAGAAATTTGAAAAGCATCAAATGCACTCGCTAGCAGAACGAGAGGAAATAGAAAATAATAATATAATCCTATGCCTTGAGTCGTAGACTCTTTAACAATTTCTGAGCGATATTTTCTTGGATCAGATATTACCCTGAATGAAAGAATAAAATTGGCGGCGAATTTATTCATACCATATATAAAATAAAAAAGGCCGCATATAGCGGCCTTTCAAATATCGGATAAAATATCTTTTATATTTCGTGGTGGAAACTTTCTTCCAGGAATGGGTGGTTACTTGCCAAAAGGTTAGCCTTACTCAGTTTGTAAGCTACTGTATAAGCGAACATACCTGCAAACAGCATAAAGAATCCAATTTCAAGAAATCCAAAGCCTGCCTGGCCGGCATTGCCTGCGGTGCCTGGCATTATAGCGAGGTACCAGTCAACATAACGGCCTACAAGCATAATACAGCCTACAAATATCAGGTAGCTGTATTTACGTTTGGCATCGCGCATCATCAGGCCTAAGAATGGTAATAGGAAGTTGATAATGATATTAGACCAGAATAGAATGGCCCATTTACCATGCATACGCGCAAGGAAATAAACAATTTCATCATTCATGTTCGCATACCAGATTAACAGAAACTGGGCAAGCCAGGTGTACATCCAGAAAATACTGAAACCGAACATAAACTTGCCAAGATCGTGAAAATGATTTGCATTAACCTGGTTTAAATAATTATTCCTCTTTAAAATAAAGGCAATCAAAGCAATTATAGTAATGGTACTCACCAGGCCACCAATAAAAATATTTACCGCGTACATGGTACTAAACCATTTTGGTTCTGTACTCATCAGCCAAAGGAAATTGAATAAGCAGATTGACAAACCGAAGAATGGTAAAAATGCTGCGGAATATTTGCTTTGTTTGTTATAGAATTCAAGGCCACCTTCGCGGTCTTCGCGCATGCTGGCGCTTCTGTATTTCTGACGGGCATAATACCATACGCCAAGCAAAACAAATGTGGCAATATTAAAGCTCCAGAAGTTAAGAAGTACTCTTTTGCCGCTCAATATCCTGTCGTTTAAAATTTCAGGCCTTTCAATATGCAGCCATGAGTAAATGCTGTATTCACCCATTTTCTGGCCATCCATCATTACAAAAGAGAACAGGAACATAACCACTGTGGCAGCAATTCCTACAATCATATAGCCTGAAATGGCTTCTACAATTCTTTTAAGTACTGTAGCCCAACTTGCTTTTGCAAGGTATTGTATAGACATCCATGCAACAGCTATAACGCTGAATGACAAGAAATAAAAATTGCATAAAAGGAAATTGGCCCAAAACCTGGTATGCTCGGCTTTGCCAGACATCATGCCAATAATAATTAAAGCCAGACCAATAGCGCCAATGGCTATAAAAATGGTTTTGGCTTTACTCGTGAAATTAAATTTTTCGATCATTGCTCAGCTATTATGATTTTATGTCGCGCTCTTTATTATTCGTTTACTATTTTGCTTTTGCAGCAGAATCTTTCACAGCTGCAGTGGCGCCGGCTGTTGTTTTTGTACTGTCTTTACCGGCAGTTGCAGTAGCTGTTGCGGCAGCGCCTACTTGCATACTCAGGTATTTGATATAATGAATGATCTTCCACCTTTGGGTCGGATTCAAAATACGTCCGTGGTTACCCATCAGGTTCTTACCGTATGTAATGGTATGAAACATGTTACCTTCAGGCAGGGTTTTGATATAGTCTGATTTGTAAGTGATCCATGATGGTTTTGGGAATTTTCCGCTTGCCATAATTGGGCCATCGCCTTCACCAAGATGGCCGTGACAATGCCAGCAGTAGATATTGAAAAGCCTTTTTCCCTCAGCCAGGTTTTCAGGGGTATTAGGAACAGGGTTAACCAGTTCTTTTGATTTAGCGTAGCCTTCAGGCGTATTTGGAATATTATAGAAATAATCAGCCTGTCCACGTGCCACTGTTCCTTCCACAGGCATACGCATGGTCATGCCGAATGGATTAAACTTGTTCGTGTTAAAATGGTTATCGTCTTCATAATACTCCGTTTGTGCATCATAAGGAATAGAATGGTACATATCACCTTCCGGGGCATATTCATAGCCAGGATTATTAGGGTCATAATTACCTGATCCGGGGCTTCTGTCATGACTTAAGCCATACATAAACAGCCTCAATACGAGATAACATACAGCAAGCACACCTATGCTCACCGCCGAAATTGCCATTATAGGATATATCTTCTTCATCTTATTTCTTCAAAATTAATGGAACTGGCCCTGGGAAATTGTGTGAAATAAATTCGTCGTTCCTTACTTCCACCACACCATTTGCACGCATGGTTTCTTTAATTTCTTCACCACGATTGGCTTCGTCATATATTAAGACAAACCTGTCATCGGTCTGGCGGATATCATACAAGACCGGCTCAGCACCCGGGAACATCCCGCTGATCCAGAAAAAGGTAAAAGTCATGCCAAGTGCTGCAAAAAGTACGCTCCACTCAAACAGGATTGGAATGAACGACGTTAAAGGCCAGGTAGGTTTACCGCCAATATCTTCAGGCCAGTCAACCCGCATATCATAAGTCATCATGGTCATGGCTACCGAGAAACCTATACAGCCAAACACAAAGGCAGCTACGGCCAGGTTTGAACGTTTGATGCCCAGAAGCTTTTCAATTCCGTGTACCGGGAATGGGGTAAAGCAATCCAATACTTTAAACCCTTTTTCATTACCCGCACGTATAGCGCCTTTCAGAAGATCATCATCTTCAAAAATCGCGATTATACTATTGGTCCTTTTTACTTTAATCATACGGCTATATGTATGTAAATCTTTATTTTAAAATAAATTATTCGTTTTCTCCGCCACCCTGGGCAATCGGGTTAATATAATTCTCATCACCCGGATTAGAATCATGTTCTGCAACAGCATGGCCTTGGCCTTTTCCATTAGCTTTTGCAGCCATTACCAGGCGATAAGCAAGCTCAGGATCATAATCCTGTTTGCCACGTCCAATCATGGCTTCTTCTGGTTTGCCACCACGTGTTGATTTCAGAATTGCTTTCACCTCTGCAATAGCAACTACCGGCAAATATTTTGCAAACAATAAGAAACATGACATAAATAAACCGAAGGTCATCAGGTAGATACTGATCTCAACCCATGTTGGATGGTACATCGCCCAGGAAGAAGGTAAGAAATCCCTGTGTAATGATATTACAATAATTACAAAGCGCTCAAACCACATCCCGATATTTACGAATACAGCAAGTATCCATACAAAGGTAGGGTCCCTTCTTAGTTTCCTGAACCAGAATAACTGCGGAGATATAACGTTGCAACTGATCATGATCCAGTATGCCCAAGCATAAGGACCAAATGCCCTGTTGATAAATGCAAACTGCTCAAATGGATCACCTGAATACCATGCGATAAAGAACTCAGTACCATACGCAATACCCACCATAGAACCGGTAAGGGTAATGATTTTGGCCATCGCTTCAATGTGACCAATGGTGATGTATTTTTCCAGGCCCATTACTTTACGTGCAATGATCATCAGGGAAAGCACCATGGCAAAACCTGAGAAGATAGCGCCTGCAACGAAATAAGGAGGGAATATAGTAGTATGCCAGCCGGGTATAACCGAGGTAGCAAAGTCAAAACTTACAATGGTGTGAACGGATAGTACAAGTGGGGTAGAAATACCTGCAAGAATCAGGGAAACCAATTCAAAACGGTTCCAGTGCCTTACCGATCCATTCCATCCGAAACTGAAGAAGTTTAAAGTGAATTTTCTTAATTTTTTGGTAGAACGGTCGCGGAGGGTAGCAAGGTCAGGAATAATACCTGTGTACCAGAATACGACAGAAACGGTTAGATATGTACTGATCGCGAATACGTCCCATAACAATGCCGAGTTGAAGTTCGGCCAAAGCGGGCCTAAGTCATTCGGAAGCGGAAGCACCCAGAAACCATCCCACACACGGCCCATGTGCAATACCGGGAAAACACCGGCGCAGAACACCGCGAAAATGGTCATTGCTTCTGCAGACCTGTTAATAGAGTTACGCCATTCCTGCCTGAAAATCAAAAGGATGGCTGAGATAAGCGTACCAGCGTGACCGATACCGATCCACCATACAAAGTTGGTGATATCCCAGGCCCAGCCGATTGTTTTATTCAGCCCCCAGGTACCAACCCCGGTAAAAAAGTAATACGTAAGTACGCCAGCTCCATACAATAATACCAGGACCGATAGGGTGAAGCCCATGTACCACCATTTGGTTGGTTCGGCTTCAGCGGGTCCGCATATTTCATTTGAGATCGTTGTATAATCTGTTTTACCTACAATCCATGGATCTCTTATCGGTGATTCGTAATGCATCTGCGAAAGATTTTATATTTTATTAATTACGATAATTGTTCAGGGGTTGCTCTTACTTTTGACATGTACGTAATGTTCGGACGTACGTTGAGATCGGTAAGAATGCCATATCCTCTTTTGTTAACTACTAATTTGCTTATTTCACTGTTCGGATCGTTCATGTCGCCGAATACGATCGCATTGGCAGGGCATGTTTGCTGGCAAGCGGTTTTTACATCACCGTCAACCAAACCACGACGCTCTGTTTTTGCTTTCAACTTACCGGCCTGGATCCTTTGAACACAGAATGAACATTTTTCCATAACCCCACGGGAACGAACCACAACATCTGGGTTCAGAACCATCCTGGCTAAAGGATCGGTCATGGTATAATCAAACTTATCATTTTCAAAGTATTTGAACCAGTTGAAACGCCTTACTTTATAAGGGCAGTTATTTGCGCAGTAACGTGTACCTACACAACGGTTATAAACCTGCTGGTTTAGACCTTCAGAACTGTGAGAAATTGCATTTACCGGACATACCGTTTCGCATGGTGCATTAGAGCAATGCTGACAGGTAAGCGGCTGGAATACAACCTTCACATTTTCATAGTCTATTTTCTTTTCTTTATCTAAAGCATCGATGTCTTTATAGCCATCATGCATTTTAGGCTCTTTTTCAGTATCGCCAAATGCATAGTAACGGTCAATACGCATCCAGTGCATTTCACGACGACGGCGAACTTCGTCTTTACCAACCACTGCCACGTTGTTTTCTGCATTACAGCTTACAACGCAGGCGTTACAACCTGTACAAGCGTTCAGGTCAATGGCCATACCCCAGTGATGACCCGGGAAGCGATAATCCTGCCAGAGGCTTATCATTTTGGCGCTGCCACCTTCTTCTTCAGGTTGGCCAAAATCACCTTTTTCCATACGTGAAGGGGTTGTTTCGCGAATCAGATCGCGGCCTTCCATGTGATGGTGGGTTTGGGTAAAGGCTAAAGGATAAGTTTCACCTTTGCCGGTAATGGTAGCAGTTGCACCATTATATATAATACTGTCGCCTGAAATCTGTGCGAAAGGGTAAGCATTGGCGCCTTTTACTTCGGCGACAACTTTACCAGCTTCTTTGTTAATGGTGCGGCCATATCCGAATGCAATAGCTACAGTATTGTAGCGCTGGCCCGGCTGGCGAACGATAGGAAGATTAACTTTATATCCATTGGCTGAAATTTCAACCACATCTTCATCATTCAGTCCTTTTTCTTCAGCCCACTTAGGGGAAACTAAAGCATAATTATCCCAGCTTATTTTGCTGATCGGATCTGGTACTTCTTGCAACCAGGGGTTATTTGCCTCTTTACCATCCCTGATAGATACTTTTTCATAAAGTATTACTTCAATGCCGGTACCGGCTGCTTTAGCTCTGCCCGCTGCTGTTGAAAGATTAGCTGCAGCACCGAATGATTCTGCCGAAGCAGTAACCGGAGCACCTTTCATGAAGCCTAATTCAAGAGTATGTACCCAGAAATCATCAAAGGTTTTATGTTCTGTTTGTTTGCCGAAACAATTTTCTTTCCAATGATTCTGGATGTAATCGTGGTAATTCATTGGTTTTTCCATCCATGCCAGCAGGCTTTCCTGTGCCTGGCGGGTTTGGAAAATAGGAGAAATGGTAGGCTGGGTAAGGCTCATATATCCGGCCTTTGGCTCAGCATCACCCCATGATTCAAGGAAGTGATTGTCAGGCGCCATAAATTGGACCTGCTCACCGGTTTCGTTGATCCTGTCTCCGAAAGATACAGTTAAACCTACTTTCTTAACACCATCATTAAATTTCTTAGAATCAGGATAGGTATAAGAAGGGTTGGTATCCCAGATAAACAATGCGGCTACTTTGCCGTCATTCATATCATTTACCAGGCCAATCATGTCCTTATCATTACCGGTTCTTTGGAATGAAGGATTAGCAAGGTCAATGGTAGTACCGATATTACCGAGCATACTATTAATAGATGCTACGATTAACTGGTGGTCTATATTATTAGAATCTGTAATTACAATTGATTTACCCCTGTTTGCCCAAAGGTTTTTAGCGGTAAGCGCGATAGAGTTACCCATCAACTCCAGGCTTGAGTCACCTGCTTTTGCACGGCCTGCAAGTTCTGCAACTTTATTGTGAAGGCTAATCAAAGCATCACCATATTGTGACGGTGCCAGTACAGCTCTCAGGTCTGCATTTGAACCGCTAAGGGTTAAAGTGCTTTCAAACTGAACATGGTACAGCATGCCTTTTTTGTCATCTACTTTACGGGCAGCGCTGTATTGTTTGGTATATTCAACCGGCGAGATCCAGGTACCCAGGAAATCGGCACCGAAGCTAACCAGCATTTTTGCATTTTCAATTTTATAATCAGGCACAACGGCTTTACCAAATGCCTGGCGGTTTGCCTCGATCAGTGCTGACGAAGAAACTGCATCATAAGATACATGTTTAGCTGTAGGGTATTTTGCAATAAACTCTTTGATTACTGCCAGGGTAGACGGGCTGTTAACCGTACCGGTCAATATCCTGATCTGGCCACCTGAAGCTGCAACCGCTTTCAGTTTTTCTAAAACTTCTTTATCAAGGTCCTGCCAGGTAATATCTTTTTTGTCTTTGGTAGGGTTTGCCATCCTGCCGCTGTCATATAAGCTTAGAACAGTACCTTGCCCTACAGAGCAAACACCACCCCTGTTAAATGACGATTCAGGATTCCCTTCAATTTTGATTGGGCGACCTTCACGTGTTTTAACAATCAGTGAGCAGTTTGCCGCACAACCTGAACAGGTAGTTGCGTAATAGTTGGCAACACCCGGATCAATTTCAATTGGCTTTATTATATAAGGTATAACTTTTTTAACTGGGGTGGTAGTACAGGCAGCCAGCGTAGCAGCTGAAACACTAAAACCCATGAATTTCAAAAAGTCCCGCCTATTGGCAGTAAGGCCCATTTCGGGTTCTGTGATTACCTTACCCAGGGGCAGTTTTTCGGCAAACTCATTATAGCGCTGCTTTTCAAAAGCTTCTTCACCATGCAGTTCGTCTAAGCCCTTCCAGTATTGCGTTTTATTATTTTCCATTCTTACCGGTTTAAACCTTTATATTAATAGTGACATTTAGAACACTCAACTCCACCCAATTGGCCGATGGTAAAGTTCTTGTGTTTTTTGGCGAAATCAAATGTGGCAGTATAGTAGGCATTAGTGCTGTCAACTTTAGTTTCACGATGGCAGTTGATACACCAGCCCATTTCAAGTGTTGACACCTGTTGTACCCTTTCCATTTCCTGCACCCTGCCATGGCAGTTTTCACAGGCAAGTTTCCCTGCGTTTACGTGTTGCTGATGGCTGAAGAATACATGGTCAGGTAAATTATGAATACGAACCCATTGTACCGGCTTAGGATTTGGCCCGTACTTCATGGTACTAGGGTTATAATCCATATACTGGTATATTTTAGCAATTTCAGTAGTGCCATATTGCGGGCCGCTTGAAATTGAATTATGACAGTTCATACAAGTAGTTAAAGAAGGTATACTTGCATTTTTAGCTTTATCTACGCCTGTATGGCAATACTGGCATTGGATACCATATTTACCTGCATGTAGTTTGTGGTTGAATTTAATAGGTTGCTCAGGTGCATAACCTACTTGTGTACCCAGGTCTTGTGCACGCTGGTATAATAATACGGTAGAACCTATGGTACCTATAAAAAGCAAAAGCACTACTACAATAGTAATGTTTACATTATGTGTGGCCCAGCTCCATTGTCTGCCAAACCAACCCCTTGTATGTGTGTCAGCATGGGGAGTTTCTTCTTTGTTGATCTCTTTTACCTTGCCACGGACACGTACCAATACATAAGCCACCCCTGCGAGCAGGCCTAATAATACGATTAAGAGTACAATACTAAATTCATAAGGAAGGCCAAAAAGCCCACCACCGTTTTCAACTACCATGCTTTAGCTATTATTGTTGATTGAAGATTTGTAAGTTCCCATTTCCGGGAGAAGGCTGAATATATATTTGAATTTTTGATGCGGGGCATGCAACAAAATAAGAATTGAACTGTTGTAATATTTATTGAATGCGTTTTCGTTTTAAATCCCATTTTTTGCTTTTGCATAAGAGGTCTATAATACCCGCTCTAAACAGCGGCAAATTTAGCAGATAATTCAAATTAAAACAGGTTTTATAAAGCCAAATTTTAATTTAGATTCAATCTAAATAAGAGGCGATTATTTTATCTTGCAAATAATTCAAAAATCAATAAGCTTTTCAATATAAAGTATTGATTATGAATAATTTTTTATACTAAATTGTCCCCTGATCCTGCTTAATGATTGTGGCGCTATACCGAGATAGGAGGCAACCATTCTTTGTGGTAATCGGGATGCAAGGTTGGGATAATTATTAATAAAAAGGTTATAACGTTCTTCTGCTGTTGACGCTAACATATTAATAATGCGGTTTTGCATACTCCTGAAAGAATTTTTCCGTAGTGTCTGGGTGAATTTAAATGAATTGGGAACGATCAATTCAAGTTTGTGCAGAAAATCATGTTCAAACAAGGCTACTTTTGAATCTTCTACAGCATCAATAAAGAACATTGCCGTATCTGTTTTGTCAAAACAGTGATTATCACCAATCCACCAGTTTTCAGGTGCAAAATGCATGATATGCTCTTTGCCATCCATTATTAAAAAACTGCGAAGGCAACCATCCATTACAAACATACCATGCTGGCAGGTATCGCCGGGCTTTAGCAATATTTCGCCATGCCTTACGGTCTTGTATTTGAGAAGTTTCTCGACAGCAGCTAATTGCTCATCTGAAATTTCTATCTTACTTTTAAGATATTCCCTGAATTCTTTGAACATATCCTTTCCCCTTCAAATTTATGTCAATCAACAGGATGCACCTATCAGTCAGCTATACCATAATATTATGAGAAACCATCGTTTAAACAATGGTTAATAAGTAAATACCTTTTTGTTTCCTTTCCCTTACCTTATTCACGTCGGTGCAACGCTTTTCAAATATAAAATTAAAATTGAAAAAATGGAATAAGCAGAATTATTTTTTTAAAAATGTTAACAATTGTTAAATATCTGTTACAATATATATGTGATATTGATAGTTGGACTGAGATTTAAAAAGCGAGTTTCTGATTAATTATTTTCAGAAACATTCCTATATTTGGTATTTATCGCTAAAGCTTTAGCGCAAGAGACCCACGGGGACAGCACGGATGGGGTGTAGGCACGTTAATTTGAAAGGGTATGGCGTGCGCCTTATCGTGCTTCAGATTCTACACCGCAATGAAGGTGCGGATTATGACTTATTGGATAGTTTTGCGTCAGTAAATGATGACTTATTTAACTCCAACATGCACCAACGCATCACCTGCATTTATAACCGGTGAGTAGTTGAGACCGATAATGTAACCTTCGACTGGGCTAATGACTGGAAGTTCATAACGATTGAAAGGATCAGTAATAATGCCCAATTGTTCATCAGGTTTGATATAATCGCCATTTTGCATATGGTGACGAAACAGGCCGGCATTTTCTGCTCTTACCCATGTGGTTCTGGTTAGAATATTAGAATCCCATCCGGGCTTAATGTTTTCATTATCAGGTATCATGCCTAAACTTACCATCAGGCGCTGCGTGCCATTTATGGCTTCTTCTATAACCGGTTCGTCAAATCGCAGGGATTGTCCACCTTCAAAAACGATGATGCTTTTACCGGTATATTTGGCTTCGTTACGTAGCGAGTTGGGAATGGCAGGTGAATTGATGATAAATGGTGGGGCGAAACCTTTGGCAAGCATCAGGCTATTTTCATCTTCAAATTCGCAGCGGATCTGGGGATAATTGGACCGGTTGCCACCGCCTGTATGAAAGTCAAGCCCATAATCAATAAGCGGAAGAATTTTGCGCGTAACATTATAAGCAACCCGGCTGGCCAATGAACCATTTTTAACACCCGGAAAACTCCGGTTGGCATCCTTGCCGTCAGGTAGTTCCCGGTTAAAATTGAGAAAGCCATATATGTTAAGCAGGGGAATGGCAATTACTGTTCCAGCCACGGGTTGCAGCAGCTCTTGCCGCATCATCCGCCTGATTATCTCGATGCCATTTACTTCATCGCCATGCAGGCCACCTGAGATAAGTAGTACAGGCCCATTCTTTTTGCCGCGATAGATATAAATATGAAGATTGATAATGCTCCCGGTTGGCAACTTCGCAATGTGCAGGATATATTCTTTGACCTCCCCGCGCTCAATTTCCTTCTTTATATCAAGGTCATCAGTTATTTCTACGGGATCACTCATAGAGTTAGTGAGTTGGTGAATTGGTGAGTTGGTGGTAAATTAAACGTTATCTATGTTATATTCTGTTCGTTGAAAGTTAAAAGTTGAAGGTTAAAGGTTGGCTGACGCAATGTTTTGTTATTGAGTTAATTGGTTA
>Ga0206925_1117_pt1 | contig 16135 bp, 15 predicted proteins | sample Alteio_BWOrgHeat_62_FD_152944 | JGI IMG/M metagenome (GOLD analysis project Ga0206925, IMG submission 152944) | Enriched cells from forest soil in Barre Woods Harvard Forest LTER site, Petersham, Massachusetts, United States -... | ecosystem: Environmental > Terrestrial > Soil > Temperate forest >...
TTTTAATTAAATTTTGTATTTTTCGCAAAATCTGTTGAAAAAATGGAAAATATAAAACTCATTAGATTATTGCGCCAACTTTCTGAATCGGAAATTGCGGCATTTAAGGATTTTATAAATTCTCCTTACCATAATAAAAACAAGAAGATAGCCTTGTTTTTTCAAGACCTGGTGAAATTCGGACTTAATACGAATGATGTACCTGATAAAGCCCTTGTTCAAAAAATAGCACCATCTGAAAAATACAAAGGCAGCAGGCTACAGGATATAATGTATCGACTGATAAACCTCCTTGAAGATTTTTTGGCAGAAGAAAAATACAGGCAAAACAGTTTTCAGCGGAAAATAAACCTGATGCTTATTGCCTATGAAAAGGAGATGGAACCGATGATCCCCGGCATAGAAAAGGATATAGAACTGGTACATGGAAAGAACCCGGTACGCGATAGTAATTATTTTTATGAATCGTTTATGATTTATTCTGAAAGGGACTACAGTTTCAGGCTATTAGGGAAAATATCTGATAATGACAACCTGCAGAACAAGGCGGATCACCTTGATCTTTTTTACCTCGCTTCAAAACTGAAAGACAGTTGTGAAATGCTTAACAGAAGCAATATCGTATCTGTAAAATACGGCTTCAAAATGCTGGATAGTATTATAGAATACCTTCTTGAAAATCCCGACCAGTATATAAACCATCCAGCCATTAATATTTACCTGAATATATACCTCATGCTCAGTAATGAAGCACATGAAAAGTATTTTCTGGAATTGATTAAACTCGCAAAGCTTAATGAACCATGTTTTTCGGGCGATGAACTCAGGTCAATTTATGCGTATCAACAGAATTACTGCATCAGGCAAATTAATCTTGGCAATACTTGGTATTACGAACACCTGTTTGAAATTTACAAACATATCCTGGCCAATGGATTGGTATTTGACGATAATAAAAACATGCAATGGGATTTTAAAAACTTTGTTTCTCTTGGCCTTCGTCTTAAAGAATATTCCTGGACTCTTGAAATGATTAATGCCTTTAAGGAAAAACTTCCGGCGCATATCCGGCAAAATGCATATACCTATAACCTGGCTAATTATTATTATGAAACCGGCGAATACAAAAAGGCAACCAAACTACTTAATTCTGTCGACTTTACGGATATCTATTACAACCTTGATTCCAAGGCTATGCTTCTTAAAATATATTATACGGTGGGAGAGGAGGAAAGCCTTTATGCGTTGGTTTCATCATTTGGTATATACATCAGGCGCAACAAACTCATTTCTGATGATCTTGCTGAAATATATGAAAACCTGGTTCGATATACCAAGAAAGCTTTTGTTCTGAAAAACAAGTTACCATACCAACGGCAAAGGGATTATTATAAAAAAGTAGACACCCTGGAGCAAAAAATTAAAGAGACTAAAAAAATAATAAATATCAGTTGGCTGCTTGAGGAAGTTGAAAAGCTGAATGATAATGATAGAATGAATTAGATTTTTCGGTTCTTTTTCGTGAATTGTTATTTCTCTGGATAGATCATCTAAATTATCTCTTACTTTGCCAGGCGCAACAGATATGTTAAGATCCTTACCCATAGAAGAATTTATTTTGCAAATGCCACATGGTGTAGTATTGGATGTGCGCACCCCGGCTGAATTTGAAAAAGCACATATCCCTGGCGCCAGGAACCTGCCTCTATTTACCAATGAGGAACGTGCGATAATCGGCACCATATATAAACAGCAAGGCCGTCAACCTGCTATTTTGAAAGGTTTAGACTTGATTGGCCCGAGGATGAAGGAAATAGTAAAAGCTGCTGAAGCCATAGCAGGGGCCAATAAAATATACCTGTATTGCTGGCGGGGTGGCATGCGCAGCGGAAGTGTGGGCTGGTTGCTTGACTTGTATGGTTTTGATGTTTTTGTTTTAAAAAGAGGGTATAAGGCATTCAGGAATTATGCCCTGGTCTCATTTAATGAAGCCAGGAATATATTGGTGCTTAGCGGCAAAACAGGCTCCGGGAAAACCCTTGTTTTACATGAACTGACTAAACTTGGAGAACCCATGATAGACCTGGAAGGGATGGCCCATCACAAAGGTTCAGCTTTTGGCACCATTGGCCAAATTGATAATTGCAGCCAGGAACATTTTGAAAACAAGCTGGCGATGGCATGGATCAACGCCAAAGATAGTGCAACTAAAGTATGGATTGAAGATGAAAGCCGGAGCATCGGGAGAAAAATATTACCTGAAGGGGTATGGAATCAAATTCGGGAAGCGCATGTGGTAAATCTTGAAGTGCCTTTAGAAAACAGGATCGATTTCCTTGTGTCAGAATATGGGAAATGTACCAAAGAAGAATTGCTTGAATCAACCCTTAAAATAATGACAAGACTGGGTGGGCTTGCCTATAAAATGGTGTTTGAAGCTATTGAGAACAATAAACTTGACGTAGCGGCAGGTATTTTACTCGGCTATTACGACAAAGCGTACCGATATGGAATGGAAAAACGTGACTCTGCAACTATTCATCATTACAAAACCGACGAAAAAGATTATTTAAAAATAGCGATGGAGCTTGTAAAATTTAAAAAACAAATTCCAGAATAAAATCAGGTTCCCCGAATTCTCCTCTAAATGAACCATTGCGTCAGCCAACTTTTAACCTTCAACTTTTAACCTGTAACTATATAGCAACCAGATTAGCTTCGCTGAGCCTTCGGGTTCTTCCTTCGCCAGAATGACAATGAAATGAAGCCTCATCATTTCAAAAACATATCTTTAAATCGTTCCTCCATTCCGGCTTCAATTTCTACCGCAATCATAGTTAAAGTGCTCAGACAGGCGAGATTGTCTTTTTCGTCTTTTATTTCTATCTGCCATACCTGGGTTTTTTTGCCAATATGTACTGCCCTTGCAGTACCAAATACATATCCTGATGATACACTCTTAATATGGTTGCATTTTATTTCAAGGCCTAGGGTATAATATTTACTGCGGTTAACGCTTAGGTATGCTGCAGTGCTTCCTACCGTTTCAGCCAGCGCTGCTGATGCGCCGCCATGCATTAATCCAAGTGGCTGTCGGGTTCGTTGGTCCACAGGCATTCTAGCTGTCAGGTATTCCGAATTTATATCAACAAACTCAATACCCATATTTTCCATCAGGGCATTTTTGTTTCGGGCATTTAATTGTTCGAGGGTTACGGAAGTATCTATCATTATAAAGTAGTTGTTAATTGATGGTTGCTAGTTGTTGGAAAAGTAAAGGTTAAAATTTAAAGGTTAGCTGATGCGAAATAATCACTCATCCTATCATTCAATCATTGATCAGGGTACGAAATTAAAGTAAATTTGCAGTGGATAAAAGAATTGACTTTGGGAATAGAAAAAGAAATATACCTCATCAGGCATGGTGAAACTGAATACAACCGGATGGGCATTGTACAGGGCAGTGGAATAGATGCACCCCTAAATGAAAAAGGGCAAAAGCAGGCAGCTGCATTCTTTAAAAAATACAACGAAATAAATTTTGATAAAATTTACACCTCGAAACTGCAGCGCAGTTACCAGACGGTAGCAGGCTTTGAAAAAAAAGGGATACCGCTCGAAAAATATGAAGGGCTGAATGAAATATGCTGGGGGGAGTATGAAAAACGAAAAATGAATGCCCATGATAAAGGTTATTATTTTGATCTGATCGAAAGCTGGAAATCTGGTGATATCACCCGCCCGATTGAAGGTGGAGAAAGCCCTGTAGATGTGGCAAAACGTCAGCAGCCGGTTATAGATTTGATACTCTCAAGAACTGATGAAAAGAAAATACTTATCTGTATGCACGGCCGTGCCATGCGGGTGATACTTTGCACACTATTGAATAAGCCTTTGATGGAAATGGAGACTTTCCATCATCATAACCTGGGGTTATATCATTTGTACGTAATGACAAATGGCACCATTGAAATAGAAAAAGAAAATTGCATTCTGCATCTGGAGAATGAAGCAATTTGATGATGAGGCAATCAGGCAATTAGACAATGAGACAATGTGATAATCATTGTTGTCCGGTAAAGATTTTAATTAGGAATTAAATATCGATTTAACAAAGATTAAGGCAATTTATGCATTTTGCCAGAATTTAACCCCCTTTAATAATTACAATAACAGAATTCGCGTAATTCATCCTGATATTATCATAATAAACATCTTAGTCAAATCAGATTAATCATTTTTCTATAGGGTATTCATCAATAATAAAAATCATTGAAAATGAAGTTGATAGCTGATAAATTTGAAATCGGCAAAAATTATCTAAAGACATAATTGCCTCATTTTCAAATTATCACATTGTTAAATAGCTGCTAGCTCACCGGCTCTACCTGAGAAACTTCCACATACACTCGCTCCCAGGGATCAGATTGGGGTTCAAAACGTGTAACGCGGGCTTTTAGCGGCTCACCTTTTTGCATACGCCTGGCTATATCAACATTGTTGTCAGGTGGTATAAAACCGATCTTGGCATTTTCATAATAAAGGGCTACCGCATCATCATCAAATGGATTTTCCGGCTCATGTTTTAAAGAAAAAATGGTGCCGGGGCCAAAAAGATGTTCCATTTTAAGGCCATTATGATATTGGTATCCGGAAATGAATCCCTCGTAAACAATTCTTGGATTTTTGGATTCGTCTGTCATGTTCAGCATACTGCCCAGTGCACGGCCAATTCGTGCAAAGAAACCCGGACTTGAGTTGGTCTGTATCATAGTAATCCATTTAAAAATTAAAAAAACTTTTCTGCTACAGAGGAGAGAGGAGGTAATATTACGAATAATTTATTTATAAACCAAATAAATTATCGTTGGGGGCACAGGTTCATAAAGATTTTAACAAATCTTCATTTACTTAAACCATACCCGGCTGAAAATGGTTTAAAAATCCATGAAAAAAAATATCCCCGTTGCATTTGGCAATATTACAACCGTCAAAAAAATTAAAATTTTCTATTTAAAGGAATCATGTCCGGGTATCAACCGAAAGAAAATTGGTAAATATTTTAATTATTATAACGCTGAAGGTGAAATAATTAAAGATACTGATGTGTTGATCCGGATTAAATCACTCATCATTCCCCCGGCGTGGAAAAATGTCTGGATAAGCCCATATAACAACAGCCATCTCCAGGCCACAGGCTACGATGCGCGGGGACGAAAACAATACCGGTATCACTGTGACTGGAATACAAAACGCAGCGAAACCAAATTTTCAAGGCTCATAACATTTGCCAGGACGCTACCCGGGTTAATGGCTGAAATAGAAAATAACCTGAAACAAAAAGAACTCACTAAGGAGAAAGTTACGGCTTTAGTTGTGAAAATAATGTCTGTTTCTTTTATCAGGATAGGCAATCATGGTTATGAAAAAGAAAATGGATCCTATGGCCTTACGACATTGAAAGATAAACATGTAAATATTCATGGGGATTCTATAAAATTTGCTTTTAAAGGGAAAAAGGGAGTTTGGCAGGATATTGAATTACACGATAAGCGGCTTGCCCGGATGGTAAAATCATGCAGAGATATTCCAGGGCATGAATTGTTCCAGTATTACGATGATGAAGGTCAAAGGCATGTCATTGATTCGGGAGATGTAAACAGCTTTCTTCATCAGATATGTGGTACTGATTTTTCTGCCAAGGATTTCAGGACCTGGGCTGGTTCGCTTCATGCCTTTAAAGCATTAACGCGGCTCCCGATTCCAGAAACAGAAACCGAATTCAAACACAAGACCCTGGAAGTTATAAAAGATGTTTCAAAGCTATTGGGAAATACACCTGCCGTTTGCAGGAAATATTATGTACATCCTATCATATTGGAATCGTATGGAAAGGGAGAGCTATTTGAATTTTATAAAACCCACAACGCTGTTGCCATTGAAAGCGGTAAGGATTTTGAAGAAGATATGTTGATTGAGTTTTTGGAACGCAATTAAAAATCAATTACTCTACTGTCACGCTCTTGGCAAGGTTTCTTGGTTGGTCCACATTGCAACCCCGCATCACAGCGATATGGTAGGCCAATAGCTGTAATGGCACTACTGCAACTAATGGAACAAGTGCTTCATCTGTTTCCGGTATTTCAATAATATGGTCGGCAAGATCACGAATAACGGTATCTCCTTCAGCCACAATAGCTATAATGGTACCTTTCCTTGCTTTGACTTCCTGGATATTACTTACCACTTTTTCATAATGATGTTTATTTGCGGCAACAACAATTACCGGCATTTCTTCATCAATAAGGGCAATGGGCCCATGTTTCATTTCTGCTGCAGGATAGCCTTCTGCATGTATATAAGAAATCTCTTTCAACTTTAATGCACCTTCAAGGGCAACAGGGAATTGATATCCTCTTCCAAGGTACAGGCAATTAGAAGCATCTTTATAAATAGATGCAATATTCTTTATAATATCATCTTTAGCCAGTACCTGTTTAATTTTTTCAGGTATTTCTACGAGGCCTTTTAGTAGTGCATGCACCCTTTCTTCTGACAATGTTCCTCTTTTTATAGCCATTTTTATGGCCATCAGGGTAAGAACGGTTACCTGTGCAGTAAATGCTTTGGTGGAGGCTACGCCAATTTCAGGGCCGGCATGGGTATAAACACCTGCGTCGGTCATTCTTGGTATTGAAGACCCGACAACATTACATACGCCAAAAATGGTGGCCCCTTTTTCACGGGCAAGTTCTAATGCTGCCAGGGTATCAGCCGTTTCACCGCTTTGCGAAATGGCTATTACGAGGTCCGTATCATAAATAACAGGATTCCTGTACCGGAATTCTGACGCGTATTCCACTTCTACTGGTATCCTCGCCAATTCTTCAAAAAGATATTCAGCCACGAGGCCGGCATGCCATGAGGTGCCGCAACCCAGGAAAATAATTCTTTTTAGGGAACTAAATGTGTTTTCAAATCGAGTTAAGCCACCTAATTGCACGTTGCCTTCTTCCATCCTTACCCTACCGCGCAGGCAATCGAGGATTGATTGCGGTTGTTCAAATATTTCCTTAAGCATAAAATGTTCATAACCTCCTTTTTCAAGCGCTTCAAGATTAAATTCCAGCTCCTGGATGTAAGGGGTCTGAATTTCATTCTGAATGGTTTTGATAACCAGATCGTTGTTTTTTATCACAACCATTTCGTTATCATGCAGGTATATTACATTTCTTGTGTATTCTACAATTGGCGTGGCATCAGAAGCCAGGAAATACTCATTTTCGCCAACACCAACCACAAGGGGGCTCCCTTTGCGTGCGGCAATGATGGTATTTTCATCATTTTTAGAGAGAATTACAATGGCATAAGCTCCTACCACTTCCATCAATGCCAGCCTCACAGCTTCTTCAATCGGAGAACCTGTATTTTTACGGATATCATCAATGAGATGGACCAGAACTTCTGTATCTGTTTCACTTTTAAAAATATATCCTCTTTTCTTAAGCTCGGTTTTCAGTACCTCATGATTTTCAATGATCCCATTGTGGATAATTGCCAGGTTTCCGTCTGTAGAAAGATGGGGGTGTGCATTTATATTATTCGGAGCCCCATGGGTTGCCCAGCGGGTGTGCCCCATGCCTACGTGGCCTGATACATTTTTATCTTCTAAAAAGTCTTTCAGGTCATTTACCTTACCTGCTATTTTATAAACATTAATATGTTCACTGTTTGGATCAATAAGGGCTACGCCGGCGCTATCATACCCTCTGTATTCAAGCCTTTGCAATCCTTTGATTAGGATCGGGCAGGCATCTCTTTCACCAATATAGGCTACTATTCCACACATAAGTTTAAGTTTTCAGGATGAGAAATCTGGGTATCCAAATTACGGTTTACAGATTTAGCTACCAGTTGCAAATTCTGAACCAAATCTTTAAATTGATCCAAATATAAGGATTGTGCACCATCTGATAATGCTTTATCAGGGTCAGGATGAATTTCAATGACAAGGCCATCAGCTCCTGCAGCTACCGCTGCCAAAGAAATTGGGGCTACAAGGTCCCTTCTGCCTGTGCCATGACTTGGGTCAGCCCATACGGGAAGATGGCTTAGGCTTTTAACCAACGGAATAGCCGCTATATCCATTGTGTTACGAACAAGGCTGTCAAATGTTTTGATACCTCTTTCACATAATATTACTTTTTCATTTCCCTGGCTCAATATGTATTCTGCAGCCATTAGCCATTCTTCAATGGATGCATTCATGCCACGTTTCAGCAAAATGGGTTTATCAACTTTTCCAAGCAACTTTAAAAAGTGGAAATTTTGCATATTACGAGAACCTACCTGTAATATATCAGCATATGGATAGGTTTGGTCAAGCAGTGAAGAATCCAACACTTCCGTTACCACCATCAAGCCGTTTTCGTCAGCTGCCTTTCTAATGAGTTTCAGACCATCCAGCCCCATGCCCTGGAAACGGTAGGGTGAGGTTCTTGGCTTATACGCGCCACCCCTGATAAATTTTAAACCAAGCTGAGTGATAAAATCTGCGATGCCAAAAATTTGTTCTTCTGACTCAATGGAACAAGGGCCGGCAACGATATTAATATTGTTTGATCCGATGCAAACATTATTTACATCAAACATTGTTGGTTTTTCTTTTAAGAATTTGCTGGAAAGAGGATATTCTTTCCCGCCATCAACGATTTCTTCCACACCTGTCATCATCTGAAGAATATCCGTAACTTGTTTAGGTGCACCTGGCACAATAATAAATGCCTTCCTTTTGTAAATTTCATGATACCTGAAGGCTATATTATACTGTTCAAGCAGGATCTTAACACCTTCTATAGAATCAAATGGTGCATCAGGCTTTATTTTTACGATCACTTTCTATCTACAATTTTGGTGTAAGTTAATACTAGCTTGGGGCGATTTTGTTTATTACCTGCATGTTGGGTATAAAGCAAAGTCCTGAACGGCGCATTAGGGTTATCAGGTGGAATTTTTAAATTAATACCATAATTTAAAACATTGGTATTGTTCCTGTAAACGTACAATAGTCTCTGAATATAACGTGTCATTATATACTTATAACTTTTTGATGCTGTTTGATAATTTTGCTGATAATAATCAATGGTTTCATCCGTAAAATTATACAAACTGTCATTACCGTTATAAGTCCTCGGCCTGAAAAGTATTTTCGGTGGATAATCCGCATTATAAGGATCAGCAGATGAATCTACTTTAGGAAAAATAAATTCTGCCTGGTTTACGGCTATCATATTATTCTTTACCAGGTTGGCAAGATTAGGTATGGTAACTATGCATCTCATTCCACCGAGTGATTGTAAATAAACCCTGTCATTATTCTTAGGAGGGTTTGATGCATTTTTCCAGGCAATAGTATTGGTAAAATTATGGGTATAAACATTAATACGTTCGGCAGGCGAATTCATTACCATAAACCATGGGCTTAGATTGCCATTATAAAAAATGCTCAGTTTTGAGGTTGAATCAGATAAATTAAAAGGAGCGATTTCACCCGTATTACCCGCGCCGGTTAAAACAGAATCGGGTAAAATGTATATTCCATGCATCAATTGATCAAAATAGGTAGGATCGGTAAAAAGAGATGCATTTCCAGTACTGTCAAACATTGAATCCTTAAAAATCTTATTGATTTTGGATCCTTTAATACTCAAAGTTAAAATACTGTCAGATCCATTAAATCTTACAACGCCATTCCCTATTTCCATTGAGGTTGCCAGCGAGGTATCTGATGGATAAACCAACCCGGTATTTATAGTATTTGCCACCTTAAACAAATGCCAGGTTTGACCGGCAAAATTATTATTGCCCATGCTCATATTGGTTACCAGCTGAGTGGTGATATCCGACATTTTTAGCGTAAGCACAATGGAATCCATTGTAGAAGAAGAATTCCAGGTTGGCGCAGTTACAGATCCAATTCGCACTTGTGCATAGACTGCTGCGGTGGTGCGGCCGAAAATCGGATCATTAAAATCACCCAGCTCATCGGCAGTTAAATTGCTGGTTTGTGCAAGGCGAGGCCAAAATTCAGAAACCATATTAATGGTAAATGTATCTGTTTGCAGCAGGTTCAAGAGGCCTTTGCCTGAATTGGTTTGCAAGTAAGAGTCTGCCGGCTTGTTGCAGGATGCCAGGCATAAAATTATCAAACAGCCTGCAAGAAAACTTTTTCTTGCAGGCTGTGAAAATTTGTTATTTCTTGATTTCGAGTTCTTCCTGGCCAAGCAGGCTGTTGTAAAATTCATAATGGTTCTCAACGAAATTATCAGTGCCATATTGTTGGAAAGGTAAAACCGGCTTGTCTTGCTCAAGGATATAATTCATCAAAGTAGTGTCAGGCTGTTCAGATCCGATCACAATACCATCGGCAAAGTTAACGGCTGTCATGTACAAATCAGTACATGTGGGGTTATCCAGAAAATTAAAACTTTCAAGAGGTTGGCCTGTCACCATTGCTTTGTTGATGAATTCCTTGCCAAGTGACTCAGTAAAATCGTTTTCGTAAACGGTATATATGAATTTGGTATTTTTAAATACTGATTCATTTTTATGAACCGTGCGTGCATACATTGGCACAAGGCTGCTCATCCAGCCATGGCAATGTACAATATCAGGGATCCAACCGAGTTTTAAGATAATTTCAATGACACCGCGATTAAAAAATATCATGCGCTCATCATTATCATCATAGAATTTTTCCTTATCATCCCTAAAGTAATTCCTTTTGTTAAAGAAATCTTCATTGTCAAGGAAATATATCTGCATTTTAGCAGAAGGAAGTGATGCCACTTTAATAATTAATGGATTATCATCATTGCCGACAGGTATATTGATCCCTGATAACCTGATCACTTCATGTAAACGATGTTTGCGTTCTTTTATCATACCAAAACGTGGCATAAAAACTCTGACTTCCATCCCGTTTTCCTGCATCTGTTGCGGTAGGTCACGCGTAATGTGCGCCATCTCGCCGCTTTCGAGGTAAGGCGTCATTTCATGAGTGATAAATAAAATTTTTTGCTTTTGCATAATGAGTGTTTAATCCCCCCTCTCGTGGGCTTTTTGATAAATATTCTGCAAAATTACGCAAAAAAGATGAGTATATAAAAAATAACCTTAGTTTTGCGCTCTTTTTGCCATGAAACATGCTGAAAACATATCATACAATAACTGATTTGCAGCAGATTCTGTTCCTGGAAAAGCAAAAGAATCAATCTATCGGTTTTGTACCCACCATGGGTGCATTGCATGCCGGCCACCTTTCTCTTATTGAAACGAGCAATGCCTCCAGCGCCAAAACGGTCTGCAGCATATTCGTCAACCCTACCCAGTTTAATGATGCACAGGATTATAAAAAATACCCAAGGGATATAGAGAAGGATATTGAGCTTCTTGAAAGTGCAGGTTGTGATTTTCTTTTTTTACCTGACGAAAAGGAAATGTATCCGGATAACAAATTCAAGTCGATTGACTTTGACCCGGGAGAACTTGGATTGAGGCTTGAAGGTGCCTCCAGGCCAGGCCATTTTGCTGGTATGACTGCTGTGGTAAAAAGGCTTTTTGATATTGTATTGCCTGATAAAGCCTTTTTTGGGCAGAAAGATTACCAGCAATACCTCATCGTTAAGAAAATGGTTGATTACTACCATTTACCAATTGAAATCATAAAATGCCCTATCCATAGAGAACCCAACGGGTTGGCCATGAGTTCCAGGAATGAGCGTCTGGCCCCGGAACTCAGGCAGGAAGCTGCATTGATTCATAAAACCTTAACCTGGATAAAGGAGCAAGTTAATAGGAATGGCCTTAACTTTGAAGTGATTAAGAGCAGTGCCAGGGCAATGCTCGAATCAAATGGGAACTTTACCGTTGATTATATTGATATTTGTAGTGCCTTAGACCTTAAGCCTGCCACTGAAGACACGAAGAATCTTATTGCATTGGCAGCGGTAAACATAGGCGGAGTAAGACTAATTGATAACGTTGAAATAAGTAAAGGTATATAAGAGGAAAACTTGAAGTGTATTGGTCGCCGGGAGATTAGTTAAGTTAACATAATCAAACTGACGACTGACCACTGACGACTGACCATTGAAAAATTATGTTAATAGAAGTTTTAAAATCGAAAATTCACCGGGCTGTACTTACCCAGGCAGATCTTAATTATGTTGGCAGTATTGCCATTGATGAGGACCTGATGGATGCCGCCAATATGATTGAGGGTGAAAAAGTCCATATCCTGAATGTAAACAATGGCGAAAGACTGGAAACCTATATCATAAAGGGGCCTAGAGGTACAGGTTCTGTTTGCCTGAATGGACCTGCGGCCCGTAAAGCCGCAGTTGGGGATGTGGTAATAATAATTTCTTATGCTCATATGGATTTCGAAGAGGCGAAAACTTTTAAGCCGACATTGCTTTTTCCATTGGAGGGTAACAAAATAATTTGAGTTCCGAAAGGGAAATTGAGAATTGGTTGTTTATAAAACCAAGGACTATTAACTAACAACTATCAACTAATTTGAAAAAACTACTCAACGTAATAAAAAACCTCGCTTTTCTGGCCGTTGGTGTTTTTTTGTTCTGGCTTGTATATCGCAATGAAAATTTTGGCGATGTGGCCCGACAAATTTCCGAAATTAAATATCTCTACCTGATACTTGCATTCCTTGTAGCTTTGGTTTCACACTGGAGCAGGGGCGCACGCTGGGCGATGCTTATAAAGCCTCTTGGTTATAAAGTAAGTAATTTCAATGCTTTTCTGGCTGTAATGATTGGGTATTTTGCAAACATTGCAGTACCACGCCTGGGTGAAGTAAGCCGTTGCCTGGTATTGAATCGAACCAATAAAGTGGGCGTTGATAAATTACTTGGCACAGTAATAGTGGAAAGGCTTGTTGATGTCATCAGTCTCCTGCTTATCCTTATTTTAACCCTTGTCCTTCAATTTAAAACCATAAGTGGCTTTTTTGTTGATTTTTATAACCGAACCTTTTCAAACGGACAAACTACACCTGGTACACTTTTCACTTCTTCCGTATTAATCATTGTAATAGCGGTATTGATTGTAATAGTTGTAGCAGCCTTCCTGCTTTATAACAAGTTAAAAGATCATGCCATCCTCCAAAAACTCAGAGGTATGATTATTGGTTTTAAAGAAGGTTTCAGAACTATTTTGCGATTAGAAAACCTTGGGATGTTTATTTTTCATTCCGTTCTTATATGGACCAGCTATTACTTTATGGTATATATCTGCTTTTTTGCACTGCCATCAACTGCAGGCCTGGGCCCAACTATTGCCCTTGCCGTATTGTGCATGGGTAGTTTTGGCTTTGTGGCGCCTGTACCAGGCGGAGTTGGCGCTTACCATGTTATTGTGACCCAAACCCTGATGGTATATGGCCTTACCCAGGAAGATAGCAGGACATGGGCCCTGGTAGCACATACATTCCAGGAAGTGGTAATAATTATCCTTGGGGGTCTTTCATTTATTTATTTTAGCGTAGCCTTTAAAAAACTTAAAGTCGATGGGTCCGTTGAACCAAATAAGGCAGAAGCTATTTCTTAAAAAAGACCTGGTCTTACAAGTTCAGGCCTGGAAAGCAGAAGGGAAAAGAATTGTATTTACCAACGGCTGTTTCGACATTATACATCCGGGTCATATTGATTATCTCGCCAAAGCTTCAGGTCTGGGGGATAAATTTATCATCGGCGTAAATACGGATCAATCGGTACAAAAGCTTAAAGGGCCAACACGACCTATACAAGACGAAAATGCAAGGGTTCTTATTCTTGGGGCTATGGGCTTTACCTCGGCAATAATTCTATTTGATGATGATACCCCGGCAGCACTAATCGCTGATTTAAAACCGGATATCCTGGTGAAAGGCGCTGATTATTCCGTTGACCAGATTGCAGGAGCTGATACAGTTCTGAAAAATGGAGGAAGTGTTGTATTACTTCCTTACCTGAAAGGATATTCTACTTCAGCTTTAGAAGCCAGGATTCAAAACCATCACAAGGATTGATCTCTTTTATTCATCCATAACTACCTGTTCTTTGGAAAATGATCCTGCACCGATAAAAAATATTTATTTTCATCCCAAATATATTTAGCTTTGGCAATTAAATAACTTTGGTTAAGTTCAAGAAATTCATATAAGAAGGGTATGAGAAAAATAACCATAGCAGGGGTGTTTGCGATGTTTATTCTTTGCCGGCCTATTTGTCAAGTAAATGCACAGGATAATTGTAGTGGTGCCATTCTGAATGCCAAAGCATTTTATGACCAGGGGAAATTGAGAGAAGTAATTTCTGAACTTACTCCCTGCCTGACTCATAGTTTCGATCGTACTAATTTATGGCAGGGCTACCAGCTATTGGCATTATCTTACCTGGCTCTTAATGATCCGGCAGACGCCAGGAAAGCTGCAGAAGATATGCTTGAAAATAATCCACAGTTTCAGGCCAGCCTCTTAAAAGATCCAAAGGATTTTATTGACCTGGTTAATTCAATTGTTGTCATACCTAAATTTTCATTGGGTCTTTCGGGTTCTGTAGGAATTAATAATTCTTATTTTGACGTTGGAACACGCTATGAAATTTCTGATTATACCAAAACTTACAAATCCAGCGCAGGATACCAGCTTGGTATATTTGGTGGCTATAATATTGACAAGCATTTGGATTTCGGCATAGGAATCTACGATTCTTATAAGAACTATGGTATAAGTTACATAACCAATGGATTTAAAGTAAATGATAATGAAAAACTTTCATACATTGAAATTCCACTTACCATAAAATACACAATTGGGAAATACTGGCTAAAACCTTACCTGGAAACCGGAGCTTTTGAAGGATTCCTGGTATCAGCCAATTCTGATTTCAGCAGTAAATATATTTCTACCGGTGAGCAGTTTTCTGATAATAATGTGTCAAGTGAAAACCGTAGGAATAAAACTAATTATGGTTTAATAGCTGGTTGCGGAATCACCTGCAAATTTGGCCCTGGTCATTTTTTGCTTGACCTTCGCTATTGTTATGGGCTTACCAATATTGTAAATGGTAACAATCGATACACGGATGAAAACCTGTATTTTAAATATTATTACCTGGATGATGATCTGAAAATCAGCAATGTACTGCTTTCATTCGGTTATGTATATTATGTAAATTATAAGGTGATCAGGAGCAAAAATCTACATTCATAAAATATTGAAAAATAGCTTTTATGAAAAAAATAATTCTTCCTTTTTTATTTATAAACCTGTTCATTTATTCTGTTCCTTCTTTTGCTCAAAGCCCATGTGTCAATTCTTTACTCGAAGCAAACAAGAGTTATGAAGCAGGTGATTTTCGCAGATCAGTTTCTTTATTAAAGCCATGCCTTATTTCAGGTTTCAGTCATGATGAAAAATTTGAAGGTTACCGTTTGCTGGCTCTTAATTATATTTATCTCAACCAGGAAGGCAAAGCTGATACAGCTGTTAGAAATATGTTAATAAAAAAACACAGTTACAAACTATTCCCTAACATATCCGACCCAGCCGGACTTACCAGACTTATCAATACCTATGACGTAATTCCTGAACTGACTGTTGGCATTAACCTGGGGATTAATTTTACCAATATCAATCTTATCAGCAACAAGTCAGCGGCCAATACCGGTGCAGAATATATTCCATTATCTGGCTACCAGTTTGGTATAGAAGCCGATTGCCGTGTCTGGAAAGATTTACATATAAGTTTAGGTATTCAGTCATACGGGGTAAGGTACCAGCATAACCTTGACAGCGTAGCAGGATGGAGCCAGCAATACACTGAAAATCTTACTTATGTAAATGTACCGGTTTCTGCACGCTATTATATTTATTTTAAACATGATGCCATACTCAGGCCTTATGTTGAGGCGGGCGCGGCATTTTCTTTTTTAACAGCGGATAATGCCAATATTTTAAGCACAGACAATAGCAACGGTAGTACCAGCCTCGGCTCCTTAGATCCTACATCACGCAGAAATAAAATAAATACAAGTATCCTTTTCGGCGGAGGTATCAACTTAAAATTAGGGAATG
>Ga0206925_1100_pt1 | contig 16043 bp, 15 predicted proteins | sample Alteio_BWOrgHeat_62_FD_152944 | JGI IMG/M metagenome (GOLD analysis project Ga0206925, IMG submission 152944) | Enriched cells from forest soil in Barre Woods Harvard Forest LTER site, Petersham, Massachusetts, United States -... | ecosystem: Environmental > Terrestrial > Soil > Temperate forest >...
CTGGAGCGAGATCCGGCGGATGTCGGGTCCGGCCTTCTCCTTCATGGGCTTTCCGCTCGGCAATGCGCTCAATCTGCAAGGCACCACGATGGCCATCAACTACGTGCTGGGGCCGCTGGACGTTGTTATCTTCTCCACGGCACGTACCGTCTCCCGCGTCGCTCTACAGATGATCCAGATGGTGAACAACACCGTGTGGCCGGAGCTTTCGCTGGCCTATGGCGCAAAGAACATGGAGCTTATCCGGACACTCCACCGGCGCGCTTGCCAGTAATGGAGAAAGATTGGTACGCCGACCAGATTGATGATGGTGCTGGCAAGTTTGCTGACCCAGTTGGATAAGAACCCGAGGATCAGCCGCCGGCGTGTACTGGCATCCATTAGTTCATCTTACTTTGCTATTGAGCTTATTGAGCGCCGGTGAGATGGAGCAGCAAAGACTCCCACAGATCACCGTAATGATCCCAGCCACCAAGTTCGCGGACGCGGCGCAGACCGGCCTCGCTCATCTGCTTTTGCAATGCGGGATTTTGTGCCAGCTCTTCCATGCGGGCCAACAGGGCATCCGCGTCGCGGATGGGAACGATGAAGCCTTCGACGCCGTCAGTGAAGAGGTCCTCGGCGCCGGTATTGGTCGTCGCCAGAACGGGGCAGCCGCAGGCCATTGCCTGGGCCTGGACTAAGGCCAGACCCTCCTCAATGCTTGACAGCACCAATAGATGGCTGCGGCTCATACGGGCGGCGAGCTCCGGCTGCGGAATGCTGCCGAGGAGGTCGACATGCTCCATGGGGAGTCTGGCGAGGACCGATTTCAGATCCGGCTGGACCTGGCCGACAATGGTAAGCCTCTTATTTGGATGATTTAGGCGAGAGAATGCATCCAGTAGATACGGTATGCCTTTGCGTAGGCCGGCCTGACCGGCGAAGAGGACTTCGAAGCGGTCGGGCGCGGGATCGGCGGTTTTGTTGAAGTTTTCGAGCCGGACACCGTACGGAATGACGTGGACTTTAGCGGCGGATACGCCCATTTCGATGAAGGAGCGCCGTGCCACCTGCGAAGGCACGGTTATGGCGTCGGCCATGGCGTAGAGAGCCTCTTCGCGCACGGTGTCACGGATGTCACTGACGGGCAGATCCACAGCCCAGCGACGGAATTCGTCGGACACGATCTGCTCCTGGTAGCGCTGATGGGTGGACCCACGATCGCAGATGAAACGTCCGCCGCGTTGCTGGAGGTGCAGGCCGGTCTTCAGGCTGGAGCCGGAGATGCCGATCAGGGCCTGGCAGTCCGGCGACAGACGGCGGTCGGTCCAGGCGTCGAAGGCCAAGGCGTTGGTATAGCCGGTCTGGTCATAGAGCCAGCTGCTGTGAAAGCCGGTCCGGCGCAGGAGCATCTCCGGACCGTGGATCCATGGAAAGGTCTGAACTTTATCCGCTGGCAGACCTTCACGCTTGAGCCGCGCCCAAGGCCATGTGGAATAGATCGTCTGCAGATGTCCACGGCGTTCGAGCTGGCGAGCGAGCTCGAAGTGGTGAAAGACGCCAAAGACCGTCTGGGAGATTCGCATAGAGGGAGGCAACGCCTGATGGTATCAAACGGCCAAAACAGAGGACCTAAGTGGCAGAATAGAGGCGCAAAACTCAGCGCATGTCTTCAGTATACATAATATATGTTATCGGACATAAAGTATCAAGTCGATGAGATGCCAGTTGGAGCTATCCGTTGCGTGTGCGCCGAATGTCCTGGCGGTCATCACCTCTGGCATGCTCTCTGTATCGAGATTGTGAGTCTTTACAGGTGACAAGCCACACATAATACCGACGCAAGAGATGTTGAATGCTACACTCGGCTCACCAATCAAAGTCCTGATCTCCTGTTTCTTTGCTTCATCCCTAGGTGTGCCTTCTCAGCGTGTGTCTAGTGGCGTTCCGCGCATTAGCGTGTAACCGGTACGCACTGGCTTCGGCCATACAGATATACAGCGCAATCCTTTCATGAAAACGGGCCCATGATCTGTCGCACCGATACTCCCAGAACTCTACCCCCGGTACTGGTCCGGAACGGCGAGGGTTCGATCTTCCACCAGCTTTGGTGGCAGCAGGCCTCTGCCGGCGATCAACTGCAGCAGATCACCGCCGTCTGGGATGGCAACGTAGTGGCGACGCTTTCCTTTATCCAGCGCAGCAAATGCGGCTTCCGCATTCTGAATATGCCGCCGTATTGCCACACGCAGGGACCGATCCTGAACCTTCCGCCCTCAAACCCGGGTAGGACCTCACGCAACCTGCGCCGCGTCATGAAGGAGCTCGTTGATAAGCTGCCGAAGCATGATCGCTTTCACCTGATTCTGGACCCTGACGATAAGAGCGCCTTCTCATTCGCCATGGCCGGCTGCAGCGTGAACCATGACTTCACCTTCCGGCTGGATGCAAAACAGGATCTGGAGAAGCATTGGGAGATGCTCGATCAGAAGACGCGCAATCTGGTGCGCACCGCAGGCAGCAACCTGGTGGTTCGGCAGAACGGCGATGTGGAAGCCTTTCTGGCCATGTGCTCAAAGGAGCGTGGAAACTGCAACACCCACAATATGGAGGCTCTGCGGCGTATGGGCTCTGCCGCTCTTGTGCATGGCCAGGCCATCATTCTTACCGCAGACAATGAGCACGGCAAGGCCGTCGCTTCTGTATTTCTGGTATGGGACGATGCTCTTCTTTACTACTGGCAGTCCACCCGTGATCCCGAGACTGTATCTCCCGGCGCCAACAACTTCCTCGTGTGGGAGTCCATGAAGTTTGCGCTACAGCATGACCGTACTTTCGATATCGACGGCTATGCCTCACCCGGTGCGGCGCTCTTTGTCTCCAAGTTTGGCATGGAGCCCATCGTGCGCGCGAGCGTTGTCCATATGAGCAAGTTGGGCAGCGTTATGCGGGCGTTGGCGACTCGTCCGCACAGCACTACAGAGTAGTAATGGACGGATTCCCTCTCCGGCCTAGCTCGCCAGGGTCGGCTGCCAGTTGGGCGATAGCTCCAGTGATGCTTCGGCTGCACAGGCGCAGGCCGCCTTCGTGAGCAGCATGGCATCACGCCAGCGATCGGTCTCTTCTTCGCCGTTGAAGGTACGGACATACTCATACGTGCTGCTCAGGATCTCCGGCAGAAACCAGAGTTCCTCGGGGCCGCCGGAACTTTGGGCAAAGAGCTGCATCACTCGCGTCCATACGCGCTGAGAGAGTTCCAGTGAATTGGGTTTCTCCTCGACTGGGACCTGCATGCAGCAGCGATTGCCGATACGCCCGTGCAGAATTCCAACCCGCGACAGCACGGGAGTCATCTGCTCCAGCCAGCGATCGAAGTCGAGTGCCTGTATGTCGAGACCGGTGTACCAGTGTGAAAAATCACAGTTGAAATAAATCTCCGGATTACGCTCCGCGAGCTGCAGGCAGCGCCACGAATCCTGCGTGATGGAGCTGCGATGCGTCTCCAGGTAGATGGTGACGCCGGTGTTTGCCCTGGCGCGGACGATGGCATCCACGATAGCGTCCATCTGCTCGTCGGATTCCATACCGTTTCCAGCGATGCAGGAGGCCATGCGGGCTCCGCGTCCGGCCCAGAGCTCGGCAAAGGTCTCAGCGTCTTCGGCAGTTGGAACCAGGCCATGTCCGATAAGGGCGAGACCGTTGGCACGGCAGGGCTCGCCCAGACCGCCCTGTACGGCCTCAAAGCCGGCATCGGCGACGGCGCGATAGTAGCTGGCCTCGTTCTTTTTCCAGCCAACAGACCATTGCGGAAGATCGATAAAGTTTTCCTGCGAGATTCCGATGCGAAGACGCTTGGGGGTTAGCAGACGCGTCCCCGCTTTCCGGCTGCACTGGTTCCAACGGGATTTTCGCCGATCCAGCGTTCATCGATCGGCTCGCTTGCGAGCTGGTAGCGCGAATCCGAGGAGAGACGCAGCTTGTCGGACCGGTTGTCCAGGCCGCCGTGGACCAGGTCCATGCAGAAGATGACGATGTCGCCGGGCTCATACTCCGAGACGAGCCAGCGCTGGCCGAGCTGACGGCGAATGCGATTCGCGTCTTCGGTGAGCCAGCCATTCAGGCCGTTGGCAGTCTTCGCCGGATCGTTCTCGCGATTGATGCAGTAGCTGTCGACATCGCGCGCGCCGTAGGTCTTCTGGAGACGCTCATTCTTGTGGCTGTCTTCCAGAACGCAGAGACCACCGTTCTCAAAATGCGCGCGCCCGAGTGGAACCCACGCGGTGTAAAGACGCCGTGTTCCCCGCCCCATATACACAATATCGCAGTGCGACGGCGTGGCCTTGCCGGTGATGCAACGGAGCCATGTGTAGGTGAAGTGAGCCACTTCGCCGCCGAGGAAGCTCTCGAAGAACTGCATCAGCTCGCCATCCGGTGCGTAGAGAAGCTCCTGCAGCTCAGGATTGTTCTCCTTCTTCGCGAACTCGGGATTAAAGAAGAGCTTCGAGTCGGGACGAGCCTTCCCTTCCATCATGGGCACACTTGGGTCCAGCTGCCCCTCGTCCTGAAGCTGCTGTAGAACCCGCCTGCGGGCAGATAAAACCTTATCTGTATCCAAGAGGCCGCGTAGCAGCAGATAGCCGTCGCGGTCCATGCGGTCGCGGAGGGTCTCAGCTCCTTCTGAAGCGACGCTCTCTTTCATCGGTCCAAGGTGGTCGTCGTCCAGCTTGACTCCGCAGGAGTACAGTTCGGGATAAGCAATCGCTGCAGGCATGATGAGGTCTCCGGTTTGAAATCAAATGCGTGATGAGAGTAAGCGGCCTGCACTGAGCCTGGCAATGCATAAATCCATAGCCTTCTATATACTTTTTCGCTAGTGAGCGCCTTCCATAAATACTTCTCGGTAAGTAGCTTCGACAGGGAGTGGGGATTCTTTGTCACCAGTGCCGGACACAATGTCATCAAGCCGGGTTCGAATTACCCGACGGGCGAGCATCCTCCTGAATATCGTTTTGCGTGGAGTGAGGGCCGGATACTGGATCAGTTCGTGCTGTTGCTCATCGGAGCCGGCCGTGGTGTTCTGGAGACGCGTGGCACGAAGCGGACAGAGCTAGCCAGTGGGGACATCATTCTGCTGCCACCCGGAATGTTGCACCGCTATCGCCCTGATCCCGCAACCGGCTGGGAGGAGTACTGGGTCTGCTTTAACGGACTATTGCCTGCTCACTGGCTGAAGAGCGGCACACTAAAGCTTCGCGTCCCCATACTGGGACGAGGTATGCCGTTTACGGTAAGGGATCGCTTCGCGGATCTGATGGCGATGGCGCGTCAGGAGAACTATTCTCCGCAGCTGCTGGCGGCGTTGACCCAAACCATTCTCGGCGAAGTGCTCTCTTCTGCGGGCGCAAAAGGTCAGAAGGATAGTGAGAGTGAGCGACTCCGGCGAGCTGCAGACATTATCCGCAAACGCCCGGAGGAGTTTGATGTTGGGGTTCTGGCGCAAGCCGCCGGTATGTCTACCGCCGCATTCCAACGAAGGTTTAAAGTGCACTTCGGCATCAGCCCTGCCAAGTTCGCGCAGGAAGAGCGTGTGGAACACGCAAAGCGCTGGCTGACGGAGACGGAACTTCCGTTGCGCACGATTGCAGAACGGTTGAATTTTTCCAGCGAATTTTACCTGATGCGGGCGTTCAAGCGCAGCACGGGAAAATCTCCCGGGCACTGGCGAACATCGACCAGGAAGAACGCTTATTAGTTTGTATTGGAAGTTATGGCGGAGAGACAGGGATTCGAACCCTGGATACCTTGCGGTATACACGCTTTCCAAGCGTGCGCCTTCAGCCACTCGGCCATCTCTCCGCAGAGTCAATAGTTTACGCGATAGCGGCTCTCTAGCGTATACACGCCTGGAGAAAATCGCATGGACCGTTTTGCCGCCTTTATCCGCGAACGTAAGTACCTTCACAACGTCTCTGAGAACACCGTCCGCTGGTACACGCATGCGCTCAAGTGGCTGCCCTCGCAGGAGCCAACACAAAGCGAGCTGAAAGACACCGTACTGCGGATGCGTGAGGCGGGGCTAAAGGAAACCGGGTGCAACGCGGCCATACGCGCTATCAACGCCTACCTGCATTGGTGCAGCGATTCAGAACGCAAATGCGGACCCGGCTGTACCCATCCGCGCATTGCCGCCCTCAAAGAGCCGCAAATGGTATTGCCCACGCTCACGGACGCCCAAATCAAACTGCTCGTGGGTTGGAGGCCCAAACTAAACTACGCCGATGAGCACCGCTTCTATCAACGCCGTCACCACCTCTTAGCCCTGATCTTGTTGGATACGGGATGCCGAATTACGGAGGCGCTCACGATCCACTTGGGTGATGTAGACATGGACAATCTGCTCGTTATCCTGAACGGTAAGGGCGCAAAGCAGCGCGTGGTTCCCTTCTCGTTTGTGCTGCGAAAGGCGTTGTGCCGATTCGTCACGGACTTTGGCCTCAAGTCCGATGCTCGGCTCTTTGCCACAAAAGATGGTGGTCCAGTTGGCCGCCTAAGCGCGCTTCGCAGCATGAAGTGGTTATGCAAAGAGCTTGGCTTCCCTGCACCGGGTCGGACGCTTCACGCCTTCCGGCATACGTTCGCGGTGAACTATCTCCGGCGCGGCGGATCTGTGTTTCATTTGCAGAAGGTGTTGGGCCACAGCTCGTTGGAGATGACGCGCCGGTATGCCAACCTTACGACCGTGGATATACAGGCTGTGCATGAGCGGGTGAGTTTGTTATCAAGATAGGCGCGCCACACGGCTTGAAATATATACTCGATTTTCCTCGCCCATCGCATAAATCCTTGTATGATTCTCCCACCTAACCATGACTACAGAACGGTTTTACGAAACGCTCAGTTACATAGTGGAACTCGATAAAACGCTTCGCCTTCAGGCCGGAATAGAAGCGGTGTCGAACAACTTAACTTCGCTCGTTCAATCACCCAACCAGCCTCCTGTTCAGCAACAACTGGCCACGTCGTTACAGGCTCTCGATACTGCTACAGCTTCTCTGCGCGAGCATTTAAAGCCTGCCGACATTGAGGCCATCCAGGATGTAGGAGGTGCGGAGTTCTTCGATCCATCCCTCAGCGATGAAATCCAGGCATCCATAAGTGCCAATGCAATGACGCCTTCTGTTGCCGGTAACTTCGTGCAAGAGCTTGCCAACAAACGTTCAAAATTTCTTGCAACAGTAAGACAGACAATTGCGGGTCTGGACAGCCTTGGCATAGTGGGGCGCGTGACAGAGGGCGGCAGCGCAGATATTGCTTTCGTCATACCCCGCGAGATATTCGATAACAAAATTAAATCGCTCGCAAAAGAGTTGATTTACATCAATCGACTGATAGCGCACATCAGCGAGGCAACGACTGGCAAGGTGGAAGAGGCCACGCTCGAAACCCTATCGTCTTCCACTCCGACGATAGGCGTCCGCGCAAGTATCCACGTCCTCAGTGAACTCGCTACCGCAGTGAATGGCTTTTTAACTGCTTGGAAGAAGGTGCAAGAATTTCGAGAAACCCGCGATAAGCTGACCGTCCTCGGATTGTCCGGCCAAGCGCTCAAAGAAGTAGACGAGCGAATCACCACGGTAGTTGAGGAGGTTGTAGAGACGACGACCACAACCACAATTGCTCACTACAAGGGCGCACCAGAGCGTAAGCACGAGCTTGAAAACGCTATTCGGCAGGATACCCGCCGTCTGTTTGGACAGATCGAACGCGGGCTTGTCGTTCAGTTCAAGGCGGAGCCGAGTGAAGACGAGAAGGACGCTGCCACTAATAAGGCTTTGGCCAATATCAACTCAATAGGCCGTAGCCTTGTCTTCCCTGCTATCTCAGCCGCTCCCTTGCTGTTATCTGCGGGCAACGTAATTGACGATATAGAGATCGTCAGTTCCACAACAACGACGAAGAAAACTACTACCAAGAAGACGACCGATAAGTCGGAGTAGTCCAAGTACAAAACTGCCGCTGGGGATATTAGCCGCACTTCTCTGCAGTGCCTCACGCGGCGTTTATGAGCGATTGCATGGCATCCTGGCGCACCGTTTGGTGACATTGAATTGATCGGGGCGGGCTATGCCAAGACCGGGGGCGGGTCGAAAATGTTAGAGGACCCTTGAAAAAGAGCGCCGCAATCCACAAATTTACACAAACAAAAATAGATTTGAAAAACCTCTTTGCAATCAGCATTTTAGTTGATCTTGGTGACAGTGGTGACAGATGGTGACGCCTTGGTGACACATCTATCCTGTTTATAATGTGTTACTTACATGCGAATCTAGTCATCTGTCACCACTGTTTACTCTCTAAAGAGATGGAAGAGAGTCTGTAAGTAGTTGATAAATATATATATTAGAAATTTATTTTTTACCTATGACTCTAGGGACAGTGAATTGGTGACGGATCGGGACGCGCCCCGCTGTAAGTTATTGAAAAACGGCTATCTTGTTGAAACAAATAGACTAGCTGGCAAGTGATGACACATGATGACACTTTGATGACACATCTAAGTGACGCGGAATCAGTGTCTTACGGCTAGATTTTGGCATGTGTCATCACGTAACCACGCCTAAAGAGGTAGTGAAGAGTCTGTAAGTAGTTGATAAATATATATATATTAGAAATTTATTTTTTACCTATGACTCTAGGGACAGATTTTGATGACACTTCGGCGCAGAAGTCGTACTTCTAGTGAACGTCCGGCCTGCGTTTAATCTTATGGCCAGGGGTATGCGGGACACTTGGCCGCCATCCATCTCCGATTGCCTGGCCGTCTTCCCACTGCAGCTTGCGTGCGTAGTCCTTGGGCCGTTTCTTTGGGATTGGCTCAAGGCGCGTCCCAAAACATTTGTCTACAATCGTCTGGCCGTCGCGTGCGCGAAATTCAGCAAAGCCGTTGAACTCGGGATGCAGTATGGTGATTGCCCGGCCATAGAACGGCGTGAGGTGATCGTTCATCTCGTATGTATCGCCCGGACTGTTCTCCCTCAGCGCTTTCCAGCGGCAGTAATGCCACAGGCTCGCGTAAGAAAATGCCGCATGGCCCATGTCAATGAGTAGCTGTACCTCATCCACAAGGAAGTCCAAGACATCCGGGTGCGCCCGGTGGAACCTATGAAACTTCCGCAGCTCAAGACGTTCCTTGGGCTTCAATCCTGCGCGCTCAAACGATCGCGTTACTAACTCATCAATTGCATCAACCATGATTGCTCCTTTAGCGATTGAACTTTCTAAGTGTTGTCTCAACGTGGCGCTGCAACGTGACTGCATGCTTATCCAGCGCCTTAGCCATCCCATCGCCGTCCAATGCTTGCAAATGATATGTAGGGCGAATGTGCGCGTGATAGTGATTGCCGCCGGAGGCGCTGCTGTCGCCACTCTTGGCCGCGTCCATGAGCTTCTTGGGGATAACGCCTTCGCCCGGTTCCAGCATGGCGGGCACGATGTCACCGCGGCCAACCCCGGGGACGATACCCCCTTCGGCAAAGCCCATCATGGTCTCAAATGCTGCGGCTCCCGCTAAAGGCGCAGCAATCAAGTTTGCGGGAGGAGGAAACGCGCCCATCGCACTCTTAAACGCATCGCGAGCAGCTTTCCCAGCGTCTGACATTTTTGTCCGCTCATTCGCATCCAGCGATGCAATCGCGAGATGTATCAAAGCGGCCCCGGCTTGCTGCGCATACTGCTGCAGCATTTGACTAAAGGTTTGGTGCTTCGTTATGAGGCTCGATAAACTCTGAGCCATCTCGTTTTCTGCCGTCTTTTGGGCGGACAGGGTGCGTTGGTTACGCTCTTTTTCGGCACTGTCTTTTAGCGCTGTAAGCGCGTTCTCATGCTGTCGGGTTAGCTGGGTCTGCCGATCCTGCAATTGCTTTAGCTTGCCTTCATAATCCTTGCCAGACTTATCCAGGTTCGCAATTTGCTGAGACAACGCCGTCATTTGAATGGCTGTCTCTTCATTCGCAATTTTGATAGCTTCTGCGATTCGCTGCTGATCCGACATCCGGCGCGCGCTTTCCTGCAGAGCGAACTGCTCGCGCTCCGCTTGGATGGCAAGCTCGCCCATCTTCTGCGCATTGTCGGCCATCTCGCGCCCGGCTGTTTCCTTCTGCTTGGCCTCCTCCTCGGCCATCTGGCGCAGAGTTTCAACGCGCTGTGTCAAAAGCTGCTTGTACCCCGCAAGCTCCTGCATGTTCTTCTCGCGCTCCTCTTTCATGGCGGCGTCGATCGCAGCGAGGCGCTCTGCCGAACCTTGGCGCGTAGCGTCGATCTTCTCGCGCTCGCCCTGTTCAATGTCCTGCAGGTTCTTCGCGTTCTGCTCAATTGAAGCCTTGGACTGCGCCTCGGACACTGCTGTATCGTGCTGCTGCTGCAGCTCAAGCGCTTTGTCCTGCAGCGCCTTGAGCTGGTTCGGGTAATCCTTCGCCAGCTTGTTCAACGCCGCAATCTGCGCGTTGTTCGACGCCAACTGCAGCTCAAGCTCACGGTCCGCAAAGCCGATGTCACTCTGCAAGCGCTCTTGGATAGAGGCGTGCTGTACGGCCAGACGCGCGTTGGCCGCGGCACGATCGGCGGCAACGGATTGCTCACCCATGCGGAGCTGGGCCTCTGCCGCCTCGCGCGCCTTCGCGGATGCGTTGGCGGCCATCTCGCCGGAGGCTTCGCGGCCTGCATTTTGACTGTTGAGCTTCTTTAGTTCGGCAACCTTGCCCTCGACTCCGGCTTGCGCGTTTAGGGCGTCTACAAGGGTCTGCTGCGCAGCAACTTCCTTTTCCGTAGTACTAACACCGGCTGCATCAATAACGGCTTTGGCATTTCTGTACTTTAGCTCCTCTGCCCACATGGCGTCGGAACCCGCACCACGCTTTGAGGAATCTGAGTTTTTGATAAGGTTCTGTGCGTCAAGTACTTTTTGCGCAGAATCGCGCGTGCCTTTCAATAAGTCTGTGGCCTCACCTTGTTTACCCTGCGCAAGCAAAGAATCATACTTCCCCTGAAATTCATCAAGAGCGTGTTTCGCGCCGGTTGAACCAATGCCAAAGGTGTACCAATGGGACTTGAGATCCGCAAAGACTATATCCGCACCCTTTGCGACTTCTGCGAATTGGTGGACAAGTTCTTCCATGCTCTGCCGGTCGATTTGCTCAAGCTGTTTGTGCAATGCGCCAAGGTGATCGCCGCGCAGCTCGTCAGCCTTGATACCGGCCTGCGTTAGCTTCTGGTCCAAGCTGTTGAAAGCCGTTTGGACCGTGGTGCCGAACTTCATCTGATCTTCAGTGAGCTTCTCTCCCGCCTCGTGCATGGAGTGGAGGTGCTCCAACAAGAGGGTTGCGCCCAAGATGATGGCAAGGAACGGGAAGGCCGCTTCCATCGCAGCGCCGACCGGCCCGAGGGACGCAATAAAGGTTGTAAGGCCGCGCGGAAGATGGATGCCGAACTCTTCGCCCAACATCATTACGCCGTGGCGGGCTTCGCTCATGTGGCCGCTCACTTCACGGCCCATCTCACCGGACCCGCTCTTGATGTCGGTGAACGCGCCGCGCGCCGATCGCGCAGCACCCGCCAGGCCCGACTGAAAAGTCGCGGTCTTAGTCTGCAAATCAACCGATAATACCCATACGGGAGGTGCCATTGTTCTTCCTCTTTTGTGATGGTGCAAATTTGTAAAATGCCCGGCTCCAATGACAGAGCACCGAAGCCGGGCTAACAACCACTTTCCAGTTATCCGCTCACGGTTGAATGAGAGGCGCTGAGAACGCCTTGCGGGGACCGTGAGCGGCCCGACTGGCGCGGGGAAATGAACCCCCGCAATCTTTAGACAATCAACTTGCTGATCGCCGTGGACACAAGCAGCTTTGAATCGCTGCGCCGGAACAGAATTGCGGCGCGACCATCCTTAGCTGGCACCGGATAGATGTAAGCAAACGGCGCGTTGTTCTCCGCCTGGCGGACAACGAACTTGCTGAAGTCGCCAAACACCAACGGCGAGACGCTTGCAAAGGTTCCGTCACTGGAAACGCTGTCCATGTCGTTGTTGACGAAGACCGGGTAACCGTGGAGCTTTGCCGGAGTGCCGAGCGTTGCATTGCCCTCTTCAAATGCGTCCTTCCATAGTGCCCGCTTGTCTCCGCTGATCCCCGTGTGGAGCTTGCGGAGATATTTGACGGTGATATCGGACGCCATATAAGCGCCATTGGGCCGATAGAGCGCTGGCACGGAATAGGCAAGATCCAGTGCCATGTCCAAGTCCAATACTGCGCCGGAGCCAGCATGGTACGCGGTCGCATCAGTGAGGAATCCCTCTGCTTCCGTGCTCCCCGCGCCCTTGGTGTACTTCAGGTTTTCAAAGCGAATAATGCGCGCGAGCAACGCACCGATTACTTCTTGAACGATGTCAATTGGAGAATCGGTGATAAGTTCACGCGGCACAAAGACAGGCTTGGACGAAACCTTCCAAGCCTTGAGCACCGGGCCGGTAATGGCCGTGGGCGGCGTATCACCTGAAACGGTGGCATCTGCCCCGGTAGATGCGGCGGAGTCGAGCTGTACGGCGCTTTCCGAATCGCTAATAACCGGGAACGTGGTTGGGTCGCCGTCCGCAGTGGGAAAGAGACGCGCAACTGACACGACAGGCGCAAACGCCGCGTAGTTACGCTCCATGATCTGCTGGATGATGGACGGGATAATTACTCCGCCGTCAGCACTCGGCCGCAAATCCGCGTTCGCCTGGGGCAGTCCCGCAAGGGTATAGGCCAGACTGTCGATCTGTGCTCGCACGTCAGAAGATGCACGCGCGTAAGCCTCACGGAGTTGTGCGCCAAACGCGCTTTTTGGAGTTGTAGCTGTAGTTGTAGTTGCCTCGAAAGGCATCTGCGCGCGAGCCGCATGCCTCTCAAGCGCAGAACCGATCTCCTTCATCTCCGTGACAATCGCGTCATACTTACGAAGTTCGGGGCCAGCGAGATCCTTACCTCGTGCGACGGCGGTATTTACTAGCTCCTCCGCGCTGGCTCTGAGCTTTGCTCGCCGCAGTTGCAGCTCGTGGGGATTTTCGTGGTGCCTGTGGACCTGAGGGGATATGACGTGAAGATGTTCTTCGTGCATTGTGGTTTCCTTTAGATAGATTTTGTTCGCGCTTTATCACCCGACTGTGCGGAGGGTTACAGCGTGAAAATCAACCCGCTAAAACTTTTGGCCTAGTTTGACTGCCGCGTATCGGGGAGCCTGTGTAGCTTTTGCAGCCACTCCACGCTATCCCCTTTCGCCTGGTCTACCAGCCGGTCCGCTACCATATGAGCGAACTTCAGGCCCGCAAACATCATCGTGTAGAGTGCGCCGGGGTTCTTGCTTGAATCGCACAATGCGCAACACAGTCTGCCATTGCTTACAGTAAGTGTGCCGCACCAAGCGTAGTGCTTTGCAACGGCCTCTGCTTTGGCGTATTCGATGTCTTCGGCTAGGTTTACGAGGATGAACTCCTCACCTCTGCCGAGCACAGAATAAGCAATCTGCGATTCTGAAATTAGCTGCTCGTGCTGATCCATCGTTCCTCTATTCGTGGAGTGCAATCCTCACCCTTGCCAAACATCGCAACGGATATCGGTGGCTTCTGCCTGCGTCACTGCACGCTGCAAGTTCATACCTGCTGCATCTGACTACGGCATCTCGCAAATAGTCGCAAGGATTTTTATGTCTGCACTGGACTTGGGTTCGGAACCAACCGCGTGCATTTGTGAGGATTCAATGAGTTAAGCGCGAAGGCTTTCTCAAAACTTTCCCAATTATTTTTAAAATAATTGGGCGAGGGCGCGTGAGATATCGCAGGGCTGCACCCGCCGAAGCGAATCTAATGTATCTAATAGTTTCCTTTGACATATTGCGCAGCTTGCGCGACTCTAGCTAAACCCAAATCAGCATCAGGAGAACTTATGGCTTACGTGAAATTCAACATCGCAACAGAGCTGCGCAAATTTTTAGCTGGCAAGCCCACGAAGGTGCCAGCTGCCACATTGCTCTATTTGATCGCAACTAAGCGCTAACCGGAGAGAACACATGGATGAAAAGATGGCGTACACGGTCGCGGAGATAGCCCAACTAACGGGCTACTCCGTGCAAACCATCACGCGCATGTTTGAGAACGAAGCGGGCGTCCTGGTCATCAACCGGCTAGAGACGATGCACAAGCGGAAGTACCGCTCTATCCGCATCCCGCGCCATGTCTATGAGCGCGTGGTACGAAAGATTACCGTTCGATGATTAGTGAGCTGAAGCCGCTAAAGCCGCGAGCGCGGGTAAGAATGGCGTCACAACGGTCATGCAGTTAGCCGCGAAGCCCATAAACTGCTGAAACTTTTCCGAGAATGTCGCCTTCCCCGTGTTCGCAGCCATCTCTTCAATGGCGTGCAGGAGTTGTTGCTGCTGTGTAGTTTCAGCGACGGACGCCCGGATAGCTTCTTTCAATTTTTCAAAAAGCTCGGCCTCATTGACCCCGACAACGTTCTGCGACTGATCTACGGATTGATTGTTGATGCGCGCATTGGGGCCATGAACGTTGTAAATGTGAGTGACCGGAGCAGGAGCAGACGCCTGCATCGTTGCAATACGTCCCGTGACTTTGCGAACCTTCATCTGATAGTGCGCTTGAATCCCGAGCTTGCTCGACACAAAGCCCGTATCGGTGACTTCATATTGCTCAGTGCGCCCGTTCTCAATAGCGCGCTCGATGATGTCACCTTCCTCTACCTTTAGGCTCGACTCAAAAGTGGTGATCTTCCCCGAGGTCACCAACCCTTGGAAGGTATGCCCGTGAAGGGTAAGCGTGTCGGTCATCATGTCATCAAACATTCTATGCACCTCGACTTTTGATTTAGCTGCGGCGGATTCGTGGTTAACCTGAATATGGCGGAGTAGCAGCGTCGTATTCTTTACTAGCGCGCTGGCATTTTCTGTTGCGTGACGCAATCCTGCAACAAGCGAATCATATTGCAGATGTGCAGGGAGACTTGCGCCTCCGGCACTGATGGCGCGTACATCCCTCGATATAGAGGCTCTATATGCGTTCATCTGCTTTCGCGCGTGCTCATTGGCAAATGTGCCGTCAAAATCTGCTGACTCAAGTTTTGAGATGAGCCGCTCATACTTCTCGTCATCAAAATGACTCGCTGGCGGAAGCTCGACCAAAAGAGCGTCCTTATCTTCTGCGAGCTGCGTAAGGGCGGTTTGGTAGTCCGATTTCCAACGGCGCAGATCGACACCGCTGAGGCGTGCCAACTCTTGTTCAACCTCTTCATAGGTCGCGGTAAACCAGCCACGCGGCATACCGTTCTGTGTGCCCCACTCGGCATTGAAGGGATAGGGCGGTCTTTGAAAGTCCATGTAATAGATTTCCGCGTGGTGGCCGAGCGTGGAACGGCTCCAGGAGCGGCTCACTACATCCACCGCCGCCGCAATTTTCTCGCCCTGTTGCATCAACGGAGAAAGGCCCTTTAGGGTGGCCTGTATATCCTGCACGAGCTTTTCTATGCGCGTTCGATCCATCGTCGGCCCGATTATACGATCGAACCAGAGGAGGAAACCTGGTGCGAATTAGCTTGCGTTGCGGTGTATACACGCTTAGAGTTTTGGGAAAGAGAGCAGCTTCTCGTAACCCGCTGATTTTATTATGGCGGAGAGACAGGGATTCGAACCCTGGATACCTTGCGGTATACACGCTTTCCAAGCGTGCGCCTTCAGCCACTCGGCCATCTCTCCGCATCCCGCAGAAAGCGGAAGGGCTTGAATGAATCTTAACACATGCATCCTTCCTGGTGCTGGACTTGTTTGGGGACTTTGGATACCTTGTTACCTCACATGCAGTAATCCCCATCTTTTAGGAGCGAAACTATGGTTCGACGTCTATCGCTATCGGTTGGAGTAGTTCTACTTGCATTCAGCTTTACTGCCGCCACAGCGCAGGCTCAGAGTCCTCAGGCCAGCTGGTCTCAGGCGGACGGCACACGTGTCGTCAAAGAGAT
>Ga0206925_1119_pt1 | contig 15652 bp, 13 predicted proteins | sample Alteio_BWOrgHeat_62_FD_152944 | JGI IMG/M metagenome (GOLD analysis project Ga0206925, IMG submission 152944) | Enriched cells from forest soil in Barre Woods Harvard Forest LTER site, Petersham, Massachusetts, United States -... | ecosystem: Environmental > Terrestrial > Soil > Temperate forest >...
AGGGACGGCTGGTTTAAGGATGATGAAGAACACCGCCTTAAGATCATCGAAAAATTAAGGAAATATCGTCCGGCAATTATCCTGGCCAATGCCATTGAAGACAGGCATCCGGATCATGGCAAAGCAGCCAAACTGGTAAGTGATGCCGCCTGGTTATCAGGTCTTGCCAAAATTGAGACCTATAATGATGGTGTAAAACAAGAACAATGGCGGCCCGGCCATGTTTATCATGCCATACAATACAATGTGATAACGCCTGACTTTGTAGTGGATATTACGGGATATGCAGAGAAGAAAATGAATGCCATTATGGCTTATAAAACCCAGTTTTATGATCCCACGGGGCCTGATTCAAACACATATATTTCCAAGCCTGCCTTCCTGGAATTACTGAAAGCAAAAATATCCAATGCCGGCAATTATGCACACCTTGATGAAGCTGAAGGTTTTACATCAAAATTTAAGCCGGGTGTAAAGGATTTGTTTGATTTGATCTGAAAATCAAATTTAATATTGGTTTTTTTGTAGATTTGGTTTTTGATAATGATTTATATCGTCCCGGTATTTTCTTATCCAACCTAGTATGCTATTTAAACCAGCTTTAATCAAATCCATCCAGTTATTTTGCCTGATCCTGGTTTTATTTTCATCTGATATACATGCACAGGATTTTGATAATTATGTGTCATTAAAATCATCTGGCGAAGTACCTAAAAAATTCCTGACATCATCGACAGAAAAATATAAATCAGAAGTTGATAAGCTCTCCACCAAAGAAAAAAACCGGATTCGGCGAACTAAAAAAGAATTTTTCCTGGAGTCAAACTTTATTATTGACGATATGTTGCTCAGCGGCAAGGTCATGTTCAATGATCCTGTTGGAATATATGTAAATAAAATAGTTGATGAGCTGTTAAAAGACGATAAACAACTAAGAAGCCAGGTTGAAGTTTACATCATCAAATCAAATGAAGTAAATGCATTCACTACCAATAACGGAATCATATTTGTAACCCTTGGTTTGGTGGCACAAGTGGAAAACGAAGCTGAACTTGCCTTTGTATTAAGTCATGAACTGATCCACTTTATCAATCAGCACAATCTTAATGAATACGTAGAGAACAAGGATATACAATCAGGACGTGGCACCTACCGGGGAACCAATCTTGATGATAAACTGCTTGCAAGGAGCAATTATTCTAAAAAACAGGAATCGGAAGCAGACTTACTTGGCCTTGAGCGATTTCTTAAATCTGAATATGATCCATCAACCCTTGAGGGCGTTTTCGATGTGATGCAATATTCTCATTTGCCATTTGATGAGCTGCCTTATAAAAAAAGCTTTATAGAAACGGCTAACCTGAAATTTCCCAATTCTTACTTCTTAAAGAAAACCAAGGAGATTGAAGCCGAAGGAAACGATGACTCCCTTGCGACGCATCCGGCCGTAAAATTGAGACGGGAAGCGGTAATGGACAAACTTAAGGGCATAGCATTTAAAGGAAAGAAAAAATATATTGTCGGTGAAAAAGAATTTGCCACTGCCCAAAAGTTATGCCGGTTTGAAATGTGCAATATCTTTCTCCATTATCGTGAATATGAGGCAGCGTACTACAATTGCTACTTATTAATGCAGGAGGAGCCAAATAGCTTATTTCTAAAAAAATGTCTTGGAAAATCATTGTATGGCCTTAGTAAATATGCCAATGCCGACCGATATGATGAAGCGCATGATGACTACGCTGACATACAGGGTAGTTCACAACAGGTTTATTATATGTTTGATAAAATAAAACCGGCAGAGCTTAATGCATTGGCAGTAGAATATTTATACACCATAAAAAAGCAATATCCTGAAGACAAAGAAATTGCTGCAATAACCACAGATATTTTTAATGAGCTGCCCAAATATTATGAAGACAAATCCTTCTTTCTAAATACCCAGAGACCTGCCAACCTGGATTCGATTATGGCAAAAGACACATTAGACAATAATAAGGATAACCACAAACCCATAGATAGCGGAAATGATGAGGATGATTCAAAATCAACTAAAACCATTAAAAAGAAAAGTAAATACGACAAAATAAATTTGGAGGTAAAAAAGAAGGAAGAGGAAAAACTACTTACCGATAAAAGTTATTTTATTAAATATGCTTTTGTTGACCTGCTGAAAGACCCTGCCTTTATTTCTGATTATGATAACGCAATAGAATCCTGGAACAAAAAGAAAAGAGAAGATGCCTATGAAGAAACCAAAGAATATAAGCGGGCAGAGGCAAAAAGATTAAGCAAGGTAAAGCAAAACGGAGTATCCCTCGGCCTGAATAAAGTAGTGATCGTTAACCCATTCTATTATAAGGTAGACGAATCAAATAAGAATAGCCCGGTAAAGCTTGTAGCTTCTGAAAACGCACAAAAAGACCTGAATAACCGGGTAAAAGAGAATGTATCCCTGGCCGGACTGGATTACCAGTTGATTGACAAAAAAGACCTTACAGCTAATTCTGCGGATTTATTCAATGATCTTTCTGTTTTAAATTATTATGTGATCGAAAACGGGAAACATGATAATATGCATTTTGTCAACTATATGTCAGATGAAATTCAGGCGCTCCCCAAAAAATATGGTACCAATTATTTTGACTGGGTGGGTATTGTTTCCTATCGTGAACACTCTAATGGCATCAATTTATACGGGGCCTGTTTTACGATATTTTTTCCTCCAATATTTCCGCTTGCCGTTTACAATGCCCTAAGGCCTCATTTCAATACCTATGTTTATAGTGAATTAATCAATATCAAAAATGGAGAAACGGTAAATTACTACTCTTCAAAAATTAAATTCAAGGACCGATTGGATATTGTAAATGGAACGCTTTATGATATTTACCTCCAATACAAAAAACATAAAAAATCATGAAAAAGATGATTTTGGTTTTCATTCTTGCACTCCCTCTGGTTTTAAAAGCACAATCTCCGGGATACCAAGGGAAACATTTTATTTTATCGTATAGTCCGGATATTACATTTGCCAACTACCTTGTTGGAATTATACCGGTAATTCCTTTTGAGGCTCCGGATGGAATATTTATCAGGCACAATATTATGGCAGAATATGTCCTGAGCCGAAAAATTAGTATTGGGGCTGAATACACCTTTCTTAATCAGAATGCAATAACAGGTTCTGATGATCAAATTAATGGAAACTCATATTCTCTTAATATTGCAAGTGGATCGTTCGCCTTAGACCTGATCCTATATACATCCGATAATAACCCGATCGCTCCGGTGGGTAATTATCTCAAATTTAAAGTGTTCATCAATAATTATACCGCCAAAGCCAATAGCATTAATTCTGACAGTCTTCCGGCCGATGTCAAAAATCCGCAATCGGTAACCGGTCAAACATTTGGAGTTGGGGTTGGGTTCGGGCATAATCATATCGTTGCGGGCAGGGTTCTTATTACTTATGGCGCCAGTCTGGATTATAATTTTAATCTTACCCCAAACCAGGCAACATTAAATCAAAGAGTATATGAACATTTATTTGGCGCATATATTTTCCCTGCATTAAGGTTTGGCGTTGGTGGTTTGCTGTTTTAACCCTTTTGTTCATTTTGCCTTTCCTTTCTTTCTCTTTCTGTTTCTCCCTTACCTCCCTCCCCTAAAAAAACATATCTTTGCACCATATGCGGATAGGGATTTTATTCGGAGGCAGATCAAGGGAAAGGGAAATTTCCTTTGCCGGTGGCAGAACTGTTTACGATCTTTTAGACAAGACTTTTTTTGAACCCGTACCAATCTTTGTAGACAGTTTCGGGAATTTCATTGAACTGGACTGGCAATATCTTTACAAAGGCAGTATCCGCGATTTTTATCCCCCGGTTTCTTCTTCTACACACGCAGGCAACCAATACCAGGTATATATTGAAAGCCTGGAGCTTAGTTTAGAACAAATGGATATAGCCATTGTCTCAATTGGTAGAAAATTGGCTCCCGAAGAACTGAAACACCTGGTTGATTTTGTTTTCCTGGCACTCCATGGGCCATATGGTGAAGATGGTGCCATCCAGGGCATTTTAGACTTTTATGATATCCCCTACAGCGGTTCAGGAATTTTACCCTCTGCCATTGGTATTAATAAGGCAATCCAAAAGCAATTAATGCTTGATATGGGTATAAGAGTTGCCCGGTCAGAAAATATTCAAAGGACGGAATGGCTTAGCAATAATGAACAAAGGATTCATTTTTTTGAGAAAGTTAAGCATGGTTTCGATTTACCTGTTGTCATAAAATCAAGTACGCAAGGTTCTTCCATCGGAGTATCTATTTTGAAGGAATGGGATTTTGAAAAATTTGAATCGGCCTTAAATAAAAGCTTTTTTATTAGTCAGGTTCAATCTGAAGATTGGATTAACCTTCAGCCGGATGAGAAAAAATTATTTATTCAACAGATTTCTGATATATATATAGGTACAGGAATACCTTTTATTATAGGAGACGAAATTGTTTATCACCCGGCCCGGCTCGAAGCAAAACTTCAATATCTTTTCGAAACCGGTAATAAATCAGTGATGCTTTATAGCCTGCAAACGGAACCTGCGGTCTTGGTTGAAGAATTTATTGACGGTAAAGAGTTTTCATGTATAGTCGTAGAAGGTGAGCATGGGGAACCTATCGCCCTCCCTCCTACTGAGATCATCAAACAATCACAGATATTTGATTACCGTGCAAAATACCTGCCAGGCATTTCCAGGAAAATAACACCAATCCACCTTCCTGAAGATAAAATAAATGAGATCATTTTCGCTTGTGAAAACCTCTATAAAAAGCTGCATTTTGATGTTTACGCTCGTATTGACGGGTTGATCAATCAGGATGGCGTTATTTATCTTAATGATCCGAATACAACTTCAGGCATGTTGCCTTCCTCATTCTTTTTCCACCAGGCAGCAGAAATTGGGTTAAGTCCCTCTCAGTTTTTGACTTATATTATTCATAAGTCCCTTCAAAAAAGGCTGGCATTTTCGCATCGTGCCCATCATATTAAACAATTGCTAAACCTCCTGGAAAACGATCTTATTCCGGAAGCCATCGAACAGAAACATAAAATGAATGTGGCAGTCATTTTTGGTGGTTATTCTTCTGAAAGGCATATATCCGTAGAAAGCGGCCGGAATGTATTTGAAAAAATTTCGTCTTCAGGGAAATACAATGCCCTTCCTGTATTTCTTGGCCTGGACCAAAACGGGGAATTTGAATTTTATATTCTTCCTATGTCGCTGCTCCTTAAAGACAATGCCGATGATATACAACAAAAAGCAGCAAATTATAAGATTGAACCCGTTATCGATCAGATCATTCAAAAAGCAGGGTATATAACAAAAACCTTTGCATCAGGAGATTACCAGTTTTACCCGGTTTGGGTATCCTTTGAAGAACTTTCAAAAATGGTTGACTTTGTTTTTATCGGGCTCCATGGCAGGCCAGGTGAGGACGGTCACTTACAAAGACTCTTGGAGGCAAAAAATATACCCTATAATGGATCAGGGATTGAATCATCTCAAACTACTATCAACAAATACCTGACTAATGAAATATTAAAGGAAAACGGTTTCCTGATCCCAAATCATTACCTTGTAAATAAAGAAAAATGGATCGAAGATCCACACCACCTGATCGAGTCCATTGAAGCTAATATTAGCTATCCCCTTATCGCAAAACCATCTGATGACGGTTGCTCCTCAGCGGTAAAAAAGATCAAAAGCCGGAATGAACTCATGGTTTTTATAGAAGCTATGTTCAGGGAATTTGAGGACCTGCCGTCAATAATGAGGCAAAACCTGGACCTGAAATCAAATGAAGAATTTCCGCAAAAAAATTATTTTGTGGTAGAGCAATTAATTGATGCCAACGGAGCAGATCATTTCCTAGAGGTTACTTGTGGTATGCTCACTAGTTTTGATGATGAAGGGAATGTCGAATATGAAATTTTTGAACCATCAGAGGCGTTAGCTCAAAAAGGCATACTTTCTCTTGAAGAAAAATTCCTCGCGGGAGAAGGACAAAATATTACGCCAGCGCGGTTTTGCCCAAACAAAATTGAGAATAGCCTTGTTTCAACTGAGGTAAGAAAAATATTGGAGAAGGCGGCAAAAGTCCTTAATATTGAAGGATATTCAAGGATTGATGCCTTTGTAAGAATTTATAAGGATAATATTGTCGAGGTAATATTTATTGAAGTTAACTCGTTACCGGGCTTAACCCCCGCAACGGTTATTTTTCACCAGGCTGCAATTAATGGCTACAAGCCATTTGAGTTCCTGGACCATATTATCCATTACGGTATAGAAAAATCAAAAAAAAGTGAAATTAACAGACAGAATTAAAAGCCGCAATCTCTGGATCAATATCGGCTTATTCGTTTTTGCAGTTTTTGCCCTTATTTTCATTTTGGCATTCTTTTTACGGATATACACCCACCATGGAGAATCTTTAACCGTTCCGGATTTTAAAGGCATGACTATGCAGGAGGTTATTCAAAAATGTGATGAAAAAGATTTGCGTTACGAGATAAAAGACTCCGTATTTGCGCCAGATAAGCCTAAACTTACTGTTATTGACCAGAACCCCAAACCAAATGCCAAGGTAAAACGCAACCGCCGTATATACCTGATATTAAATGCCGGGAAGGCGCCAAAAGTAGCTATGCCTAATGTTATACATAACCCAAGAAGGCAGGCAGAAAGAATATTGCAAAGCAATGGTTTGATACCCGGAACTCATCCTGAATATAAACCCGACCTGGAACTTAATGGTGTTCTTGGAATAAAAGTTGATGGCGCTATGGTTGAACCAGGAACTTTGATCGAAAAAGGCAAAACTGTTGAGTTTATATTGGGTGATGGTGGAAAAGGTGGTGTATCGCAACAGGTTCCCGACTTGACCATCGGTTCTAAAACACTGGACGCCGCAAGGTTTCAATTGGCTGCATTGTATCTTAACCTTGGTAAAATTGACAGTACAGACGTAAAAAACACTAAAACAGCAATAATTTACAAGCAAAACCCGTTACCAGGCAAGAAGATTTCTCAAGGTGATATTGTCAACGTCTGGCTAAAGGATAAATAATTAATGGCAACTAAATTTCATATTATATCTCTGATTAAAAATTCATTCCTTCGTTTATGGGTTGTAGGGATGTTTTTATGTTTAAGTATTCCACATGCAGTGGCGCAGGATAAATTATTACCACTTAAAAATAATGCTGTTTTGCAGGATTTGCATAAGGCCGCGCAGAAAAACCCATATCTCAAAAATAAAAAAGGGAAAGACACGCCAACTGTCAAATTGCCTTTTTTTGATGACTTTTCCAACTATACCGGATACCCTAATAGTGCATTATGGATTGATAATGATGTATATATAAATACGGGGATGGCGACTTATCCACCTTCAACAGGAGTTGCAACTTTTGATGGTCTTAACAGTAATGGCGTTGCCTATGAGCCGGGAAGCGCGGCAGGTGATTTACCATCTGATACGCTAACCAGTAATTATATTGATCTATCATCCTACCAGGATAAGGATTCAATATATCTTAGTTTTTATTATCAGCCTCAGGGCTTGGGCGAAGCCCCTGATGCCGAAGATACGTTTATGCTTGAATTCAAAACCGATAGTTCAAAATGGATACAGGTATGGGCAACTCCCGGAGGGCTAAAATCAGGGTCTCCTTTTAAGGAAGTTCTTGTGCCGGTACAATCAGTTTCCGGTCAGAATTATTTCTATAATAAATTTCAGTTCCGGTTTAGAAATATCGCCAACTTATCCGGCAACCTTGATATCTGGAACCTTGATTATATTTATCTAAAAAATAACCGGACCATGAAAGACACCGGGTCTGAAGACGTGGCGATATATGAACCTTCAAACAGCCTGGTTAAATATTATACTTCGATCCCCTGGAAACATTATATAAATGACACAACTGATTACTACACTGACAGTATTCATGATTACACACACTACAATTCAAGCACTGCAACTACCCACGTTACCTTTCATTATACCATAAAATCTTTATCTGAAAATTTGCTATTGGCCGCACCGACCGGGCAGGTAGGGAATTTTACCCCCAATGAATATCTCGATTATGAATTAGGTGCCGATCATTTTAAGAAGTTCACGCCTAAAAACACAGATAGTGTGGTAATGCAGGTAAATACGATAGCGACAAATAATACAACCGGAGAACAGCCCTATTTCAGAGTAAATGACACAGCTTCTTTAATACAAAATTTTAATACATATTTTGCCTATGATGATGGTACCGCAGAAACAGGATATGGCATTTCAAGTTCACCTAATGGTGGTTCAGTAGCTGTACAATTTAACACCAAAATGCCTGACAGCCTTTTTGGAATAGGTATACATTTTAACCAGGGAGGCACGGACGTAAGCCTGGATTATGTTAACCTTGAGGTTTGGGACGTTATTAACAGTGCTAATACGGCTAATACAAAAGACCATATTATTGGACAAATAAGCGGTGTTTTTCCGCAATATATAAGACAAGAAAATGGTTTTTTCTATTTTCCGTTTGATAAACCTATTCCCGTTGGTACAACGTTTTACCTGGGTTGGAGCCAGATATCTGATTTTATGCTGGATGTAGGTTTTGACCGCAATTTCTCGCTTACAAAATCCAGAAACGATTCAATTCTATTTTATAATATCAACGGTGTCTGGACCAAATCCTCTCAAATTGGTATCCCAATGATCCGTGCATTTGTAGGCAAAAAGCCTGTATTTTTCACCGGAGTTGAAAATGAAAAGAACCAGGAATCTGCATTTCCAATACAACTTTACCCTAACCCAAATACAGGTATATTTAATATCATATTGCCTGAAGATGGGAAATTCACATTTGAGTTAACAGACATTAATGGTAAAACTATTTTAACCCAAACTAATGTTAATAGCCATATGGTGGTTGATGCAGGAAATTACTCTCCTGGTATTTATATTGCGCATATAACTTCGCTTCAATCAGGTAGTCAAGTCTTCAAGAAAGTGGTTATTTATTGAAATTTGTGATTGGAAATTTAAAATTTGGGGATCAAATTTAAATCTTTGCGCATTTCATAATTATCCACACTATTTTTAAGATTATATCTGTTACTAAATATTGCCAAAACGTCCTGCGGTTTCATATTTCTACCCCAAAATTTCAAATTTCCAATCACAAGTCATTAATTCCTTGTTCATAACTTAATCATTTCGAAACCATATCATCCAAATAAAAAAAACTATTTTGTGCTGGATTTCATTACCTCTTAAAATAGTTTTATGTGGAAGAAATTTAATGGTGAACCTCTTTCCCATTCCATACTGGAAGAAGTAGAACTGGTTTTAATCCGTGAAAGCCAGGCAAAAAACAAACTGAAAGTTTGCATTGGTACAGATTCCCAGGTTTATGGTACCGTTACTGAATATGCAACAGTCATTGTTTTTCTCAGGGAAAGCCGGGGTGGATTCATGTATATCCTGCAGGACAGGTCCAGAAAAAAAATGAGTATAAAAGAAAGGATGCTTACTGAGGTTGCGAAGTCTATAGACATAGCCTATAACCTTTGCGAATTGCTGGACAAACACAGGGTTGACCTTGAAGTTCACGCAGACATTAATACAAACCCCCAATTCAAATCCAATTCTGCACTTAGCGAAGCGATGGGATATATCTTAAGTATGGGATTTGTGTTTAAAGCTAAGCCAGAAGCATTTGCAAGCTCTTACTGTGCAAATAAAATAGTGAACTAAGGTTAAGAAAAACCGTTGTTTTAATTGTTTATTATAATATGTTAAAAAAAAGTTAATTTTTTTAACATACATTTTAAACTACGAATAAAAAAAATACATATCTTGCCTCATCATCCTTTAGCCAGGATTTAGAGATTAGAAATTTACAGACAAAAAACTAGCACACAGGGTGTGGTGAGAGAGGTGTGCCCATTTGGTTGACTTAAAAACAACGAACATATGAGGCAATTAAAAATTGTAAAGCAGATCACAAACAGGGAACATAAGTCCCTGGACAAGTACCTGCAGGAGATTGGTACCGTAAGTATGATTACGGCAGATGAAGAAGTGGAACTTGCCATCCGGATTCGGGAGGGTGATGGACAAGCACTTGAAAGACTTGTAAATGCGAATCTTCGATTTGTTGTATCTGTTGCTAAGCAATATCAGAACCAGGGTTTGCCATTAGGTGATCTAATTAATGAAGGCAACCTTGGCCTGATAAGGGCCGCACAAAGATTTGATGAAACCAGGGGGTTTAAATTTATAAGTTATGCGGTGTGGTGGATTCGTCAATCCATTTTACAGGCGCTTGCAGAACAAGCCAGGATTATTCGCTTACCACTCAACCGGATAGGTGCCCTTACCAAAATAAATAAAGCCGCAGCTATCCTTGAACAAAAATATGAAAGGGAACCCTCAACCCAGGAACTCGCAACTTTATTAGAACTCGAAGTTGACAGTGTGGAAGATTTTTTAAAGACTTCAACCAGGCATATATCCATTGATGCCCCTGTAAGCAGTGAAGAAGATACCAGCCTTTTATCTCTTTTGCAAAACGAAGATGAACCAAATCCTGATTCACTTTTACTCAAAGAATCTCTTCAAAGCGAAATTCATAACAGTTTGAGGATACTTAGTGAAAAAGAAAGATCAGTAGTTTGTTATTTTTTTGGGATAAGTAGACATTCTGAATTATCTTTGGAGGAAATAAGCAATAAATTGGACCTAACGCGTGAGAGGGTAAGGCAGATTAAAGAAAAGGCATTAAAAAAATTAAAAAATTCATCTCGTACCAGGGCCTTAAAAATGTACCTGGGATAGATTAAGAAAACATTTACATAATTCACTAAGATTCAGGGTGAATAGTCAGGTTAAGACGGGGCAAGAAACTAGGGGAATGGTTTTGCACTTGCTCAATAATTTCCTGCTATTCACCTTTTTTATTTCCGGTTCAACCTTGAACCAGTAATACGATCAAATAAAAAAAGAGCGAAGGATAATTTCCTTCGCTCTTTTTTATTTTTTTTACTCCTGAATAATAACTATCCTAAAAATGGATACCGGTAATCAATTGGTGGATTGAATGTTTCTTTGATAGCTCTTGGAGATACCCATCTAATGAGGTTCCAGCTTGAACCTGCTTTATCGTTGGTTCCGGAACCTCTTGCACCCCCAAATGGCTGCTGACCAACCACAGCACCCGTCGGTTTATCATTGATATAGAAATTACCAGCCGCATTTACCAGTTTTTCAGTTGCCTGCAATATGCTGTACCTGTCATTGCTGATAACTGCCCCGGTTAAGGCATAAGGCGAAGTCTGATCAACGATATCCAGTGTTTCTCCCCATTTGCCAGGTTCGTATACATATATTGTGAGAACAGGCCCAAACAGCTCCTCACACATGGTAACATATTGAGGATTCTTAGCCAGGATAACCGTTGGCTCAATAAAGTAACCTTCAGACTTATTATAATTTCCACCGACAACTATTTCGGCATCACTATCTTTCTTTGCATTATCAATATAGGCAGCCAGCTTATCAAATGATTTTTCATCAATTACCGCATTGATAAAGTTAGAAAAGTCTTCTACGTGGCCCATCTTAAAACTCTTGATGTCAGCCACTAATCTTTCTCTTAATTCTGGCCAGATATTAGAAGGGATATAAGCCCTTGATGCTGCTGAACATTTTTGGCCCTGGTATTCAAAAGCGCCTCTTGCCAATGCCGTTGATACTACGGCCACATCAGCCGTTTCATGTGCGATCACGAAATCCTTACCACCGGTTTCACCAACAATACGCGGGTATGATTTATATTTATGAATATTGTTTCCTATTTCTCCCCAGATATTCTGAAAAACAGAGGTTGAACCTGTAAAATGGATGCCGCCAAAGTCTTTATGGGAAAAACAAATATCAGCACAATCCTGTCCGCTTGAATATACGAGGTTAATAACCCCATCCGGTAATCCCGCTGCCTCAAATATTTCCATGATAACATGGGCTGAATAAATTTGCTTTTCTGAAGGCTTCCAAACCACTGTATTTCCCATGATGGCTGCTGAAGAAGGCAGGTTACCGGCAATCGAAGTAAAATTAAAAGGTGTCAATGCAAACACAAAACCTTCAAGCGGACGGTACTCCAGCCTGTTCCACATACCAGGTAATGAACCCGGTTGCTGTGCATATATTTCGGTGGCATATTGTACGTTATATCTAAAAAAATCAATCAGTTCACATGCGGAATCAATCTCCGCCTGGAAAGCATTTTTGCTTTGGCAGATCATTGTGGCTGCATTCAGTTTGGCTCGGTAAGGACCTGCCAACAGATCAGCGGCTTTTAAGAAAATAGCAGCGCGTTCTTCCCATGGCATTTTGTTCCAGTCATGCTTGGCACGCATTGCCGCATCAATGGCAGCTGTTACTTCCGCCTTACCACCTTTATAAAAATGCCCGATTACCTTTTTATTTTCATGCGGTGGACAAATGTCAAGTTTGGCACCATTGCGTATTTCTTTTCCACCAATCACCATCGGAATATCCCTGTTTTCAGAAACAGCATCCTTTAATGCTTTTTGCAGTTCTTCCTTTTCCGGACTTCCTGGCGCATAGCCTTTTACAGGTTCATTGGTAGCAATAGGTGTTTTAAATATCGCGTTTGACATATTTTTTGTTTTTGAAGGTGCAAAGTTAGGGGTTAGATGAATGATAACATGAAATTTCAAAATGACAATTAATATGATCATATTTGCATATGAGTTTTGGTCACAGAGGGAGATTTCAGGCACAAGGAAAAAATCTTGAAGAATCCGAAGGATGGGCACAAGATAATCCTCTAACAATTATTGATGGCAGGAAAAAACTAAACGACCTTAAAAATAAAATTCCACCAAATGAACTTTTGGCAAGAGAAGTAGCGTTTATTGATTGTAGAAAATTTATAGATAAATCGAATCAGAGTGGAGGGATAAATATAGGAAATATAGGAAAAGTATTTCGCAAGTCATTCCCAAATAATTTTATTGAGCGAGTTGACTTAGAAGTACATAAAGGAATAGCATTTGTTGACTAATATGACAGATTTTACCAAATTTGACAATTTTCTGAAAGATTGGGATCTTTATAAAGAAAATAAAGAGCTGTGGAAAGAAATGATTTGCCGCACAACAAAGTCTGAAAATGAAGAATGGCTAATTACAAGGTTTGCCAATGGTGAAGATTTTTTTGATGGCAACCCACTTTACTCAGCTCTTATTAAGAAAAAAAACAAGGGAATCCGAATCATACAATTAGAAAACATTGTTGAAAATCCTATCTTCGCTTCGTGGACAAGCACTGTAGAACTTGAAGACTCTGTAATTGAGGAATTGACAATAGCTTTAATTCTAAATGAATATACCTACAGAGATGCGGAAAAGCTTATCCAACAATTTTTGAATAATTATAAATCATTTAAAAAATATTTGGACCAATTGGAAGATACATATACTCCAATAAACAATGCAAGGCAAAATGAAACGGAAAAAATATCCGCTTATAAAATCAGGACCGAAGCATTGGCTATTCAAAATTTGGCCTACCGAACAAAAATTGAAGCTCTTGAACTATTAAACAGTAATCTTCTTTTCTTAAAAGATTCTGAGTCTAAAAATCAAACTTCCATGCAACAATCTAAGCCAGTATCAATTAAGCTTACCGCTTCCAAAAAACATAGTTCTATCAAGAAGAGAATAAAACTTGCTTAATTCTTCAAGAAGGTCATTGATAAATTGTCAGGCGGTACTTCCTTTTAAATTTTATAATTCAAAACTTCCCCAGCCTCCAACCACTTCAAATCCTTTTCTTTTCTTAACCAGGTCATTTGTCGCTTGGCGTAATTACGGGTATGCTGCTTAAAAAGGTTGATGGCCTCAGTAAGGGTTAATTTGTTGTCCATATAATCAAAAAACTCAGTATAACCTACAGTATGTAATGGTTTTAAATGACGGAATGGATATAATTCTTTAACTTCATTTAATAATCCATTGTTAATCATTTCATCACATCTCAAATCAATGTTTTTATATAAATCAAGTCGATTTACCTGCAAACCGATTTTAATAATATTATAGTCAGGTACATATTGCTTCCGCTTTAAATAATAAGAATAAGGATGCCCACCTGAATAGCTGACCTCCAATGCTCTCACCAATCGCCTGGGATTTTCCGTATCCATAACTGCATAATAATCAGGGTCGATTTCTTTCAGGGCTTTTTGAAGGCCATGTAGTCCTGATTCCTTTTCAATAGCCCCTACCCTATCTTTTGCTTCAATGATAATATCCGGAAATTCATCAATTCCTTCAAGTAGCGTTTTGTAATATAAGGTTGATCCGCCGACAGCAATAACGGTTTGATGGGTTTTGAATAATTCCCGAATTACAGCAGAAGCCTCTCGAGCAAAATGGCCTGCTGTGTATTCATCATGGATGAATAAATTATTTACGAAATGATGCTTTACTTCAGCCAGCTGTTCTGCAGTAGGCTTTGCTGTACCCAATTCCATTTCCCGAAAAAACTGCCTGGAGTCAACAGAAATAATTTCTGTCCGGTACTTCTTCGCCAGTTCTATGGCAAGTGAAGTTTTGCCTGAAGCCGTAGGGCCCATGATCGCAATAAGTCGGTTGATCGTTGATCGTTGATCGTTGATCGTTTCTGAATCCACCTTTTTATAGATAAATTGTTCGTTTGGTGGTCTTTAACTATATTAAGAATTGACAACTTTCTAAAAGTTGTCAATTCTTTTATTTTTAAATCTTAAAAGAAATCCTCATCATGATGGTCATTCTCATGGCCAAAATCATCGAGACCATCAATATCATCATGTCCCCATATTTCATCATCTTCACCATCTTCGTCATCATGGTGAAAGATGCCTGCATTTTTTTCCTCCAGTTCATGAATAAGCATGCTGTCTTCATCCGTTATTTCCATCGGGTACTTGTCAAGCGTGTCATATTGCTTTGGAGCAACACCTACGGATTCAACTACTTTTGGGAAATTGGCAACAGGCTCATCTGTAGAATAAATTTTTGTGACTTCAAGGTTAAAACGCCACATCAGTACAAAATCATATTCAAAAATTAACTTCTGTCCCACTTCGTGTTCATAGTCTTTCAACTTGATATCCTTCATAATAGGGATAAGGTTACTGTCATCCGCATCCATGTTAATAAGGGTAAGCTCCACTTTTTTCTCCCAGTTATTATTGCAGATAAAAAATGAGGAAAGCTGCGTCGCATCAAAATCTACAGCATCAAGTACTGCAAAATGAAGTTCTTCAAAGTTGGCGGCTGCAGGTATATCCAGCACCCGCAACATCTCGGGATCGTCTTCAGTGGTAATATTAAACCTGAGTATTTTCATAATTCTATTGGAAAGTTATGCAAGTATATAAAAAAAATGAGATCAATATGTTGAATTTATTTTGCTTCAAGCCCATATTCTTTGCCCAGGGTCAGCATCAGGGCATAGGCTTCCTCATAATCATTGTGAATATCACCATTTAAGATTGCTTCCCTGA
>Ga0206925_1120_pt1 | contig 15649 bp, 7 predicted proteins | sample Alteio_BWOrgHeat_62_FD_152944 | JGI IMG/M metagenome (GOLD analysis project Ga0206925, IMG submission 152944) | Enriched cells from forest soil in Barre Woods Harvard Forest LTER site, Petersham, Massachusetts, United States -... | ecosystem: Environmental > Terrestrial > Soil > Temperate forest > O...
AGGAGGAAAAATCAATTTTACAACAAATGGCTCTGGTAGCAATAGTATCGTAATAAAATCATTAAATTCTTTTCCCTCTCCTTCAATAGTTGAAGGAATGATGATAAGTGTCAGTAATTTTTATAACACATTAGGTCTTGTAAATTCAGGTGGTTTTGCAGGATATGGACTTAGTTTCGGAAATTACATGAATCCCGGATATGAGTATTTATTTAATATTTTTGCCAATGGAGGTACATTTTCTGGTCAGACCTGGCTTACTAACACAAGTCCGGGTACTTTAGCTGGCTTATGGCAACTTTCATGGCCCGCGACAGGTGTGCAATCTGCAGTGTGGCCAGGTGGAAGTTTTAGCTGGAATAATTCAGCCACATCTTTATCCAGCAATAATCAAATTGTTGCAGGCGCTCATTATTGGGGGGAAAATACAGCCGAATCAATAGATTGGATACGGGCGAGACAATATGCTTCCAAAGAACCTTCTTCATCTATTGGAAATGAATCCATAAACGCGGGTATTGCCATATCTCCTATTACAGGAGGTCCATTTTGCACAGGAGCCTCTTTTTCAGTACCTTTTACTATTTTTGGTTCGCAGGCATTTAACTCAGGGAATGTTTTTACGGCACAATTGTCTGATTCTTCAGGCAGTTTCGCGAGCCCGGTAAGCCTGGGCACACTTGGCGGCACAAGCGCCGGCAATATTAGTGCAACTGTACCGGCCAATGCCATCGGCACCCATTATAAAGTGCGGATTGTAAGCAGCAATCCACCATTTATAAGTACGGTGACCGGTATTTCCGTGCCGGCAAGGTCTGTCCCTGCTTTTTTTCTCAACACCATAAACCAGTGCCTTGATGTGAATTTATATACCAGCGCCAACCTCAGTACCGGCCCCGGGCCGCTAACCTATACCTGGAACCTCGGGGACGGCAACACCGCCAGCATTACCAATGTTTCTTTTTCCTACGCTAAAGCAGGCAACTACAGCATAAAATTATATGCCACTACCCCGGCAGGCTGTAAGGATTCCGCTATGCAAGCTGTAAAGGTATATCCGCATGTTAAAACCTTATTTACCGAAAACAATGCCGGGCTATGCTTAAAACCTCAAAACTTTAGCTTTACCGATCAAAGCACTGTTGATTCGGGTACTATAAATACCTGGGGCTGGGATTTTGGCGACAATGGTAATTCAACATTGCAAAATCCTACGCATACCTATACCAGCGCGGGGACTTATAAAATAAAACTGATCTCCTATTCTGATCAGGGATGCAGCAATACTGATACCGGTTCAGTAACAGTATATCCCATGCCTGTCGCAGGCTTCACGGTTGCAAAAGGCAGCCAATGCCTTGAAGGCAATAATTACCAGTTTACCAATACATCAACCGGCAATGGGAAGCTGAGCTATAAATGGACGCTGGGTGACGGGCAAAGCGCAAGTTCTGATAACCTTAGCTATAGTTATACTGCTTCCGGTACCTATATTGTAAAACTATACGCCACCACCGGCAACGGATGCATAGACTCTGTGAACAACCAGGTGACCGTATTAATCGTAATTTTTGCCTGGTAAGCGCTAAGGTTCCCCGTAGTATTATTTGTAATTGTAACCGGGGCATAATAATTCCAGCCGGGCAGACATTGCGCCCTGAGGCTAAATACTGAAGAAAAAACCAAAAGAAAAGTTAAAAACAGTTTGTAAAGAGGGTTTTGCATAAAGATTGTTGCGGGTTTCGAGATTCATATCGGTTTGCAAATACAATAATAGTTAATATTCAGGGAAAAACAAAAAATGCCAAAACGAACGTCATTGCGGCAAGGAGTCGAGGAACGAGACTTCGCAAGCCGCAATCCCCTCAAAGCAACGAACCAAAATAAAATCTGTGCGGCATTTCCAAGCCCCCCAAAACGCGCGTCATTGCGGACAAAGTTTATGAGGGACGAATAAACTGCGATCCGCAATCTCCCCAAAGCAACGTAGAGAAGTGAATTAAGAGTATTTCTATTTTTATATTTGCTTATTATGAAAAAGGGAGGTTGTGTATACTTTATGACTAATTCGCACCACAATGTATTATGTTTCGGCTGTACCTCTGATTTAATAGTAAGAGTCGATCAACATAAAACCAAAGCTTTTCCAAAGTCTTTTACAGCAAAATACAACTGTGATAAACTTGTGTATTATTAATCATTTCATACTATTGAAGAGGCTATTGCAAGAGAGAAAAATATAAAAGATTGGAAAAGGGAATGGAAAGATGCGCTGGTAAATAAAATGAATCCGGAATGGAAGGATCTTTTTGATGAACTGATATGATGCTTTAGGCTATCGAAGAGCGTTGCTTTGTGGGGATTGCGGATCAAGCTCGCAATGAACAGTGTTTTGGTGTATCGGAAAAGCCCACAGATGTTATCGAGGCACGTTGCCTTGGGGGGATTGCGGGTCTGCGTTTTTTTCGTTCCTCAAAAACTACGCCCGCAATGACGGCGGTTTATGTTTGGTTCTTATTCCTGTCCCCTTAATTTAACAAATCCTTAACTAAACATGGCATCTTATTAGACGAATTTTGCACAGGGAAATATTCAAGCTCAAATTGAACTATTTAGGTTCCTGTTTCTTATGCTTGAGTCTGTAAAAACTTGCTTTGATCTACAAAATGATATTTATCAACTTGCCTTTCATTCATTTCACTAAATTTGCGGCCAGATAAAATTTTGCGCCCTCATATACGTCTTAACCATTAACAACAGCCAATTTAAAACCCAGATTATTTGAAAAGAATGAACACCAATAAGATAATTAGGCTTCGATTCCCCGGTCTGTGTCACACAGACCGGAAGGATGATCAAAGCTCCCATTTCCCCGGTCTGTGGCACACAGACCGGAATGCAGATAAACAGCTTATCAGCCTCCTGGCCCTCATAATCTCATTTGCCCCGCTATTTGTAAAAGCACAAACCCTGACCCTGACCCAGTGCATTAATGAGGCGCTCACAAACAATGTTCAGCTAAATATTACAAAGCGAACCAACGATATCAATGCCGTAAACCTCACCCAGGCAAAAAATGCACAATATCCTTCCCTGAATGGAAATGCCAACCAGGGTTTTAGTTTCGGGCGGTCGTTAAACCCGATCACCTACCAGTATGTCAATCAAAATATTGCAACTAATGCTTTTTCGCTCACGAGTACCTTCGTCATTTATGAAGGGCGGCAGTTGGCCAATACAATTTTGCAGGACAGGGCCTTGTATGAAGCGGGTAAAATGGATATAGAAACCTATAAAAATACCATTATTCTTGGGGTTGCCAGCGGATATCTGCAGGTATTGCTCGATAATGAGCTGATAAAAATAGCAGACAGCACCATAAAAAGTGACAAACAACAGATTGAAATCACCAAAGTAATGGTGGCCGCAGGTTCAGTACCACAACTCAACTTATACCAGGTACAATCCCAGTTAGCTGCAGATCAGCTAACAAAAACCAATAATCAAAATCAGTTGGCCCTTGACAGACTAACCCTTGAGCAGTTGATGGATAAACCTGATTCTACAGGATTTGATATTGATAAACCACAATTACAGGATCCGCCTGCACGCCTTGATTCAGTGCCTGCGGCTAATATTTATAACCAAAGTGTTGAAAACCAACCCCAGGTAAAAAGTACCGAAAAGAAACTTGATGGGGCTAATTATGGGATTGATATTGCCCGTGGCGCTGCCTATCCAAGGTTGGTATTGAATAGCAGTATTTCCACGAATTATTCAAGCAACCGGGACCAGACCACCTTGCAAACCGTACCTTTCCCTGAAATCGGCTATCTTCAGGGCAACCCGAGTCAGCTCGTCATTGGCTACCCTGAACAAAGAACGGTTTCGTCAAATTATCCCTTTTTTAACCAGGTAGGAGACAATATCGGTGAAGGATTTATCTTTGCTCTTACCATTCCCATTTTTAACAACTATCTTATCAGGGCTAATGTGCAGCAGGCAAAAATTAATAAAGATGTGGCCTTCTTAAATGACAAATACACAAGGGAGCAATATCGCAAAACCATAGAGCAATCTTATACAGATTTCGTCGGAACCCACAGGCAATATCTCTCCAGTGAAGAAGCCCTCCGCACCGAAACCGAAGCATATAATACCATGGTGGTAAAATACAAGGGTGGTGCAGTAAATGCCTCAGATCTGATCCTGGAAAAAAATAAATATACCACCGCGCAATCAACAGTAGCGCAGGCCAAATACAATTTCATTTTCAAACAAAAAGTCCTTGATTTTTACCAGGGCAAACCTATCACATTGTAGATTAAAAAAACATGGAAACCACACCCATTAACGTAGTCGATAAAAAACCTTCAGGTGCCGAAGCCAATGCTGTCCCGGTTAAAAAAAGGATGAGTCGGAAAGCTATTGTATATATCATTCTTGGACTTTTTATTGCAGGAGGCGCTGCATTTTATTTCACCCGCCCCGCCAAAGCAAAAAAGACATCCTACCTTACCAGCAAAGTAGTTCGTGGAGATCTTAATGTGACGGTTACCTCTACAGGTACCCTCAATCCGGATTCTAACATTGCAGTGGGTACCCAGGTATCCGGTATTATTTCCAAGATATTTGTGGACTTCAATTACAAAGTAAAGAAACATGAGTTGCTTGCTTTAATTGATACTACTCCATTAAAAGAAGCTGAAAATGATGCCCGTGCTACGGTCGAAAAATCAAATGCGGCTGTCTTTCAAATGCAAAAAGCCTTTGACCGGGTTAAAGTCCTGCTCACCGGCAAAGCTGCTGCACAGGCAGATTATGACCTGGCAGAAGCCAACTATAAATCTGCATTGGCTGACAGGTCATCTGCAATTGCAAATTATGATAAGGCTAAAACTAATTTTAGTTATGCATTTATCAGAGCCCCGATCGCAGGGACTGTCATTTCGAGGAACGTTGATATCGGGCAAACCGTGGCCGCAAGTTTTTCTACACCAACTCTTTTCATGATCGCAAATGACCTTACCAAAATGCAGGTGCAGGCGGCGGTGGATGAAACAGATATTGGCCAGGTAAGTCTCGGGCAGCAGGTCTTGTTTTATGTGGATGCCTATCCCAATAAAAAATTCTACGGCGTTGTAACCCAGATCAGGCTGCAACCTACTGTTACCAATAACGTTGTGAACTATACCGTCATCATTGAGGTACCTAATAAGGAACTCAAACTAATGCCGGGCATGACAGCCAACATTACTTTTCAGGTAGAATCTCATAAAAATGTGATTATGATACCTTCCAAAGCGTTGACATTTAATCCCAACCAGGCAGGCGGCCTTTCAGCCAAACCGGATCAATCCAGGCAAGGCGGAAGCGGTCAAAAACAAAACAAACCAAATATTCCCAAAGACTCTACTGCGAAGAAACATGGTATTGTATGGGTGGTTTCCGGCGACAGCCTGAAAAAGGTGAAAGTAACCCTCGGAATTACCAACGGTATGCAAACTGAAGTAGAGGGTGATCTTAAAGAAGGCGACCTCGTGGTAACCGATATATCATCAACCGACAACCCGGATGCGGCAACGGTTAAGAGTCCGTTTGCGCCAAGTTTTGGTGGCAGAGGCGCCGGTGGTGGTGGTGGAGGCAAGAGAGGAAACTAAAGAATATAAGACCATTTTGGACATTAAAACAAACTCAGATTGCATACAAATAAGTTAGGAGCGTCCCCTTTAGGGTCAGGGCAGGCAAAAACAGTTATTTCCGTAAAGGGCATTGAAAAGATTTATTCAATGGGTGATGTGAAAGTCTATGCGCTCAGGGGTATAGACATGGATGTTACCGAAGGTGAGTTTGTAGCTGTAATGGGTACTAGTGGGTCAGGTAAATCAACCCTTATGAATATACTAGGTTGCCTCGATCAGCCTACAAAAGGAACCTACACCCTTGATGGCCTGAATATAAGCGCCGCCAGTCGTAATGAACTGGCCGAAATCCGGAACAAGAAGATTGGATTTGTATTTCAGTCATTCAACCTGTTATCCCGAACTTCTGCCCTTGAAAATGTAGAATTGCCTTTGCTTTATAACCGTAAAATAGAAAGTACTGAACGCCGAGAGCGTGCCGTCAAAGCGCTCACTTCTGTTGGCTTGGCTTCACGCATGAAAAACATGCCGAACCAGCTTTCGGGTGGGCAACAACAGCGTGTCGCTATTGCGCGAGCCCTTGTCAATGACCCGGTCATTATTTTCGCAGATGAGCCTACCGGAAACCTTGATTCCCGTACCAGTTTCGAGGTAATGGACATCTTTCAGAAACTGAACGAAAAAGGAATTACCATTGTACTTGTAACTCATGAGCCTGATATCGCACAGTTTGCAACGCGTAAGGTTGTATTCAAGGATGGCAGGATGATTGACGACGTGCAGGTTAAGGACCGTAAAAACGCTGCAAAGGAACTTGCCGCTTTACCGCCAATTGACCAGACTGAAGACGAAAAGGCCATGACCGAAGCAAATAAAACAAATGTTGAAGCATAATATATTATCCATAAAATCAATTTCAAATTGTTCCATTTAGGGACATGGCACTATGGGCATCATCATTAATATCCTCCGCATCTCCCTTCTGGCGCTTCGCAAAAACCTGTTGCGCACCCTGCTTACCATGCTGGGCATTATAATTGGTGTCGCATCTGTAGTAGCCATGATGGGTATCGGTACAGGCTCCAAGCAAAGTATCGAGTCACAGGTCAATAACCTGGGTACCAATATGATCATCATTTTTCCTGCCTCTACCAGCTACGGTGGTGTAGCATCAGGCGCGGGTACCAACCAAAATCTGACAGTTGAAGATGCAGCTGCCATTCCATTATACTGTCCTTCTGTGCCGTTATCAGCGCCTATTGTGCGAAGTACATCGCAGGTATTGGCTAACGGGCAAAACTGGCGAACCACCGTATATGGCTCTACTACTGATTATTTCCCCATTAAAAACCTGCACACCGTGGCAGGTGATATCTTTACCCCACAGGAAAACAAAAGTGCCGCCAAGGTCTGCCTTATCGGGCAAACTGTGGTTAAAAATCTTTGGGGCGCCAATTATGACCTTAACAGTATTATTGGACAGAGCATCCGCATCACCAATATACCCTTTGTGATAGTTGGAGTACTTGAGATCAAAGGCCAGAATAGTTTCGGGCAAGACCAGGACGATGTTATCGTGGCTCCATTCTATACCGTGCAGCGTCGTATATTGTCTATCACATGGGTCAACCAGATACTCGCTTCAGCGGCATCAGCCACACTGGTAACCGCAGGGAGCGATGAGATCACAGACATCCTTTCCCAGCGGCATAAAGTATTGCCAGGCGTAGCCCCTGACTTCACCATTCGTACCCAGGCTGATCTAAGCAATGCCTTTTCTTCCATATCAAATGTTATGTCAGTCCTTTTGCTCATCATAGCAAGTATATCCTTGCTGGTAGGTGGCATCGGCATCATGAATATCATGCTCGTTTCCATCACCGAACGTACCCGCGAAATCGGCCTCCGTATGGCTGTGGGTGCTAAAGGCAACATCATTCTCCTTCAGTTCCTAACAGAGGCTGTAGTCATCAGTTTCTTTGGTGGAATTATCGGCGTGGGACTTGGCATTGGGGTCGCTATGATCGTGAAAAACGCGATGCACTGGCCGATTGTCATCAGTGTCGAATCCATTCTTATCGCCTTCCTTTCTGCAGCCGGTGTGGGTATCTTTTTCGGCTTCTATCCAGCCCGCAAAGCGAGTATGTTGAACCCGATAGATGCGTTGCGGTTTGAGTAAAAGTCAATTTGAGTCCCGCCTTGCGGGATGGGGATTTGAGAATTGGCTGACGCGAAAACAGAGCTTTTATCTTGCGTCAGCCACCATTTACTGTTTACCATTCACTATTCACTCTCTCTGACGGCTATCCCCTTTTTTCTTTCCACAATTCCCCGTAATTTTACAGCCTGAAAAATAACTGATATGTCGAAAGAGGTTGAACTGATTATGCCGAAGATGGGCGAGAGCATCGCTGAGGCCACTATTTTGAAATGGCTGAAAAAGGAAGGAGATTCTATAGAAATAGATGATACCGTACTGGAAATAGCTACGGATAAGGTTGATTCTGAGGTACCTTCCCCGATAAGTGGTGTCCTGGCCAAGATGTTGTTCAAGGAAGGTGATGTGGTACCTGTAGGCAAGGCCGTGGCCCTGATCACCGTTGCCGGTGCAGGCGGGGCAGCTGCTTCATCCAATGGAACCGCTCCTGCAGCAACTAAAACCGGAGCGGCCCCCGCTGCTGTGGCATCTTCAACCGGCACACAGCCTGTCGCCGCCCCATCAACTGTAGATATGAGTGGTGAGCGTACCCGTTTCTACTCGCCCCTGGTCATGAATATCGCTAAAAGCGAAAATATAGGCATGGCAGAACTGGAAGCCATACCCGGCACCGGCAAAGACAACCGGGTGACAAAAAAAGACATCCTGGACTACCTTGAGGTGCGCAAAGAAGTGCCTTATGTACCGGCAGCCCCGGCAGAAACAGCAGCCGCTGCACCGACTACAGGTCCCCGGTCTGTGTCCTCACAGACCGGAACATCTGACCAACCGGCCAAGACCTATAGCGTAGATGTACCGGTATACCCTGGCGATGAGATCGTGGAAATGGACCGCATGCGCAAAATGATCGCCGACCACATGGTTATGAGCAAGCATGTATCGCCGCACGTTACCTCTTTTGTAGAGGCAGATGTAACAAATATCGTGAAATGGCGCGAGAGCGTAAAAACCGCCTTCGAAAAACGCGAGGGCGAGAAAATAACCTTTACCCCCATCTTTATTGAGGCAGTGGTGAAAGCGATTAAGGATTTCCCGGGCATAAATGTGTCTGTATCCGGTGATAAGATCATTAAAAGAAAAGCAATCAATATAGGGATGGCGGCAGCCATGCCAAACGGTAACCTTATTGTTCCGGTCATTAAAAACGCAGACACCAAAAACCTGGTAGGGCTAACAAAGGAGGTTAACGACCTGGCCAATCGCGCGCGTACCAATGCATTGAAACCGGATGATATACAGGGAGCAGGCTTTACGCTTACTAATGTGGGTACTTTCGGCAACCTGATGGGTACACCGATTATTCCGCAGCCTCAGGTGGCCATCTTGGCCGTAGGTGCCATCAAAAAGAAACCCGTTGTGATGGAAACCCAATACGGGGATATTATCGCCGTCAGGCACATGATGTTCCTGAGCTTATCTTACGACCACAGGGTGGTAGATGGTATGCTGGGTGGTAGTTTCCTGAGGAAGGTAGCCGATTATCTTGAGGCGTTTGATGCGAAAAGAGAATACTAGGAGTCAGGGATCAGGCGCCAGGCGTCAGTAGCTTCGCGAGGGAATTGAGAGAAACCTATAAGGTTTGGTACCCGGAAGCGTCATAAAACCTTATAGGTTTGGATGATCAGGATCTTTACCGTAACGCAGTCGCAGAATCTTTGCTGTGATGAATAGGGCGATACATCGGGGCTTTGTTGGGATCTTCGTGGTTTTTATCCTTCCCGGATTTGCAACCTGTTACCAGCGCTGAAGCGATAATAAGTGAATAAATAAGAAGCCGTTTTTTCATGAGTCAAAGTTAAAGGGTTTCTTGCAAAAATATCTCACACAAAAACTTCTCTCGTAAAGACGCGAAGGCGCAAAACCCTGACCCTAAAGGGAACGCACAGAAGTTTATAACTGCAAAACAATATTTCTTTTCATCTCTAAATATTTTTTTTGTATTTCTTAGCGGCTTTGCGCCATTGCGAGAAATATTTCCCGATAATTATCAAATAATGTCTGGCTGCTAATCGGCTACAAAACCTATTTTTGTAACTGGAAAGAAAATAGCAGAGAAGAGAAAGAAAGAATAATAATGAGGATTTATATAAAATATATGCGAAGTACAGCATGGATTATTGGTTGTTTGGTTTTGCTGGTATTTGGGGGATGCCACCACAAAAAAACGGCCGCAGAATTGAAAAATGCGGCGGATTCCCTGGCACGGATGCCTGATCCTGGTGCAAGATTGATAGCCCTGGATAAATTGATTGCAGACCAGCCCAATGACGCTAAACTATACATGGAGCGCTCCAAAACCTACGATGAACTGGGCAACCTGGATAAAGCGCTGGAAAATGCTAAAACCGCCATTGAAAAAGATAGTACCCAAACGCCTTATTTTTTCTATATGGCTGACCTGTTTATGAAAAAGCCTTCTGTAAAAAATGCAGTAAATATTATGGACCGGCTTAAGTTGAGTCAGCCGAAAAACTATATGGCCGACATTAAGATTGCAGAGTTTTACCTGAAGGCCGGCAAAAACGATGAAAGCATGCATGCCATTGATGATGCTTTGAAAATAAACCCCAATATTCCCGAAGCCTATTTCTGGCGGGGATACAATTTCAGGGAAGTAAAAAATCAGGATAAAGCCATTGCAAATTTTCAAAAAGCCATAGAGTTGAAACCTGATTATGAGGATGCCTATGTTATTCTCGGCTTGCTATATGAAGATAAAAAAGACCACAAGGCAGAAGAATATTTTACCAGCGCCATCCGCCTGAATGCCAAGGATACAGTGGCAATCTATGATCTTGGAAAATATTACCAGGATCGTGACAGTTTCCAGAAAGCAATAGATAATTACAAGGAAATACTGGAAATGGACCCCAACAACCGCAATGCAAATTTCGCCATTGGCTACTGTCTGTATTATCTGAAAGATTATAACAACGGATTAGGCTATTTTTCAAAAGTACTACTAGTAAATCCAAAAGATGCTGCCGCACATGATGGCAGGAGCTTATGTTTTCGCGGGATGGGTGAGATTGATAAAGCGAATAAAGAGAAGGAGATAGCAGACCGGTTGTCGGAGAAGTAAATTTGATAATTTGAGTATTGACTGACGCAAGGAAAATTCCCAAATTTTACTGCCTGATTACTTTCCTTACGTAAATCTTATCATCGACAAAAATCTTTAAAAAATAAGCTGCCTGGGCCAGGTTATACTTATCTCCATCAAGCGTGTAGGTTTGCTTTCCTGTTTTTTGCTGCACATCCGTAAGTTTGGTTATAAGCCTGCCAATGGCATCATAAACTACGATCTGGATATGTGCATCATTTGGCAATTCAATCTGTATATGGGTTATATTTTCAAATGGATTCGGGAAGACTTTGATATTAAAAATTGGAGCAGGAGGCGCATTAAATATTATAGCAGAAGAATCGAATTCAGTTAGGCAGCTAAGTGAATCTCTGACAAATAATTGAACGCTAACCAAACTGTCAGTTTTAAATGGATATTTATGGCTGATTTTATAAGTATTACCGATGGTTCCGTCACCCAAAATCCATTTGTAAAATTTTGCTGTTGAATCAACTGCTGTATAAGTATAAACAGAATCCTTTACACGCACCTTGAAATGCGAATTTGAATTAGGCTTCACAATAATTATTTTGTAGGCTGTATCTGTGCATCCGACGCTGTTTGTTTCTGCAACAAAAAGTGTATCAATGCCATAATAAAGGTGCACGGTTACCTCGTTTTGGTTTTGAGTCAATATTATACCATTTTTCAGAACCCATTTCCAGCTCGATCCTGTTACAAAATCAACAATATAATTTTCAGGCATATCATTGCCGCAAATTGTATCACCGCCCTGAATTATTGGCGCGGGTTGTGGACTAACTGTAACTCTCGCCGAATCGCTGTTTGTGCATCCGGTTTTAGGGTTAGTTTCGGTAATCACATATACCGAAGAAACCAACGGACTGTCAGTTATTTTAGAAGTATTTGCACTTAAGCCGGCAGGAATTCTAATCCACTCATACTGATCTCCCTTTGTGCCGGCATAACCTAAATTTATCTTTTCTCCCTCGCAAATGATCTGATCTTTACCTGCATCAGGTGCAGGAATTGTATTCACAGTCAATGTTACAGAATCAGTATTGCTACACCCGGTTGTTTTATCAGTTACCTTTAAATAATAGGTAGTGGTTCTATCAGGCATTGCTAAAATATCCGGGCTGTTTCCTGCCGTACCAATTGGTTTGGATGACCAGGAATAGGTATCATTTTTTATGCAGCCGGAGCCAAGTTTAATGGTAGCGCTGCCACACATTGCCTGGTTGTTTCCGATAATGACATTTGGTTGTGGTTTCATCGTAAAGTTTACACAATTGGTTGCTGCACAGCCTGTAATTGTATTGGTTTCGGTAAGGCAATATGTAATTGGTGCCGTTATATTTACAACAGCATTGCTTAGGCTGGAACTAAACCCGGATGGGGTTGAAGTCCAGCTATACTTTTCTCCACTAATTGTGGTGGCTCCCAGGTTCATTGTTACGCCCGGACAAATGATTTGGTCTGGCACTACAAAAGCAGCAGGAGGGGGAATGACGGTTATCACAACAGTATCACGATAGGTGCAGCCCGTAGAATCGTAAGTAGCGAAAAGATAATATGATGTTGTTTGGTTGGGGCTAACAACCGGGTTGCTCGTATTTGAAATTTGCCCCTGGGGTGGATTGGAGTTCCAGTAGTATGTAATGCCTCCCATTACCGAGCCGCCAATATTAATACTTTTGCCATAACATATTTTTTGATCCCCTGCCGCAGGCACTTTTTTCAAGGGAATTAATGTAACGGAGGCTGAGTCAAAATTGCTACAACCCGTTGCAGGGTTCGTTTCTTTCAGATAATAGGTAGTAGGTATTCTCGGATAGGCTGTCGGGTTGCTGTAATTGGACGTAAAACCAGAAGGCAACGAAGTCCATGAATAGGTATCACCAGAAGTAGATGCTCCGCCTAAATTCAGTCCGTATGTTGCACAAATAGTCTGGTGGCCACCCGCATTTGCTTTTGGGAGCGGTTTAACTGTAATAACTGCTGAATTGGAGACATAGCAATAGGTAATGGTATCCGTTTCTGTTAAAAAATAGGTTGCCGTAGCAGTAGGCCGAATGGTAACCTGGCTTGTGGTAGCAGTAAAACCAAAGGGCAAAGATGACCAACCATATTTGTGTCCGGGTATCGGAAGGTTACCAAGGGTTATAGGATCTCCACTACAGATTGATGTATCACCGCCAACTTTAGGAGTCGGTAAAGGGATCACCGTGAGCACAGTGGAATCGGTAGTTATACATCCCACACTGGTTGTTACGGTGAGATAATAAGTAGTCGGGATAAGAGGTTTTGCAAACGGACTTGCTAAAGTTGAAGTAAACCCTGAAGGAATGGAAGTCCAGCTATATTTATAACCTGTAGTACCAGGACTGCCTAATGAAAATGAACCACCTACGCAGATGGAATGTTTGCCACCGGGTAGAATTACAGGCACAGGATTTACAGTTATGATTATTGAATCTTTATTCGTACAAGTTATGCCTGCTATAGATTCAGTAAGATAATAAGTGGTGGAGTAAGTGGGACTTACTGTAGGATTGCTGATTGTTGAACTAAAACCTGCCGGCCTTGAAGCCCACAAATAGGTATGTTCTTTTATTGGGGGGCCACCTAAGGTTATGCTTTTACCGAGGCAAAGACCGTGACTGCCACCTGTATTTGGTACAGGAATAGCATATACAGTATCGAACATTGCCGAACTATCATTACATGGGAAGGAATCAACTACACCATTAGGCAAATAGGTCCATGAATTAATTGCGTAATTTCCTGGTGGGAATGAATAATTCCCTAAAGTTACCAATGTGTTGCTATCCGGTTTAAGCTTGCCATACCATTTGTATTCTTTCTGTGTTTTATTATTTATCGTCCATTCAATTTTAACGGAATCAAGCTCCAGGTTGCCGAAATTATTGAGTAATACTTTTACAGGTTGGGTGCCAAGGCAAAACCTGTCAGATGGGCTGGTAATGAGGCTTATACCGGCATCATTGTTATAGTTTACCTGGAATTTTGCAATAAAGGCATCCCAAGCTGTAGATAGTGCAGTTTGGAATGATCCGGAAGTAGCTATCCCGCCCCCGCTGCCTGTAAAACCTGTAATATAAATATTGTCGTGAGATGCTGAAATACCGTATCCCGCATCATCGCCTGAGCCCCCGAAATAGGTGCCCCAGATAAATTTTCCTATCGAGCTAAATTTGCATAAAAATGCATCACCCTGGCCGCCACCGCCACCGAAATTTGCCTGGTAAGCACAAGAATTCGCAATACCGGTTGTGCTTTTGGAATAACCAGTAGCGTATACATTGTTTTTGTAATAAGTTATGCCATTAGGGTATGTACCAACAGCACCATAATATGCCGCCCATATCATGTTTCCTGAGGTCGAAAAATTCGCAATATAGCTGCTGGAACCGATTGAAGTATAAGGAGCAATGGTTGCCAGGCCAGAGGTGCTGTTTGTACCTCCGGTTACGTAGATACTGTTATTCCCGTCGTAAGTTACTCCATAAGAATAATCGCCACTATTGCCACCGAAAAAAGTAGACCATAATATTGCTCCGGATGGGCTGAATTTAGCAAGATAAGCATCCCATGGGCCATTTACACTGGTTTGGAAAGCCCCTGAAGTTGTTATACCAGTACTACTTGTGGTATAGCCTGTTATATATGCATTATTGCTTTTATCCGTTGTTACACCGTACCCATAATCATCACCACTACCACCATAATAGGTTGCCCATGAAAAACTTCCCGAACTTGTAAACTTAGTCAGGAAAACATCTTCCTGGGTAGTGCTGTATCCTCCCGAAAAGGATGTTTTATAGGCACCGGAACTGGCAATACCTGAAGTGCTGCTTGTACTTCCGGTTATAAATACATTGTTCGAAAGATCAACAGCGATACCCATGCCAATATCTTGCCCATTACCACCAAGATAGGAGCCCCATAGCAACCCACCTGTTGCAGAAAATTTGGCTACAAATGCATCTGCCAGGCCACCCAGGCTTGTTTGGTAAGCGCCTGATGTTGCAATGCCCGCTGTGCTTCCTGTTGAGCCGGTAATATATAGATTGCCCTTGAGATCAATAGCGATCCCATTGCCTATTGATCCATTTCCACTATAATAAGTACTCCATATTCTTTTGCCGGAAGGTGAAAATTCCGCTAATAATACACTCGCCCTGGTACCAGGCCCTGTAAAACTTGTTTCATATGCGCCAGAGGTGGCCATGCCCGACGTACTCGAAGTTTCACCTGTGATAAATATATTCCCATTCGAATCATTTACTATGCCAAAACCAGCATCTGTTCCATCCCCACCATAGTAGGTGCCCCAAACAAGAATAGGATCTATAACAAGGGCTTTATTTTTGTCATAGTCGGCAATATTAAATTGAACTACATTTTGTCGTATATTATATTGTGAAAGAATGGATTGACCAGAACTCCGCAAATAGCTTTTTAGTCCCGTTTCAGAAATAGTGCCAAGGCTGTTTTTGATGATGATATTTGGACTTCCTGTTTCTGATTTAATTATAGAGTCAGCCCCAATCCATTGCATTTGTATATCATAAACATTGCCACCCGGATTCACAATAAAAGAATATTCCAATCCCCGGTTTTTACTGATGTTGAATATCATATCAATACCAGGGTATATGTTTTTGAAAGTGAGTT
>Ga0206925_1121_pt1 | contig 15463 bp, 11 predicted proteins | sample Alteio_BWOrgHeat_62_FD_152944 | JGI IMG/M metagenome (GOLD analysis project Ga0206925, IMG submission 152944) | Enriched cells from forest soil in Barre Woods Harvard Forest LTER site, Petersham, Massachusetts, United States -... | ecosystem: Environmental > Terrestrial > Soil > Temperate forest >...
TTAACATAAACAGATCCAGGCCGCCTTGAGATATGGCTGCCATTTTAAAGAAATCAACTGTTCCGCTAAAGGTACCGGCCAGGTAAATATTATTGTCAAGGTCAGCCTGTAAAGCTAATCCGGCATCAGCATCGTTTCCACCTTCTCTATTGGCCCATTGTACATTGCCATTAGAATCATATTGCGCAATAAAAACATCCGTATTTCCCAGGCTTACCAGGTTATTTTGAGAATCTAAATTAATATTATCTTCAAAGGAACCGGTAATGATAGTATTGCCTGCATAATCATTGGCTACAGCCGTTGCAATATCATTACCCTGCCCACCGCCCGTTCTCGCCCAAAGTATTTTGCCGGCTGAGTCAAATTTAACCACGAAAAAATCAAGCCCCCCTTCACTTTTATATTTCGCTTTGCCAATAAAAACCGAATCTGAAAAAGATCCGGCAATAAAAACATTTCCTGTAGCATCTGTAGAAATGCCATTACATTTCAATCCATTCAGTGGCATGGCCCAATTTGTGGTTCCTGAATTTTTGTATTTAACAAAAAAACTCCCATTGCCATTAATAGATTTGTTCCCAAATACTGCTTTACCCTCAAGTTTACCAATCAGATATATATTCTTTTCATCATCTATGGCCATGGCTGAGCCTTTTTTAGCCCCGCTATCGGCTGAAGAAACTGCCCATTCAAAAGATCTGCCAAATAATCCATTTGAAATGAACAAAGTCAAGGTGAATATCAATGTAAATAATTGATTCATATAGCAAAATACAAATTGGTTCAGTATTTGTTTGATTCCGGTATCCTGATTTCCGATACAAGTTATAGAGAACTTCCGGATTTGATCCAGACAATTTCCTGCATTTATCGGAAAATGAGAGCACATAGCAGGTGAAAATGAAAATACCGGGCAATGGTTTGGTAAATGGATTCAAATTGCATTAAATTTGCAGGTTTAAATTGAGAAAGGGACAAAAATATAATCTATGATAAAGCCCAAAACGGGTCAATACCAGAAGTTTAAAGTTGGTGATGAGTTGACAGATGAGCATGTTGCATTTTTTAACGAAAATGGATTCATACATTTTGAGAATTTCTTTTCAGGAAATGAAGTTCAGGGCATGCTCGATTCACTACAAGATGTGCAGGCTAAATGGGTGGCAGAAGGTCGCGAAAAAATAAATGGCGTTCCAATTGTGTACGGCCATGATGATAAAGGAAATAAAATCGTTCATCGTTTCGCATTTACTAATCTTGCCAGCCAATATATTCATGATAAGGTTACCAGCCACCGTATTAAAATGCTCATTCCGCTTTTAGGCCGCAAGGGCCGTATAGGTGAGCATGAAAAAGACGGTGCCGTTGTAAATCAGTACATCAATGCCGAAAAAAGCAAAATGAAACAAATGGGCTGGCATACAGATAGCCCACGTGATTTGTTTTACGGGCAAAAAATTACCCCTATGCTGAATGTGGGCATTTACCTGGCAGATAGTAAAGCTGAACAAGGTGGTCTTAGGATTTTACCGGGCACACATAACCAAAACCTGATGAAATTACTTTTCAGGAAACCGCTTTACATCAGCAACAAGCCTGATAAAAAAGAAATCAGGATTGATGCCCATGCGGGCGATCTGACCGTGCATCATGGCCATATGTGGCACCGCGTGGCTACAGCGCCCAATGCAGGACTTATAAGTAAACGGATCGTGATGTATATCCCAATCATCTGCGGCAAATACCAGCCAAAAGATGATTACAGCAACACACCATTTTATTTGAAACTCCGCGGTTTCGCAAAAAAATAAATATTGGGAAATTCATCCTATGCATTAGTAACCGGCGCAAGTCAGGGCATTGGCAAGGCAATTGCTACCGAGTTGGCATCCAGGGGATATAATGTTATCCTGGTTGCCAGAACGGAATTGCTTTTGGATGAGTTAGCCAATGAGCTGCGTGAAAAATATAAGGTTCATGCCGAAGTTTGCGTGGCAGACCTGGCAGACCCGGTATCGCCCCAAAAGATCCATGAGTTTTGTGTTACCAGGCAGTTGCCAGTCAGCATCCTGGTTAACAATGCCGGCTATGCTGTATTTGGATTGTTTGAATCTACACCGCTCCAGGCGCAGCTTGACATGATACAGGTGAACAACCATACCATGATCAGCCTCTGCCATGCTTTCATCCCCATATTAAAACAACAACCCAGGGCATATATTATGAATATTGCCAGTACGTCAGCCTTCCAGGCAGTACCGGCCATGGGTTTGTACGCGGCATCAAAATCCCTGGTCATCATGTTTACCAGGGCACTACAAATGGAGCTGGCTAAAACGAATGTGCATGTATGTTGCGTGATACCGGGGCCTACAGATACCGGTTTTATCAGTCGTGCTAAAATGGGGCAGTCCTTAAAAGATATGGCAGCAAAATTTGAGTGGCCACCGGCTAAAGTAGCAAAAATTGCTGTTAAGCAAATGTTTGCGGGCGCCATTGAAGTAATTCCAGGTGCAATGAACCAGATAAGCTATATCTTCATCAAATTAATGCCCAAACGGGTTGCAGAAAAAATTGCCGCAGGTATTTACCTGAAGGCCGTGGCGGAGAAAAAATAATGAGACAATTAGACAATGTGATGATGTGAAAATGAAACCTATTTGAAGGTTTCATTTTCGTATTGCACCGGATTTGCTTTCTGGCTTCCCGTAAATTTCTATTATTATTCGCAAAATGAAATAAATTGCCTAACTTAGTTTTATAAAAGCTTCTTGCCACAAACTAAAGTTTAGCATTTATGAAAAAAATCAGCTTTGTTTGCCTTTTTATTGTTCTGGAATATTTGTCGTCTTCCGGACAGACAATTTTAAACCGATTGTATGTTTGCTATGATGCGGGAGTTAATTTTACTTCTCCGTTACAATATAATTCAGTGAATTATGCTGTAGGGACTAGGCCTATGGCACTTTTTCAGAGTGGGCCAGTGTTGATCTATGATATATCAAATAACATATCGCTTAAATCGGGATTTTATTTTTCCTCGAATAGCAATTATTCCGGGGTGGCCGGATATCCACTTTTTAACACAACAGATGGAATAAAAGTATTAACTCTTAGAGCCGAAACGATCAATATTCCTTTGTTAATTCGATTCAATTTTCCAGTTAATAAAACGCAATTTTTCATTGAAGTTGGAGGAAGTTTGGATTACATGCATGGAACCATTTTAACAATTCCCTTTAATGCGGATGGCTTTGTTAGAGAATCAGTTTCGGAGACATTGCCCGCAGTTTGTACAGGAATAGGAGCGATGTACAAAATGAATAATCGAATTAACCTTACTGCTGAAATAAGATATTCGATGGAATTGGATGGATACACAAATAATTTTAATAACAAATACTTGTATCCTACATTAGGGCTAATGTACCAATTAAAAGGAATTCAATAAATTAAGGGTTAATATATTTTGAAGATTTACCATTTTGTTTTTTTAATATTTTTTATCTGTATTTATTCAAATTCATTATCGCAAAATCATCAGTCATCTGACCATTTTGCCGGTATTGGCATTTCTGTAGATATAGATTCAAGTCGCAACCTTCCTTATATTGTTGATGTATTATCAGGAAAACCAGGCGCCATGGCAGGCTTAAGATCAGGAGATTACATCCTCATTATAAATGACTGGAAAACTGCAAATAAAAAAAGTGAGCAGGTCGCTAAAAAATTAAGAGGTAAGGCCGGAACTACAATGGAGCTTATTATTAAACGCGGAAACGAGCAAATTAAAACAAAAGTAAAAAGAGAAGTAATCGTTATTGAAAACGGACCTGTCAATTTATGCGATCCACTCGACCGGTTGCTAAAGGCTGCTGCTGATACTTTTTCAAATATTAAAGGCAAAATGCTGAACGAGCCAATAGAACCCAATCAGCCACCCAATTATGAATGGGAATCAAAATTAAAACTGCCAAAATTTGCCATTACTACGATTGTTAAAAAATTTGATAGAGAGGCTTATTTCAAAGCTGTTTATTTTTTGGGCAGGGATTCAGTCCAGGCGGTTCAACTATTTGACAGGTTGGTTTCTGACACAAGGGATTGCATGCTTTATACCTGCGCAGAAAGCTACCAGGAAAATAATTTAGCATTGCCCTCGGGATTAACGAACACTTTTATAATCAGCCAGGTAAAAGCCGGAAATGCAGCAAACATCAAAGGATCATTTATTTCGGTGATCTACGAACATCAAAAAGGCATGCCACATGAAGTAAGGCTGGAGTACAGAATCCGCAAATGACGTTTCATTATTTCCAAAATTGTTAATATCTTGCAGGTATTGCAATTTTAAACGACTACTTCCACATGCCAAATCTTTTCAAAAAAGCCCTGCTATTTGGGCTCTTAATCCTGTTTGCCTCATTTCTTGCTCCCAAAAAGAAGATCATTGTAATTTTGAAACACGGTTCACAACTGGTGTATGATATGGATGCAGGAAATGCGCATTACGATTTAATAGTAACCATAAAAAAAACAAAACCTGAAATTTCATTTTCTTATGAAACCACCGGTCCAAACCCAAAGAAAGGAGCCATAACCATACCCGCAAAAGACATTGATTCTGCAAGATCTTTAAATAATGATTTTGGTGGAGGTACTAAAACGCTGGACGGTGAAACCTCTGTTTTCCTCAGCAGGGCCATATATGCTGAAGTAGCCATGGCAGGCATGACTGAAGGGGGTACCTCTTTTAAAGCAAATAGCAATGAAGCTATTGAAAACTTTACCAAAGGCGAACCCAACCAGAATGAAATAAAAGTAAATGGAAAAAAAATCCAGATAGACGGCGAACGGTTTTATGACTATGTAGATGAAAAACATGGCAACTATCATTATGCATTTACACTTATGAAAAGTGATGATTATCCCCTGATCCTGGAAATGAACCTGGGCTGGATTATGCATCTTAAAGAAATGAAAGATGTGGATGTGCAGACGGTGAAGGAGGAGTAAAGATAATTAGTAAATATGATGATGAGATAACTAGCAAATAGGCTAGCGCAAGAAATTGTCAGAATCAGAATAGCCAGCATTTAAGAATATTCACAATATCTTAAATCAGTAGGGGCTCAAAATTTTGAGCCCCTACTGATTTAACGTCCAACGACCAACGTTCAATGATCTCTACGCCTCCACCGCTTCCGGCTGATGGTTCTTGATCAGTTTATCCTGGATTTCCATCGGTACGGGTAAGTAATCAGCAAATTCAATATTGTACTTTGCACGGCCCTGGCTGATGGCCTTCAGGCTGGTGGCATAGTTTTGCAATTCTGCCAATGGTATCCTGGCTTTTATTTTCTGATAATGGCCTTCGGTATCAATTCCCTCAATAATGGCACGACGGGTAGGCAGGTCCCCCATTATATCGCCGACTATTTCTTCAGGGCTTAATACTTCCAGTTCATAAACCGGCTCTAATATCTTAGGGCTTGCCTGGCTGAATGCATCTTTAAACGCCATGGTGCCTGCAATTTTAAAGGCCATATCATTGCTATCTACCGGGTGCATCTTGCCATCGAAAACAGAAACCCTTACATCACGCACATAAGAGCCTGTCAAGGGGCCGTTCTCCATTTTTTCCATGATTCCTTTCATGATAGAAGGAAGAAACCTTGTGTCAATCACACCGCCGACAATACAGTTAAAAAATACCAGTTTGCCACCCCATGGCAGGGGTATTTCATCGCGGCCGCGTACCGTCATGCCTTTAGGATCCGGCATGCCATCGTGCCATGGTTCTACCTGCATATGCACTTCGGCAAATTGCCCCGCACCACCTGATTGTTTCTTGTGCCTATAACTGACCTGTACAGACTTCTGAATGGTTTCGCGATAAGGTATTTTAGGTGCAACAAACTCAACAGATAATTTATAAGTCTGCAGCAGCTTGTTTGTTATCATATTCAGGTGCATTTCGCCCTGGCAGTGGAGGATGGTTTGCTTGAGTTCTGGTGATATTTCTATTCTCAGGCTCGGATCTTCTTCCTGGAGCTGGTGCAGGGCTACTGCCAGTTTTTCTTCTTCTCCTCTTTTGGTTGGTACAATGGCTACCCGCATTCTTGGAGTAGGGAAATGGATGGGTTCTATTTCCAGTTTTTCAGTTTTGCCGTGCAGCGTATTGTTGGTATGGGTGCTTTTTAATTTTATGGTAGCGCCAATATCTCCGGCGGTCAGTTTTTCAACCGATTCCCGCTTTTTGCCTTCAACTGTAAATAGCTGGGTAAATTTTTCTAAGGCACCCGTTTCTTCATTCAGTAATTCTGCGCCGACTTTCAGTTCGCCTGAATATATTTTAAAGAATGACATATCGCCCAGGTGATGTTCTGAAACGGTTTTAAAGATAAATACACAAGGATTGCCTTTGGGTGATATTTCAAGTTTCCGGCCATCAGTAAGGGGTTGTGGGGGCATTTCAACGGCAGAAGGGCAAACATTATCAATAAAGCCCATCAAGCGACCGCTGCCCATGTTCTTTTTCGCAGAAACGCAAAAGAGCGGGAACATGTCATGGTTGATCATTGCTATTTTCAAACCCTTCCGCATTTCATCTTCGTCAAGGCTGCCTTTATCAAAATACAACTCCATCAGCCCTTCGTCATTTTCGGCGATGGCTTCAATAAGCTCATTATGCAGCCTGTCAGCTTTTTCTTTTTCTGCGGCAGGTATGGGTAATTTTTTTGGTTTTCCACCTTCGGCAGGAAACTCGTACATCGTCATTTTCAAAACGTCAATAATGGCATTAAAGCCATGCCCGGCATTTAACGGGTATTGAACCACGGTTACTTTTCGCCCGAAACTTGATTTGGCCTGTTCTACGGTTTTATCAAAATCCGCCTTTTCATGGTCAAGCTGGTTGACAGCGAATATCATAGGTGTTTTAAAGTTCTCTGTATATTCCCAAATGATGTCAGTACCTACTTCCACACCAAATGGTGCATTGAGAAGCATAACACCTGTATCCGCGACTTTTAGTGCAGCAATTACTTCGCCCACAAAGTCGTCGTTGCCGGGTGTGTCAAGTATGTTTATTTTAAATCCTCTCCAATCGGTATGCATCAGGGTCGTAAAAACTGAACTGCCTTTCTCCTGTTCTATTGTATTATAATCTGATACCGTATTGCCTTCTTCAACGGTACCGCGACGGTTAATTAAGCCTGCCTCAAAGAGCATACATTCGGCCAGGGTTGTTTTCCCGCAGCCTGCATGCCCCAACAAGGCAATGTTTTTGACCTGGTTGACATCATAATTTTCCATATCTTTTAATATTTTTAGGATTAACGATACAAGGTATGAAGTTTCAAACGAGAATTCCAAATTTTTATTGGGAAAAGTTGGGTAAAGATGATAAGAATCATGAATTGAAATTGCGGGTTCTCTGGTTCGTTTCCACAATGACGAGAAGGATGCCGGTTCCCCGGTCTGAGTCCTCTCAGACCGGAATGATGCCAAAACGAGAAACCTTTGCTCATTTGGCCTCAAATCCCCCTGCCCTCTTTGGCAAAGGGGGAATCCTAAATATCAAATGTAAATCAATGAATTTTTCTAACTGCTAAATCCATTAATCCCTCAAATCTGCGATTCAGACAACGATCAACTATTTAAATATCGTAATATTTCCTTTGAATGTACTATGCTTCCCATTATAGTCCTCCACCGTAATCAAATAGATATAAACCCCTTCTAGTGCGTCCTGACCTCTGAAAGTGCCATCCCATTGCTGGCCTGAGTTTGTATTGAAAACAAGTTCCCCCCAGCGGTTATAGATTTGCATGGTGTAGTTCTTAATGTATAATCCTTTCGGGCCGAAATAGTCATTGAGGCCGTCAATATGATAATGACTGAATGTGTTGGGGATGAATACCGTAGCGCCCTGGTGTACACAAGCAACTGTTGAGCGCGATAGCTGGTTCCATTGTCCCGGATTCTCAATCGCTTCTACCTGGTAGCAGAAATTAATGGTGCTGTCGCCGAGGTCTTTATCCGTGAAGTTTCTAATGTTACCATTTGAAGTGGTGCCGATCAGGTTCCAACCCTGATTATCTTCGTTTTTATAGACATTATAATTTAGAACACCATCATACCAGGTCTGGTAACCATTCCAGTTCAGGTCGTTGTAAAATGTTTCATTTTTTGCGTTGAGGATAATGATACAGCCTTCGTTGCTGCCGGGGCTGATGTTGCCGCAATGGTCCTGGGCGAAAACATAATAGCAGTCACCGTCTGAATCGCGGATTTTTTGGATTTCGCGGATTGCACTGTTTGTATCGAGGTACGTTGTTTGGGAAGTTGTGTCAATGAGGGTCATATTTCCTGTGATGCCGGACTTCCTGTAAATGACATAATTTTTAGTGTCAAAAGATGGGGATGGATTCCAGGATATGGTGACTTCTTTGTTTGGATTGCTGACGGTAACGGTTTTGATATAAACCTTTTGCGGGGCTTTATGGTCAAAGGATTTGATGCTGTCGATATTTGAGGCGGATATTAAAGTATCATTTGTGGTGTCGCAAATTGCCTTTACAAGGTAATGGTACATTTGTGTGCAAACAGTTAAAGTATCTTTAAAATTAATAGTGTCTTTTCCGATACTGGCAATCAAAATATTATCACGATACAGCAAATATTTTTTCACTTTCCAACCCAAATATTTATTCCAGTTCAGTTGTATAAACTGGTTACCGGCAGTTGCTTTTAGGTTGATGGTTTTGTGGAAATTTGTAAAAGCTCCAACATTACCACAACTGTCAACCGCCTGAACCCTATAGTAGTATGGTTGACCATAAGTATTAAGGATGCTATCTGTCAGCGTTAATCCGCGATATCCGCTTAATCTGCGATTCCAGACTATGCCATCATTACTGCGATCAATGTTATAGCCTGCTATTGGGCTGCCGTGGCCCTGCCCCCTGCCCCCTAAAGGGGGTTCTGCCGCCTGCCAACTGAGCAAGATTTTTCCGTCTGAACTTCCTGTCTTTAGGACAGTAGCTAACGAAATAGGATTCGTTTTCGGTTTTATTGTGTCGTAGGCTTTAATAGTCACCGAATCAGAAAAGGATATTTTTCCATTGTCAAGAACGGCCTGTATCTGATAGGTATAGGTATGGTTGCAGTAAATATTGGTGTCGTTGTAGGTTGTGTCATTTCCGGCATCTTTTAATAAGATAGGTTTGCCGCCATTGTCTGATTTATAGACTGAATAATTGTTAACCGTTTCACCGAGATAATTGGTCCAATGGAGGTTGGCGCTGAGGTTGCCGTTATTGATTGTTAATAGGATCGTTTTATGGATATTGGAATAAGCCCCGACATCGCAGACATTATAGGTGATGATATAATATTTATACGTGCCTTGCAGCGTATTGAGGTTGGGATGGATATAGGTGGTATCGTTAAGGTCTGTGATGTCTTTTAGGAGCGCATATTTTTTATTGACCGTATCATAAGTATATAGATAATAGCCCCTTGCATTGGTATCTGTAGGTGCTGCCCGTTTCCATTGGATAAAGACCTGCCCGCTTTTGGGATCGGTTTTGAGGATGGTGGCATAGACGAATTGGGCATTGCCTGCTTCGGGGATGAGGGTCGGGATAGCACTAACCGTGTCGGAAAAACTATTTGCCTTCTTATTGATATTCAGTGCTTCTATATTGTAATAGTATTTATTACCAAGAATAATTGCAGTATCAGTATAGCCGGAAAAGTTGCCATTAAGGATTTGTATTTGAGTATAAATTATTCCATCGGTTGAACGGTATATAAGATAGTTATCCGGACAGCCAGCTTTGCCGCTACAAGTGGTCCATTTTAGTTGCACTTGTTTGGTACATGCCAATGCATTAATATCAAGGTTCACTGCACAAATAGTATCTGTGGGTGTAGCATTCAGGCAGGAATCAAGGGCAATAATTGTATAGCAGATTTTATTTTTTACGCCATTCTGGATGTTATCGTTATATAGTAGAGAATCATCGGGTTTGGTAAATAATATATTGCCAATAGTTGTCCAATTCCCATTAATTGAACGCTGAATAGCAAATTTGTAAGTGTCTAATGAATCGGAGCCTATGAATTTTAATTGTGTTAATGTACTATTCAGCACGGTAGCATTATAGAATTTTGGCGCATCGGAAGGTATTGTATCAATGGCTTCTCTTCCCATTGAATCAGACCAGGAAATCTGCCCCGAATCATTTCCCAAAGCCGTGATTCTGTACCTGATATTGAAATTACAAGGGGCTGGGAATTCTTTTGAAAATGTATCTGTACCCGGTACGGTGTCTATAGATTGAAATTGTCCTTTTACCAATCGTTGAATGATATAATTTTTAACCTTAAAACCAACATAGGGTGTCCAGTTTAGTTTATGGAGCAACTGCCCAACACTTACCGTGAGGTTCATAGTTTTGTGGACATCTGATTTTACAGATTCCTGTCCGCATGAATCAACAGAGGTTAAATAATAATATTGATCAGTTGTCTCTGTATTGACTCCATTATGAACGAAACTATCTTGTGCAGGAGGGATAGTTATTAGAAAGGTAAAGTTTTTGCCATCAGGCGAATAATACAGTTTGCTACCGGCATAATTGGGCTTATTAATATTCCTTATATGTATAACTACAGATCCTGAAACTAATGAAGTGCTTAATTTCGTAACATTAATAATTTTTGCTGTGTCAGGGAAAAACACATTTCCGCAGGCGATGTTTGCGGTAGAAGTATATTGGCCAGTATTGTCGTATGCAATAATTTTATAACAATAACTTTTATGATAATCGAGGCCGCTGTCAATAAATGTATTTTGCTTTTTGAAAAATGCAGTAAGCAATGTATAGTTAGCGCCATCAATAGAACGATAAATTAAATACCTGTTTACATTGCCCCATCCCAAATAATCTGTCCATTTTATTTGTATTTTTGTTTTGCAGCCAATTGGATTTAAAGTAAATAAAACAGGCTGATGCGCAATAGAAGTATCACTCGCTACCCCACAAGAATCCACAGCCAGAATTTTGTAAGAATACGTGTTTTCATTGGCTTTAACTGTACTATCCTTAAATAAATAATTGATTCCGCTCGCAAATATATTATTGCTAAAAGTTGCAATCTGCCGATAGGAACTATCGTTTACCGATCTGTAAACAAAATAGTACTTTACATCATTTGAATCTGACTTCTGAAACTGAACATCAATTTCGTTATTTGATACCACCGTAGCAAAGGTGATCACAGGTGGTGATGGTTTATTATCTACAGTTACTTTTATGGTATCAATAATTGTACAAGCATTACCAGAACTAACATTCACCGTGTAAAACATTGTTCTTTTGGGGGAAGTTATAGGGTTGGCTGATTTTGGGTCACTTACAAGTTGGGCAGGATGCCATTGATAGGTGACGCCGCCACTTGCCTTTAAGCTTATGGTATTGCCCTGGCATATAATTGTATCATATCGAAAAGGTAAAGGCAAAGGAAATATGTTAATAACTTTGATAATTGAATCAGTTACAGACCCGTTGCCTGCAATAAGTTTTACAAGATATTTTCCTGGCTTTGCATAAATATGTACTTGGTTTTGCTTTGTAGAAGTATTTGAAGAAGAGCCTGGGTCCCCAAAATCCCAGTGCCAGCTGGTTGCCTTATAATATGATGAATCATAGAAAAATGTTTGCTGGCTATTACAGGGATTTTTCCAGCCAAACCCCGCTACAAAAGGAGGGCAATAATTATTTTCATTTAATTTAATGATTGCCACAGTGCAACCTGTATCTGTTTTTAAAGTTTCATCCATTGAAGCGAATGAGTAAAGGCTGGATAAAGGTAGATTATAGTAATTTAACGAGAATGAAGATGTGCTACAGCCATTTGTGTTGCCTAGACTATCTGTTTTCAACAAATGAAAATCATAACCTGACCCACCAAGAATATTTATATTATTTGATTGCAAAATAATAAAATCGCCTCCAGTGGTACGTATAAAATTATGGCCTGCGCAATGCAGGACATCATTCCGAATTAAATTTGTTCCATAATTTTTTGCAAAGATTACATTACCTGAAGTATCAAGTCTTACGAGACCAGTTTCATGTGCTATTAATACACTAAAATTTAATACATTGTTGATTTTATCATAATCAGCCATGCAAAAATGAAAATAAAAAGTTCCACATTGATAAATTTTATGCCAAAGAAATTTACCTGTACTGTCAAGTTTTAATAGTGAACCATTATTGTTTGACCCATCGGCCAGGCCTCCTACATATATACTTTTATCCGGCAATTCAATTAAAGTCCAACCTTCAAGTGTTAAAGGTTGGTTATTGTATGTATTTGACCAGATCAATTTCCCATTTTCATCAATTCTAATTACTACAAAATTTGATGTGCCACTTCCACTTGGTACTTTGGTATCCTGTGATCGGCCTGTAAGAAGGTAACCTCCACTGCGACAAGGAATAATTTGATATCCAAATCCAGAACGCAAATGGTTTAATACAGATGCTGGATTATAACTCTTTGACCAAATAATATTACCGACGGAATCTGTTTTAAATGCCAATATTCCACTACTATTTATAACGGACGAATTTGTTCCGGTAACAATATATCCACCTTGGGGATCATTAATTAACGACACCCCAAATCCGCTAAATCCAAATTCTTTAGACCAAATAACACCTCCATTAAAATTTATTTTGATTAATATACTTTCTCTGAAATTTTGTGTATTAGAACAAATTACAACATTCCCTTCAGGGGTTAATACCATATCCACAGCACATTGTGCAGTCCCAATTGGGAAATATCCTGTAACGCTATCGTTTACCCCTTCCTGAGTATAGGTTTTTGACCAGATTTGTTTTCCTATACTATCTGTACGTATTAATAAAATTTTGTAATGTAAGTTTCCTTCAATGGGTTGTATACTGTGGTTGTTGTGCCTGTCGTCCCAGCAATGAGAAATCCTTTGTCTGGTAACTGAACAATTGCTGAGCCGTAATCATCTTTATCGGTACCGAAGGTTTTTTGGAAGGTGGTAATTTTTTGGGCATAAGAAGTCAGGTAGCAAGTTGCAAAAAAAAGAAAAAGTAACTTGACCCTAATTATTAGCATAGTACTGCTTCGTATAGAAATGCAAAATACAACACTTTTTAAGATTTTTATCTCTTTTAGGCTGTAAATAACAAAGTAAAAGCCCGACATAAACAGCAGGGCTTTTACTTTAATAGTAAGAATAATTAAGTCAATTAAGCAATGAAGTAAATTTATTGACTGACAATGATCATTCTTTTACTATCAATTTGCTTACCTGATACTTCCAAATTGTAGATATAAGTACCTGGTGCCAAAGTGCCCCCTGAAATTTGAATCTGGCCCTTGCCACTGCCTTCAATTGGAAAATCCATTATTATTTCGCCTTCTATTGACATAACATTGACAATGGCTTTACCTATATTGGATGGCAGATAATATCTAATGATGGTGTGCTGGTTAAATGGGTTAGGAGTGTTTTGGTCTAATCTTGGTAGATCATTTAGTGACCCATTACCGTTTCCACCCTGTAACAGGTTGCAGCACTGTGCCTGCATTATTTTCACGCTTTCAATCTCTGCCATCATGGTATTGTATTTGTCTTGCAGATCATTTACCATATTTTGCAATTGGGCATTCTGGGTTTGCTGGGAACTAATTTTTTCGTTCTGTTTTTGAATTATCCCTTGTTGCTCCTGAATTCCAGAAATAATAACAGGAATCAAACCATTGTAGTTAACACCTTTATAATCTATAGACGCGTAAATTATTTTACCATTTTTATCCCTTTTTTCAGGACTTCTATCATTTTTTACCTGTTCCGTGGTCTGTGGCACACAGAACACCCTCCCCAACAGCACGAAGCCAATAAAACGCACCCATTCTTGCATTTTATTTTTATCCAAAGCGTTCTAAATAATGTGTCAAAAACCCAAATTCATCGATCCCAGTTTCATAAAACCTTGCGGATGACCAAGGGTAAAGTTCGGGTTTTTCCGAGAGATTCCATCTTTCATGAAGTGGATTATAGTGCAAGTAGTGTAATTTTTGCTCCAATTTATTTTTAAAATCCATCAAAATAGCCAAAGGGTCGCGTTGCCATATACGATATTCCCTTTCTTTGTCTTCAACCTTAAAAAAAGGCAAAACCTTTGGGTGGTTGGCTTTTAAATCCTTTACCATGAAGTGAGACGTTTGCTTGTTAAAACTGGCATGGGGCATTTCTTTGCCATTCATCGCAAGCATTTCCCAAATGAGGTGCAGGTGGTTTGGCATAATAACAAAGCCATACACACATATCAGTTTTTTGGCAGTCAAGCCCCTCAATGTATCAATAATGCAGTGTTTGTATTTGTCGGGGTTTAGTAACCGTTTCCAGTCTTTAATGGTATCAGTCCAAAAATAGACCTCTGACAATTGCATAACCGAGTTCCTTTGTTTACCGGTAACCGGCATATTTTATGATTTTGATCCTGCTGCAATTTATTAATTTTTGAATAAATTGGTACAAGGCAGAGATGATCTTTTGCTCGTTTGGGGAAGGGTGGTCTGTGTGCCACAGACCACGGAGCCGGGAGCCGGAGCCACTACACACCCTTAGCAACCCATTTTTGTGCTACGATGCCGCACAAAAACTTTTTAGAGGGGAATTCGCTTGTGCAGGCTTGCAAATCCTGAACATTTGATTTGTCTTTTGAATTGTTGATAAATATTTTCTTCTACTAATCAGCGTTTTAAAATATATTTTCAAAAAAATACGCAACGATTTTCGAAATCTTATACTTACCATTTAGAAACCGGGTTAAATTCCTGGTATTCGAAGTTCTTTACTTCTTGGTGAATGGTAAATAGTAAGTGGTAAATAGTGAATGGGCGCTTCTATGTTTATTGTATGGTTATCGGCTCAAATCCTATGATTATTGCATGATTATCGGTATGGTTATTTCGAAGTTAAAATTCTGAAATTTAAATTATTAAATAAATATAAGTAGGAATAACCATAGAAACCATGGCATAAAAAGGGAAATTGTAAATTTGAACCCGTAAGATTTGTGGGTCGGCTTTGAAAATTTCTTACGAACAAAACAGCGATTGGAGCAAATGGGATTGATGAAACATTGATAGGCATTGATACCTCTCAATGAGTTACGAACAACTATATCAGGGACAATAGGTTATAGAGTTGCGATTTTGAAATTCTATTGCTAGCAATGGGATGTGTTACGTTTTGAACACGTAAGAAAAGAAAAAGCTGGCAACATCGGGGGGAGAGTTGCCAGCTTTGGTTGGGGTCGATTAATGGGAGTCATTAACAAATGATGATACAAAGCTATGGCTCTAAAACACGCTAATCAAACACATTTTA